>CAJDXA010000113.1_pt1 | contig 22326 bp, 19 predicted proteins | sample 7391711 | NCBI WGS metagenome assembly CAJDXA01 (sample SAMEA7055748, study PRJEB34461) | soil metagenome | biome: terrestrial ecosystem; feature: Peninsula; material: soil | place: Antarctica | collected 2016
CAGCCATTACCACGATATTGTAAGGATCACCGAATAACTGACCCAGCCACTCAAAAAAGGCACTGGTAGTATATCGCCAATCTATAAATCTGCCGGAAATATAAATGAGTATGGAATTCATCCCGATGACCCGGAAAAAGAGCGTCCATTTTTTGTATCCCTTCACGTCGATGATGAAATAAAACAGGGAAAGAAGCAATAGACTCCATCCTCCGGTTTGAAATACAAAAGAACTAGTCCAGAGATTTTTGTTGATTGGAAAATCGAGATTCCAGATCTGTGCGATGATCAAGCATACTACTCCAGCGATCGCTAAAATTCCTGCTTTACGCATTTCACTGAAGGGCTTGTTTTTTAATAAGGTTCCTGCGAAAATACCCAACAGTCCGGTACTGATTGCTGGAATGGTGGACATCAACCCTTCCGGATCATGTATTCCTTTGAAAAGACGACCAGGCATTATTGATCGATCAATATAGGATACAAAATTTCCTTCCATGGTCAAGTCACCCATTGGAAAGCCAGGTGCTGAAGTGAACTTAAGCAGCAACCAATAGCCGATTAGCAACCCGCCAAACCAGATATATTGAGCTCGTTCCCGGGCATACAGATAGATGATATTCGCAAACATATAGGCTAATCCAATCCTACCTAAAACGCTGCCGAACCGGATATCTGCGATAGGTTTTATTTCCAGTCCATTGTTGTAAACGATGCCAAGCAGAACCAGAATCAATCCTCTTTTTACCACATGTATGAGAACTTGTTGCTTTGTATTTCCTTTCTCTAGTCGACTACTGATCGAATAAGGAGTTGCTACCCCCGCCATGAATAAAAATAAGGGGAAAATCAGGTCGTAAAAATGGAACCCATGCCATTCCGGATGACTAAGTTGCACTGCCATGGCATTCCAAAACGGAGAATCGGTGACTTTCGAAAGACGGCCAAACAAACTATCTGCTCCCATGATCCAGAACATATCAAATCCCCTAAGAGCATCGAGGGACGAGAGTCTTTTTTTAATAAACGAGGTTGGTCCCATAGGGTTAGGAACCGGAGTTTCTTTTTTTCGATTTTGCGACTTCACAATTCTTGGAAATTAACTTTATAACAGAAAAAATTTTCGATTTCCAATGTACTAAGTCGATCTGAATTATTCAATTAATTGTTAAGTTATGTCAACTATAAATATGAGCTACCGTCTTTCTATGGAAAATTGATACTCGGAAATAGTATGGTATTTCTCATCAGGATGAAGTACGATGGACGGGAAATCAGCTTGATTCGGAGCGTCCGGATAATGTTGGGTCTCGAGTGCGAAAGCGGTACGATAAGCATCGCTGGCACCTGATTTGAACATATTATTTCTTTTCATAAAGTTGCCGCTGTAGAATTGGATGGCCGGTTCTTCGGTATATACATCCATTACAATTCCGGATTGGTCTCCGATAATATGGGCGGCATAATTCATTCCATGTGCCGGCGTGGCATTGAGTACAAAATTGTGATCATAACCTCCACCATTCTCCAATTGGTTGTTCTTCTGACCTATACGTTCCCCAATGGTATGTTCCATGGTAAAGTCAAACGGGGTATCTTTCACACTCTTGATCTCCCCGGTAGGAATCAGTCCTTTATCCACCGGGGTGAATTGGTCTGCAAAAAAGGTTGTTTTGTGAAAGAGGATATCACTACTTCCTTCTCCATTGAGATTGAAAAAAGCATGGTTGGTGAGATTGACCAAGGTCGGCTGGTCGGTGGTGGCTTCATACTCCATGAAAATGGAGCGTTTCTCATTCACTGAATAGGTAACGGTCACGTCCAGATTTCCGGGAAATCCTTCTTCCCCGTCGGGTGATAAATAATGGAAAACTAATGTGGCGGAATCTGGCTGAGAAACTTCCCATACCACATCCTGAAATGCTTTCATGCCTCCGTGGAGCGAGTTCTCACCGTTGTTAATGGGAATCTGGTAATCTTTACCTTCCAAAGAGAATTGCCCTTTAGCTATACGATTGCCTACACGGCCGATGGTAGCGCCGTAATAACGTTCTGAACTTTGGATGTAATCATGGATATTCCCCATACCCACGACCACATCCGTATATATGCCTTCTTTATCGGGGATCCAAAGTCCAACTATTCGGGCACCATAATTGGTGAATGCGGCCAGAATGCTGTCGTTTTCAATCCAAAATAAGCCTGTTTTCTGACCATTGATTAATGTGTCGAAGGCATCAGCCTTTAGGCTGGTGATGCTTTTTAGGGATTTCATTGGATGCTTTTGTTGTTGGGCATCTTCACCGGATGGAGGCTGACATGCAGCAATGGCAGATATTATTATCAAAGTGATCCCGAAAAGGCTAAATTGACATGGCTTAGCTTTCATTTTTTTCCTGTTTTATAACACCTTCAATTTGTTCAATTAGTTCTGGGATTTTATATTCTACTATACTCCAAACAATCTCATAATCAACTCCAAAGTAATGATGAATGAGTTTGTCTCTCGTTCTTGCCATAGAATTCCATTTTACTTTGGCATACTTTAACCGCGTTTCTTCATCTATTTTTTTTGTTGCCTCTCCTATAATTTCGATGCTTCGTACTATGGCTCTCTTTAAAATTTCATCCTTATAAAATGTATCCAAGTTAAAGCCTTGCGTACTCTTTAAAATAAATAAAGATTCATCTAAAATATGTTGAAGAATTTCAATCGATGATTTGGACATATTCTATCTCTTGATCAATATATGGTTTGATGTATTGACTTACTGATTCAGGTGTTAAGAGTTCCACTTCCCTTTCCAGGTTTGATTCCAGGAAATCAATCAAACCTAAAAAGTTATCGATATTCTTACTCCCTTTTTCATATTCCACCATAAAATCTATATCGCTATGTTCTTCTTGCTCATCTCTGATAAAAGATCCAAAAAGACCTAGCTTCCGGACGCGATACGTTCTTATCACCTCTCTGTTATCTTTAATAAATTTTAGGATTTGATCTTTATTCTGCGTTCTCATCTTCTTGTGTTTGAATTGATAACAAAAACCTATAATTGGACTAATACCCTAAAATTACGTAAATATTCTAACTTAAAATTATTGAGAAAACTCAAGAATTACAAAATAGTGATCCGGGTTGACAATGAGATTTACTGTGTGCCATTTCAGAAACTGGCTGATAGCGAAGGCTGGTGCTATTTAATTAAAAATATCAACCAATGAAGTTTTGAAAAGGAGGGTATTTGCTGAAAATTTTAAACCAAGCCAAATTCTATTACCTATTAGTTTTTGGCAGATAGACTTCAATAGTACTATTAAAAATTTTGCGAGCAGGCAGAATATTGGTATATTAAGGTGCTTATAAAACTACCTAAGTTAGCAAAAATGAAAAACACTCCGATTACGATAACTGGTGTTGAGGGTTTGGATATTCGCTTTCCTACCAGCCGATCATCTGCCGGTTCTGATGCGTTGAACGTTGATCCTAATTATTCAGCGGCATATTGCATCATCAAAACAAACATACCCGGACTGGAAGGCCATGGATTGACATTTACCAATGGCCGGGGGAATGATCTTTGTGTAGCGACAATCAAAGAACTGGGAAAATTGTTGACCGGCCTTTCAATGCAGGAGATCACGGAAGACATGGCTGGATTTTGGAAGAGAATAACCGGTGATTCGCAATTGCGTTGGTTGGGACCGGAGAAGGGCATCCTTCATATGAGTACGGGTGCCGTAATAAATGCTGTATGGGACCTGTACGCCAGGATCGAAGACAAACCCTTGTGGCAACTTATTACAGATATGAGTCCGGAGGAAATTGTGAACTGCATAGATTTTACCAATCTGACTAATGCCCTGACTCGGGATGAAGCTCTTGAAATATTGAACAGGCATGCAGATACGAAAGATCAAAGAATCCGAACACTAAGGAAGGATGGTTACCCGGCTTATATCACATCTACGGGGTGGCTTGGATATCCCGAAGATAAAATACGAAAGCTGACACATGAAGCTTTGGCCGAAGGTTGGAATGATTTTAAAATGAAAGTAAGCAAGGATACAGAATCTGATATGAAGCGCGCGGCTCTTATCCGGGAATTGATCGGGCCGGATCGTCGGTTGATGATGGATGCCAATCAATGCTGGGAAGTGGATGAAGCTATTCAAAATATCAAAATGTTGTCCCGGTATGATCCATGGTGGATTGAAGAACCGGTCAGTCCGGATGATGTTTTGGGTCATAAGGCCATCAGAGACGCTGTTCATCCGGTAAAAATAGCCACTGGAGAGCACTGTCAAAACCGGGTGATGTTCAAGCAGTTTTTACAAAGCGGAAGCATTGATATCTGTCAGGTTGATAGTTGCCGGGTAGCCGGTGTGAATGAAGTACTGAGTATTATGCTGATGGCTGCCAAATTTGAAATTCCGGTCTGTCCGCATGCTGGTGGAGTTGGTTTGTGCGAATACGTACAGCATTTATCTATTATTGACTATGTCTGCATCAGCGGTACTAAGGAAAACAGGATGACAGAATATGTAGATCATTTACACGAACATTTCGTTCATCCGGTAGTGATAAAAAATGCTTGCTATGTAGTCCCGGAAGCCCCTGGTTATTCCATAGAGATCAAAAAACAATCTCGCAAAGATTATGCATTTCCGGAAGGTAAGGTTTGGAAATCCGTTCCACATTAATCTTCACATTTCTCATCGCATTATTATTTATAGCGGTTCTAAATAGCTATATTCGCATCGAATATACCCGGAACGTTTTGCTTTTACCTACAGAAATTGGGTGAAAAAAAGCGTGTAGGGTTTATATCCCCCGATCGTTTATGGGTTTGAAAATGAACAAATGATGAGACAAGTATATATAGTATTATTTGCTGCTATTCTAATGTGTAGCTGCCAGGGTTCGGGTAATAAGTCGACGGACGATGCAGGGAATAAAGGAGAAGTAACCGTTTATACGCACCGGCATTATGAATCAGACCAAATGCTTTTTGATACTTTTGAGAAAGAGACAGGCATCAAGGTGAACGTAGTCAATGCCAATGCGGATGAACTTATCCAAAAAATAAAGATGGAAGGAGAGCAATCCCCGGCTGATGTATTGATTACTGTGGATGCAGGACGATTACACCGAGCTAAAGAGCTGGATCTGCTGCAGCCGGTGACCTCTGAAAAACTCAAAAGTATTATTCCGGAACACCTGAAGGATAAGGATAACTTTTGGTTTGGCCTCACTAAACGGGGAAGAGTCATCGTATATGCGAAAGACCGCGTCACTCCGGACGAATTATCCACTTATGAAGACCTGGCTTCCGACAAGTGGAAAGGTAGGATACTGATCCGTTCTTCAGATAATATTTACAATCAGTCTTTGCTGGCCTCTATCATAGCCCATGACGGTGAAGCAGCCGCAAAAGAATGGGCCATCGGAGTGGTGAAAAACATGGCGCGTAACCCAAAAGGGAGCGATCGGGACCAAGTGAAAGCCGTGGTAGCAGGTGAAGGAGATATAGCCGTGGTTAATACATATTACCTTGGCAAAATGCTTAATTCTGCGAATATCCCGTCAACAGTAAGGTAGAACCGGCAGAACAATTGAAAGAATGGGGATCATTCAAAGAAGATACATTAAATCTTTCCCAGTTGGGAATCAACAATAAAAAGGCAGTATTAATTTTTGATGAAGCTGGATGGCCATAAAGACTTGTTTTCCTGGAAGCACCGGTTGAAACGGTTTAAAAGAGATAATAACAGATGGTCAATGTACACATTGGCCATTGTGTTTTTTATAGCTTTACCCGTACTCGCTATTGGCATTAAGTTATTTTCCGGACCCGGCGAGACATGGGGACACATCGTGGAGCATCTTTTATGGAGCTATACGGCTAATTCGATGTTTCTCTTTGTGGTTTGTGGTGTTTTGGTAGTGAGTATTGGTGTCACTTGCGCCTGGTTGGTTTCCCGGTATGATTTCCCTATGCGCCGGCAATTAGAGTGGCTTCTTATTCTTCCCCTTGCTATTCCATCCTACATTGTTGCGTATGCATATGCAGGAATTTTTGATTATGGAGGAAGCCTGGAACTGATTCTGCGATATTTCCAGATGGCAATGACTAAAGTTGACATCATGAACAGATTTGGTCTGGCATTTGTCCTGAGCATTTCTCTGTTCCCATACGTCTACGTGAGTGCGCGGGCTTTTTTCCTCAACCAGGCCAACAACCTTCTGGAAGCATCGAAAATGCTTGGTGCAGGTGAGCGCAGGACTTTTTTCAAGTTGATGCTACCCCTCGCCCGGCCGGCTATCGTGGCGGGCTTGATTTTGGTGCTGATGGAAGTGCTCAATGATTATGGAGCAGCGAAGTACTATGGCGTCAATACTTTCACTACCGGCATTTTCCGCGCATGGTTTTCCTTGGGAGAGCCGGAAACCGCCGTGTATTTGTCTGCCTTGCTTATCATCATCGTATTTGCCCTGATTCTATTGGAACGGTGGCAGCGAAAAAATGTCCGTGTGTCCGATAGCAGGTCCAATTCCGGAAGTATTAACCGGCTCAGGCCACAGGGGCAGCTGAAGCGTTGGATGATTTTTACGGCGGTGTTTACACCGGTATTGCTTGGTTTTATCATTCCTGTCGGCCAGCTACTTTACTGGGCTTCTCTTACAGCTGATAAAGTTCTAGGACAGAAATTTTTTCAATTGTCAGTACAGAGCTTTGGGATTGCGTTAACAGCCGCTTTTTTTACGGTAATACTGGCAACTTTCCTGATCTATTTTTCTAAATGGAGTCCGCTGGCTTTTATCCGAAATAGTGCGAAATTAAGTGTACTTGGATATGCCATTCCCGGAGCAGTTATTGCAGTTGGTGTGTTAATCCCGGCGTTGGCATTTGATAAGTGGTTAATCAAAATCTGGAAAAGTTTGTTGGGTATAGATATAGGGCTGATATTTACCGGTAGTCTGGTGGCTTTGATTTATGCGTACTGTGTCCGGTTCCTGGCGGTGGCATACAATCCGATTGAATCTACCAGTCAGAAAGTTGGTCAAAGTATTCCTGATTCATCTAAAATGTTAGGTGCTGGAAATGCGAGGACGTTTTTCAGGATTGAATTTCCGCTCATCAGGACTGGAATGGATAAACACACTGGCAGTTAAAGCGTATGAATATGCCAGTGATGAGATGGTCATGGAGTCAGCCATTCCGTCACTGTTGATTATTGTTACCGCAGTATTACCGGTGATCTTATTGAATCGGTTGCTATTAAATAAATGAAAATGCTACATGTAAAAGATATATCCAAGAGTTTTGACGGAGGCAAAAGCTATGCCCTGCGGGACGTTACCTTCGGTATGGACGAGGGAGATGTGCGGGCGATTGTCGGTGAGAGTGGAAGCGGTAAAACGACGTTGATCCGCCTGATCGCCGGTCTGGAGCGGCCCGATGCGGGAGAGATTTATTTTCGGGGAGAATTGGTATCGTCTATTCATCGGCTGGTGCCACCCGAAAAAAGAAAAATTGGATTGGTATTTCAGGAGTATGCCTTGTTTCCTCATCTGCGTCTCCTCGACAATGTGATGTATGGCATACCCCGGATGAAAAATAAGAAAGCACGAGCCAGAGAAGTCCTTCAATTGGTGGACCTGCACGGCGTGGAAGACCGCTACCCGCATCAGTTGTCGGGTGGTCAGCAGCAAAGAGTAGCTCTGGCACGTGCATTGGCTCCCAGTCCGGAACTGTTGATATTGGACGAGCCCTTTAGTAATCTGGATGCGGTACTGAGGGCGCAGTTGAGAAACCAGGTTTTTGAAATTATTAAAAAAACCGGGGTGACAGCTATTTTTGTGACCCACGATACGCAGGATGCCCTTACCGTGGCAGATGAGATTTTGATCCTTAAGGAAGGTTCTCTCATCCAGCAAGATCAGGCTTTTAAGCTATATACGCAACCTAAATCTATTTATGTTGCTTCGCTGTTTGGCAACACTATTGTGCTTGACAAAGCCCTTCAAAGCGCTTTTGAATGTCCGCTGAATCCTACATGCTGCCATGCCATTCGTAATGAGAATCTGACCATCAATACAGACTGCGAATATGTCACAAATGCAAGAGTGCTTAAATCCACATTTCTGGGGAATAGCACTGAATTGTTTCTGCAATTGGAAAATGGACATCAGGTTTCCGTTATCACCCAGGAGCGCCACATTGAAGATGACATCAAGATTGGTTTTAATTCCAAGGATGTCATGGAGTTTTCATCCTGACCAGAGGATGTGCCAAATTTGTTACTCACGGTTATGACTTTATACGATCAATCAAACCATTCACACTTATATTCGCAATACCTGAGGCTATATCCGACATAGCATATGGAATGATCAGTATATTATTGTGAATCAAAGAGCCACATGAATAAACTACGTTGGGTACATAACCTTCGCGCTCCGCTTTTTTTGGAGAAATAAGTGGTTCTTGAAGGCGGTTGATGATCTTTTTCGGATTTTTGAGGTCTAGTAAAATGGCACCTATAGAATATTGCCGCACTGGTCCTACACCATGAGTCAACACCAACCATCCTTCACTTGTCTCAATAGGAGAGCCACAATTACCAATTTGAATAAATTCCCAGGGATATGCCGGCTCCTGAATGATCTGAGCCTCCTCCCAAAAATGCAGATTGTCAGAAAACATAATGTAGTTGTTTTCTCCGTCCTGCCGTGATAACATGACGTATTGACCATTTATTTTCCGCGGAAAAAGAGCCATTCCTTTATTCTGTGCCGCTTTACCATTTAAAGTAGTGATTTTGAAACTGAGGAAATCTTTTGTAGCTAAAAGCTGAGGAAGGATGGCACTTCCATTATATGCGGTATAAGTAGCGTAATAAGTTACCTCCCCGTTATCATCCGTAAATCGAACGAATCTGGCATCTTCGATACCCCTGCTTTCATTTTCAGAAACAGGAAATATCACACGCTCCGATAAATGGTTTTCGGTATCAAATTTTATAAAGTAATTGGAATGAGCCAACCAATTTATATTCTTTATGGCTTCGTCCTTATTTTTTTCATTCAGTCTAGGATAATCCGCATCTATTTTAGATCTTAATTCTTCATAAGTAAACAACTCTGGTGCGTCATCAAAAATTTGGGCACTAGCTTCGTTCCAGGCATTCATGTCTTTCAATTTGCGTTTAAACAAATGCCGGTCATAATACTGATCATGGAGGATCTTAGGTGTTTCAAGGTATTTGGAAATCGGATCAAAGTTAAGAGTACTGTTTTTGGTGATTATTCCGCTTCGAAAGACAATGGAAGAAATATGGCCCTCCCCGGTAGCCCGGAAACTCATGATAAATCGCAGACTGCCAGATCCAATACCTTCCTGATCAGGATGCGGGATTATGGAAGGATTGAAGATCGCAGCAGATTCAACGGAATATTCCATAGTAAAATATGCACCAATAAGTAGTTTTTTTACCGGGTCAAGATTTTCTTTATCCGGTACCTGCTCCGAAACGATGTCAAAATGCCTAATAAACATTCTCTCCAGGTCTTTGTGTCTGCTGGAGAAGCTTAAGTGGACTTTGGAATACAAAGCAGCTGCTTCATTTTTGGTCAGACCCATTACTCTGTTTATAACTTGGGAAACCCGTTTCAGTCCTCCCGGGATATTTGGCCGGGTTATTACGCGGGATATGTCACGTTCGATTTTTGTTTTCTTTCTTTGAACCTGTAGTTTTCGAGGTGTTTCTTTTTTCATTATGTTATTGTTTTAGCTTTAAATTTTTGTCCTGATAACAAGAGCAAGTTATTAGCTTGCTTCCAAAATTCTTGTATATACTTTTAAATATTCTTCTATCATTCTTTCCCTGCTGAATTTTAATTCTGCCCACTTCCTGCAATGGCTTCTGTCAATGGATTCTATACTATTTAAAACCTTTACAGCTTCATCGATTGTATGAACGAGGAAGCCCGTTTTTCTATCTTCGATTAGTTCGGGCATGGAGCCCCTGTTGAACGCTATGACGGGTGTGCCACAAAACATAGCTTCGGCCACACTGAGCCCAAATGGTTCGTTGAAGCTGATAGGATGCAATAATGCAAAGGCATTCCCAAGAAGCACGTCTCTTTCTGCAGGTCCCGAATTGCCGACGTACACAATATCTTTGTCGTTAACGAATGGTTTTACTTTGGTTTCAAAATATTCCGCATCCTGTATCAGACCGGATATAATAAGTTTCCTTCCTGATTTCTTAGCAATCTGTATGGATTCGTATGTTCCCTTCTCGGGATGAATCCGGCCAAAAAACAACAGATAATCTTTTGGAATGGGTTGGAAAGTAAAGTCATTTTGATTAATCCCGTTATAAACGGTAGCTATATAATCCAGTTCCGATATCCGATCTGAATCACTAATGGACACGTAGAAGTTATCAGAATTATACATTTCATATACTGGAACTATTTTTGGGGAGGAAAAACCATGTATGGTAGTGACCATCGGAGTTTTTATGAGTCGCGAATAACTCAATGGCAGAAAATCGAAATTATTATGGATCAGATCAAAATCATCGGCCTGCTCCATCAGATGACTGATGTGCAGACACTCCCATACTTTTGGGTCAAGATCCTGGTTTTCTGCATAAGCCGTTTCGGAAACAAATTGCAGTTTCGCCTTCGTTTTAGAATTTCCCGTGGCAAACAAGGTAACGTCGATTCCTTGTTCTACAAGACCTTCAGTAATATTGGAGGCGACTTGTTCCCAAGGACCGTATTTCAAGGGGGGTGTTTGCCACACAATTGGAGAGAGGATCGCTATCTTCATTGCTATAGGGGTTTGCGAGGATTATTCAAACAATGGTCAACCAGTTCCTCTAAGACAGCTGTCCCAACGCACATGACTTTGTCGGCTCCGCCCCAGTAAATTTTTACTGTTCCATCTGGTTCGGGAACTGCACCACAACTAAAAACGACATTGTGCACATATCCGGTAATTTCATAAACTTCTTCGGGTTGTAAAATCCATTCATCACCCACAGCAATGATTTTTGAAGGATCTTTCAGGTCATGCAGAGCAACACCGAGTCTGTATACACTCCCGTCCATGGTGGGGAATACACCGTGGTAGATATTCAGCCAGCCACGTGGTGTTTAACAGACCACGGTGATATTTCAGAATGAGGACGATCTAAGCGTGCATAAAGGCCATTAAATTTCTCTGGAAAAATAACCACATTGCGGTAATCAGCTTCAGTAATCAATGAAAAACGCTCGACGGACTTAAAATCTTTTGTTTTGGCAAGTCCTATGCGCACCCCATGTCGGGAATAGGCACTATACGTAATCAGGTACTCACCCTCCATATAAACTATTCGTGGATCCTCAACACCGTATTCTTCATATATTTTAAATATGCCTTCAGTTGCCGGTACCATAAATGGTTTCGGATCTACTTTGAAATCATAGCCATCAGGACTTTCAGCTTTGCCCAGGATACTGCGTCCGTTCAATTTATGTGATCTGAAGATCATGATGTAGGTATTGTTGTGTTTGACCACACCTGCATTATGAACGGTTGCTACAGGATATGGGACATCATCTTTTGTTAGGATAGGATTGTTTAAATATCTTTGAATGGGCATGATTTATTCTGTTTTTTCTGATTCTTCAAATGCTTGCAGCACTGTCGTATGAGAAATCAGGTAAGCCAGCGTACTTTCTGCGCCCTGATTCCGGTTAACGCCGGAAGATTCTATACCATCGCAGCAACCTTTGGTTTCGAAATCTAACAAACTCATCCCAATGTCATTTTCACCAAGGAACCACATAAAACAGGTAAATAGCTTATTGAGATATTCTTTATTTTTTGTCAACCGAAAGGCCTGATGATACATCAGAACCATAGCAAGGGCATCGATCGGTTGCTGCGCAAATATGGAGCGTTCTTCTCCCTTTTTATACCATTTCTCATTGCCGACAACGGATAAAAAACCCTGGTTTAGGGTAATTTCTGTCAGAAAGTTCATGGATTCCATCGCTGTTTCCTTTATTCTGGTATCTTCAAGTATTTCTGCTGAGTGCAGAAGGGCCAACGGTATCATGCCATTATCATAGGCCAGCAACGATTCAAACCATTTCCATTCATGATCACTGTTTTTATCATAGTGATTGATAAGTTTAGTTGTCAGGCTTCTAAGAGTTCCCGTCATGTCTTGATCGTTGGGATTTTTCTCAAGGTAATAACTGATGCCCACTATGGTATTGGAAATAGCCCTGATGGATTGGAGTCTTTCAAAGTTTGGAGCGGCATTAAAGAAGATTTCCTTTCCGGTTTGATAATAAGCATCGTTGGGTGGATGAGCGAGCAGATAACCAAGAGCCCAAATGGTTCTGCTGAAAGAATCCTCTGAACCTGTTTCATCCAAAAAAGCTCTGCTGAAGCTAAGGAAATTTCTAAACGTCCCGTTCGCATTTTGCATATAATAAATATAACTCATGTATATAGAGGCCATATTAAGGGCAACGGTACTTTTTGTTTCCCGGTATACCATAAGTACCATAAGCAGCGCCCTGGCATTATCATCGAGGCAGTACCCATCCTTCAGGTTGGGGATACCAAATTTGGCATGCTGGAAAATTCCTGTGTCATCGGTTAATCGTCTGATATGGTCCAATGAAAATGGAGGTAACATAAGGGGGTCGATGATGCTTTTTCGTTCTCTTGCTACGGTTAGCTTTTCGTTGACAATGTCCCGGGCAATCGAAACATATTTATTACCCGAAACAGGCCAGGTAGTTGTCCTACCGTAATCGTATGCCTTTTTGCGAAGTTCATTCAGGGTCGCAGGATGATCCAGTAATTCTGAAAAAATTTCTGAAAGTTGCCCTGAATTCTTAAAATCAAATAGCCTCCCTCTGCCTTCAGCTAATAATTCTGTAGCGTGCCAATACGGGGTTGAAACAACTGCTGAGCCAACACCTACCGCATACGACAGCGTTCCGCTGGTAATTTGTGCTTCATTCAAATAGGGAGTCACATAAATATCAGATGCGGACAAATATTTGAACAATTGTTTTTGATTGACAAACTCATTAATAAAAACAACATGATCTTGAAGATTTAAGTTTCTGATTAGCTTATGAAGATAAATCCTGTATTCTTCCCCCGCATGCTTTATGGTATGGGGATGGGTTTTTCCTAATATCACGTACACAACCTCAGGATGTTTTTTGACGACCTCTGGTAATGCATGTATGACGGTCTCGATTCCTTTGTTTCGTCCAACAAAACCAAAAGTGAGTATTACCTTTTTGTTTTCGAAACGAAATTCCTGTTTAGACAATTGCTGGTTAAAATGAATGTCGGGAACCCCGTGTTCAATGCGAACAATTTTCTCTTTATCAACATGGTATATTTTTACCAGAAAATCAATAGCCATATGACTCATCACCACTACTTTTTGAGCCATCATGCATATTTGTTGCAGGACTGCTTTTTCGTTGTAAGAAGGTTCTTTTAATATGGTATGAAGAGTTACTATAAACGGGATTTCAAGACGGTGGAGCAGGGGAAGAATGTAAATTCCGTTTTGTCCGCCAAATATTCCAAATTCATGTTGAAGAATGCAGATATTAGCATCACTGTGGTTAATAAATTTTACTGCTTTCAAATAATCGCGTCGATGTTCCTGTCGAATGATTTGTTTTACTTCTGGGAGATAATCGTAGGCTTTTTCTGAGTCATTTATAGCTACAATAAATCCTTCCACAGAATTATTCGTGTCTTCAATACCGGTCTGAGCAGTCAAAGAGACATTTGTCATGGAATCGTATAGATCCTTGGTAAAACTTCCAATACCACATTCTCTTGGGGGATAAGTTGCTATATATGCAATTTTCATGTTTGTTTATTTGTCTAGTAAAACGTTTATTCTGAAAAATTCACTTTAAGAGAAGAAGAGATGTTGCTCTGAGTGAATGAACCGTTTCGTGTGAAAGAAGTTTTTTTTGACAGCAATAAATATACGGAATTTTGGATTATTTCAAGCGAAAGAGTTTGACTGGAATGCGTATGGTTATAACACAGGAACAAATCTTGTTTCTTGTCGGTTTAAATCCATAAATTTAGTGTTGTCATGACATTGATGTGTTCCTGCCTCAGTGGAATTACAATGAAACAGTGGTCAAAATATTAAATTTCATTCCTGGGAGCAAATTCAATTATTCGTAAAGATTTTATAGAGAAAGGATCATCCCTCGCCAGTGAATTGATAACCACTGCTGTATCCCAGAATATGAGGTATCCTTGAGATGCTTTACTTTACTTATGAAAGTGTGCAATTATTTTGTTTCTTACAAATAAAAAAAGAAGATTTATGTTCCAGAAGCTTGTTGGCATCGAACCCCTCGACCTTATTCCATCTGCTGAAAAAGAACTTTTCCATTTGGCAAAGGAAGTGCAGTTGTACCGCGATGTGCCTGCTGGCCCGGTCGAAATAGCCTCACGCATCGGTAATGCGGATGCAGTATTGTTAAGCTATACTTCAAACCTTAGCCGGGAAGCACTGGAGCATTGCCCCAATGTGAAATATATAGGGATGGCCTGTTCGTTGTATTCAGCAGAAAGCGCTAATGTCGATATACCTTATGCCCATTCCAGGGGTATTGCGGTAACGGGTATTCGGGATTATGGTGATGAAGGGGTAGTAGAGTATGCAATCAGTGAATTGGTGCGGTGCTTGCATGGTTTTGGATTGAATCCCGACGGTAGTCAGAATCAACCCTGGGATGGTGTGCCACGGGAAATCACTGGAATTAAAGCCGGTATTGTGGGGCTGGGTAAATCCGGTGGTATGATTGCCGATGCTCTTCATTTTTTCGGAGCTGACATTGCCTATTTTTCCAGGAACGAGAAACAGGAGGCACGGGAAAAACGATACCGCTTTTTACCTTTGGGAGAGCTGCTTTCTCAAAGTGAGGTGGTCTTTACCTGCCTGAATAAAAATACCGTTCTACTGCATGAAACGGAGTTTGAGCAATTGGGGAATCAGAAAATTTTATTTAATACCGGATTGACTCCTGCATGGGATGAAGCCCCCTTTGCGAAATGGATCGAAAAGGATAACCGGTTGTATTGCGATACCTTAGGCGCTCTGGGAAGTGAGCGGTTCCTGGAGCATCCAAATGTACGCTGCATGAAAGTTTCCGCAGGACGTACGCGTCAGGCGTATGTTCGCCTGAGTGAAAAGGTTTTGACGAATATTGAAGATTACATTAAAAAACAATAGGTGAAGTAATATTGCGCAAAGTGTTCACCACGCTCCATCCTGCTATATCCGACGTTTTGCCATATACTTCGATCAAAGCATGAGCCTGATCATTTTGCACTTTGATGCGATGGTTATCTCCCACAAAACCAGGTGTAGAGGTGATCGACACATCGATATTTTCTGGTCCTGTCGTAGCGAGGGATGCAGCCACTGCCACATTGACCTTCGTAGGAAAGAGCGCTATAGCTTCCGCAGCGTTCCCTTCAAAAACTATTCGTTTCTCATTCTGCAGCATTTTATCATACACCGGGGTGTTTCTTAGAGAATCCGGCCCTTTTTCTGTATCGAAAGAGGCGGTACATTGTTCCATCAGTGAAATCGTTCGCAATACATCAAAGCCGCCGATAGAGCCGGACACCAAATGTACCCGTGCATTGTTTTCCTGAGCTGTTCTCTTTATCTCCTCATAAAAGTTTGTATCAGCAAGAGCTCCGATAGAAAGCGTGACTATGGATGAGCCGTTTTTTAAGGCAGGTAAGGCCAATTCCCGCATAGCAGCCGGAGAAGCAGTCTCCACGATGTAGTCGGGTTTAAGCGCCAGCAAGTCGTCCATTGACTTGTACGCAATGCAAGTATATCCAGTCTCAGAGCTTTCTATGTGACTGGCGATATTTTCCGCTTTTTCGAAGGTTCTTGAGTAGGCCCCTATGAGTTGGTAGTCCGGTAGCAAACCTTTAGTTAACGCATTCGCGACGATTTGAGCCAATTTACCGCAGCCTACAATAGCAAGTGTTTTAATTTTCATAGTATACAATATACATACCTTTTCAAGATGTTCAATGAAAGAGATACTTCATTAGCCTTTTGTTATATGCAAGTGGAAAAAACTTCAGGAATAGCCTTGAATTTTCTCTCTAAAGCTCATTAAAATTTTAATCCCATTCTTGAGTGCTAGATGTTTCTTCAAAAAAATGTGATTTTTGGAGCCACTCTGCGAATAATTAAGAAAGGATGATTTTTTTAATAAAATCTAATCAAAATAGTGTGTAAGAACAGTAAATTAATCATTGGAGCCAATAGCAATTTCAATTTCATCAGTTTGTTGCAGCATTGTTTTAACTAAAAATATTTATAATGTGAAACCAAAAACATGTCAAGAAACAGATGGTACAACCTGCGTATTACAATTACGTTCTCAACAAACAAACCAATTGATGGACAAAGATAGAACAGACGATTTTCTTGTCGTTCTTGAGAGCAACAAAGGCATTCTTTATAAAGTGACAAACTCATATTGTCGAAATATTGAAGATAGAAAAGACCTCATTCAGGAAATTATTATGCAGTTGTGGAAATCATTTGACAGCTACAACGAAAAATTCAAGTACTCAACTTGGATGTACCGAATTTCCTTAAATGTGGCTATTTCGTTCTATAGAAAAGAGAAAAGAAGAGAACGAATTTCATACTCGCTTACAACAGATATTTTCGATTTTACCGATACAGAAATATCCGAGGACAAAGAAACCAACTTGAGAATACTAAACCAGATAATTTCAAAACTAAATGATTTAAACAAAGCGCTAATGTTGCTCTATCTCGAAGAAAAAAGCTATCGGGAAATTTCAGAAATAATCGGAATTTCAGAAACCAATGTCGCAACAAAAATCAGTAGGATTAAAATCAAATTAAAAAGCGAATTCGAAAAACTTAAAAATCAATAGAAATGGAAAATTTAGAATTTATCAATATTTGGAAAGAACAAAATGCCAAAATTGAAAAGACATTAGCGATTAATAAGCTACTTTTAAAAGAGGCCATTGGACAAAAGACTGAATCCTCTTTAAAAGGCTTGATAAAATTGAAAACAGCAGGAATAGTGGCTTTTATATTTTATTTTCTCATCCTGGGATATGCTTTGTTTTATGCTATTTCAAATTATTCTTCAGCAAGTAATTATTTTATTGTTTCAGTTTCGGCAATCGCTTTGATAAATATAAAAGGGTTTGCGGACTATATTAAACATCTTGCCTGGACAAAAAATATAAATTACAATGGTAGCGTGATAGAGATTCAGAAACAATTATCAAAACTTCAGCTTTCCATAATTAACCACTCCAAAATTATGTCTTTGCAATTTCCTTTTTTTACAACATTTTATTTGAGCGACAATTGGTTCCCACAAGACGTAGGATTACCTTACATTATCTTTCAAATAATCCTAACAGGCAGTTTTATTTACTTTTCTTTTTGGTTGTATAAAAACAATAAACCAAAGAACCTAAATAAAAAATGGTTTAGAAACTTAATTGCAGGTTCGGGAGGAAAGTCCGTTGAAAAAACCCTTGAATTCTATAAAGAAATGGAAGAATTTGAAAAAGAAAACTAACTGTATGAAAGCGTCCACATCAGATTGTATAAAAACAAGAGCGGCTTTGATGTTTAATCAATGTCGCTTTTTTATATTTATAATTGGCCATAAACGGCAAGGTCTGCATTTCAAAATCTGCTACTATTCTTAAAGTTAACCGTTGTCATTACGATTTTGTCTCTCCGACCATTCAGCGCCTGTTTTTATGCTTCTTTTTGTCCCACGCGATCACCTGAACTCCTGTTGAATAGTGAGTTGCATCTGGCGAGTTATCCAATAACGTATTAAATCTGGGATAATCAACTCTGATATCTTTTAAGTTCACTTTATAAATTGGCCATTCAAGGTGGTGAATTTCAAATTCGTTTATTGAATCTTTGTTTTCCTGGAAAAGAGCATACCTCTCTGTTAGCCATTTGTCAAGTTCGGTTTTCACAATTGTTCTTTGTTCTGTTTGAAAACTTATTTTAAATTTGTCCTGGTATTGGCTGTTAAAAGCATGGTAGTAGTTTTCCTGCCGGTTCATTTTTGAATACCGGTACGGAAGACCGGATAGGATTCTTGCAATTTTACAAGATATCTTTGTTCCGCCTTCAATGTTCAAAAAGTAAACTCCTGCTTTATTATTGTACTTTACATATGTTCGAATATTGATTTCATTAAAGTTTGAAACAAGAGGGAAGGAGGGAAGGCTCTTTGGTCTTATTTTCTCCATTGTAAAAGCGACCAAAGAAACCCAGGGTTTCCCATCAAACAGTTCTATTTCGATATCTTCGGGTATGAATTTTCTTAATTCAACGATGTCAACCTGCCAGTGTAAGAATATTACATCGTTCCATTCCTGATAATACTTCCAGTGCTTTTTTGAAAGTTCCCAGGGTCGATGAGCGGTATTTTTTAGTATTTCTCGGATAGTCATTTTACTATTGGCAATAATTTCTAAATCACTTGCTTTCCCTGGGCTATTAAGTTGTTTCCAAATATGAGTATTGGTTTACCGTAATTCCACGACATCATTTTTTTAAAGTATTAATTGGCGGAACCCGGTAAGTTGTTGCGTATTTTAGAAGTTCAATCAAATTAGGATTGGATAAATCCTTAACAGACTTTACTTTATAATGCCGGAATAGCTTCCCGGTTCCTTCAAGTAGCTTTGTCGGGTCAGATAATTCTGCTCCATAATTAAATCCCCAAGTCACATGGTTAGTGGCTGGTATTATCCAGCAGAAATGCTCTGTATGTTTTTTGATACCAGTACCGAATCCGATGTTTTTTTGCCTTATCCAAACCAACTCGACCACTTCGGGAAATACTTTATAGATCAGCTGTCGTGTCTGACGTGCTATCTCCTTGCGTGTCTGACGTGCTATCTCCTTGATTTCTTCGGAAAAACTTTCGATGGCCAGTTCAAATTCTTCGCTATGATCCATAAGTCTATTCCGAAATTCGCTTTTTTATTACATGATCAATACGCCTGGCAGAAAACTAAGTTACTTTTTTAATCGGACTATTGCAAACGCTTAAACCTGGTACTAATTCAACTATAGTACTACCCAGTTTATTAAGGATGCACAATATTCTGTGTTATTACAGAGTAAGGATGATGATGTGGGTGACGCATCCGATCGTAAGTCTGATATGTTTGACTAGTGCAGTGTTTCATAAATACTTATAATTTATTTTCCACTTTGCCTTGACGCAAAGTGGAGCAAAAGTCAAGGAAAAATGAAGGCTTACTCGCTAAGCAGGCTCCCGCACCCACGCATTTTTCCACGGCAGCCCGCCACAAACGTCGAGCTCACATATGTGCTGAGATTAATCGTTCTAATATAAAGATCTCTACCTTTTACTCTGATGTTTAGTCTTGTAAAAACACCTATTCTTATTAAGAATCATTTGAGCGGTTTGGACCAGAATTCACGATATTATTCCACAAATAATAAAACATAATAACTTATGAAAATAACCACTAGTACTTTGGGCACAAAGTTCCTGATACTAAAATATCGTGGCTCGGCAATCTTTACTCTCCCACTAATCCTACCGCTAGCTTATGACATCGAAATCCGTACCGCGTAACGCGGCAAGCGTTATGGACCGATCCTACTATCTCTCTGGGATTCGTAAGCCAGTGGGAGAGTCGTGCGTATGGATAGGATTGCGAAGCCCCCTCATTATATATATATATTGAATTTAACCCGCTAGTGGTATGTTCCAAAAGTATTTATAGTTAACTAAAGGTCCATGGTATGCGGCCATCCTTTCAGGCGATGATATTCATGAGGAACACCCGCTTGAGACAACCAGCTGCTCAAGGAATCAGATTGACTCACGGGTACCAAACCATCGATGGTTCCTTGGAATATCAAGGTTGGGGGGACCTTTGATGTGATGTAGGAATTTGGCGAAGCAGCTTTATAAATACCGGGGTTTTCTTCGAAGGGAACGTCTAAGAAATCTTTCACCATGTAAGAATCCTGTGCATTCTTAGTGGTTAAATCAGTAGGTCCATACAGATCTACGATGGCTTTTATATCCATGGATGCTCTATTAATTTCACATTCATTGGTAAAGGCTGGATCATCCCAACCATAACCAACCATCATAGCCAGATGTGCTCCGGCAGAGCCTCCTATCAGAACAGCTCTGGAAGGATCTATTCCAAACTCTGTAGCGTGCTCCCCTAACCACCTGACAGCACAATTTACATCCTGTACAGCAGCTGGAAAAGGAGCAGCATTCACCAACCGATATGAAACAGTGGCTGTAACATATCCTTTCTTGGCGTATGAAATAAGATATGGAAGATAATCCGATCTTTTCCCCGACCTCCACGCACCTCCGTGGATAAATACTAGTACAGGTGCAGAGGTTTTGAGGTCTTTCCGTTTATATATATCCAGTTGCAGGGATAATGTGTCCACCTTTTTGTATTCAATGTTTTTGAATTCCAGTATATCTTCCGGCACCGCGGGCTCCATATCAACGAGATCTATAAATCCCAACGCATAGGATATCTTCATAAATGATTCATTCATGTAACCCTTCGGTGCTTTGAGTGGGCGGGATTTATCCTGAAGATTTGGATGGCAACTAAAGACAACCAACAATAAAATCGTAATGATATGCAGCTTATTTTTCATTGTAATCTTTTTTGATGCCCGTAAGTAGGCGATCGAGATAGTATACCAATTAACTTATAATTTATTCCACAATGTCTTTTGTCATTTCAAAACGAATGGTCCCTCCATTCTTTATTTCATCGTGCTTGATCCATGTCCGGTTTAATAATGTGTCATTAAGCCATATCTTTCTTGCGTATCTGCTTTCAGGGGAGTAGTTGTCTGCGACAATCCTGAGCTGAGCATCGCCCAGCGTTATCTCTGCCTCCTGAAAAAGTGGTGCACCCAGTTCATACCGATCTGTGCCGGCAATAGGGTAAAATCCCAGCGAACTAAAGATATACCAGGCAGAGAGAGTACCCGCGTCATCATTACCATCCAGGCCATCATACCGATTCTTATATTTATTGTCCAAGATCCACCGCACCCATTTCTGGGTCAGGTCGGGTCTGTTGACGTAGTTGAATAAGTACGGGCTATGAATATCCGGTTCATTTCCATGCCAATAATAGGAGCCGGGGTTCCAATGACCAATTTTGGGATTTGATTTAGCAAAAAAATCATTAAGCTCGTTTGTGAAATAATCCTTGCTTTTGAATAATTCAATGAGTCCGGGACCATCGAAAAACGGCGCCCACCGCCATTGGAGAGCACTACCTTCCACATAGTCCTTGGTGTAGGTTTCATCCCGGTCGACGTAGGAGAGTACAAGAGGTTTAAATTCTTCCACAAAACCACCGTCAGCATTTCTCGGATGGAAATATTGTGACTCAGGGTTCCATACGTTTTTGTAGTTCATTGATAATTTATGGAACATAGCCGCATCTTCATGGTACCCTAGGCGATTGGCAAGCAACCCTATTGCATAATCCGACCACGCGTATTCCAATGTCCTGGATACGGCCTGATCCATCTTATCCGCCGGGCAATAACCATATTTCACGCAATCGTCATTTCCCCTTCTTCCTGAGAAGTCCGCCTCTTTTGGGGTGGAGGCCAAGGCGGTTTTTTTCATGGACTGGTAAGCGAATTCCACATCGTAGTCGCGTATTCCTTTCTGGTAAGCTTCTGATATCACAATATCGGAGGCCGATCCAAGCATCGAATTGGTATAGCCATTGCCCGATGGCCAACGAGGCAGCCATCCGCCTTCTTTTGCCATTTGTATCAGGGATACGATCATGTCGCGCTGGTCTTTTGGGGCGACCAGGGTGAATAGAGGATGAAGGGTCCGGAAGGTGTCCCAAATCGACATATCCGTAAAATACCTGAAGCCATCAGCCTGGTGAACCATTTTGTCAAAACCAAGATACTCCCCATTAGTATCACTGAAAGCGGTTGGCATTTGAAAGGACCGATAAAGTGCGGTATAGAAATTGATTCGTTGTTCGGTGGTCCCACCTTTTATTACAATCGAATTTAACCGGCTTTCCCAGGTTTTCAATGCACTGATCCTAATGTCATCGAATTGCTTATCACTGACTTCCAATGCCATGTTTTCCCAGGCATTTTCGATACTGACATGGGATATGGATAATTTCA
>CAJDXA010000039.1_pt2 | contig 22236 bp, 20 predicted proteins | sample 7391711 | NCBI WGS metagenome assembly CAJDXA01 (sample SAMEA7055748, study PRJEB34461) | soil metagenome | biome: terrestrial ecosystem; feature: Peninsula; material: soil | place: Antarctica | collected 2016
TTATCGCAGGTGCCTCAATGGAACTATTCTTTTCGTTGGACCGGCATCCCGGAAGAAGCATAGATCCCGCTGTCAAAGCGACAGCAGACTGAATGAATTTCTTCCGGTCGATTTTTTTCATAGCGAAGCTTTTACTCGTACGATAAATTTATTCTTTTTTCCATTCTCCAACAGGATATATTTCCCATATAACAAATCATCTTGCGTGACTTTATATTCGAAATCAGTGATCTTTTTCTTGTTGATTGATACAGCATTGCCTTTGATAGCCCGGCGAGCTTCACCATTACTGCTAAATACCCGATCGTCTCCTACAGCAATATCAAGTAATCCGGCTGATTCCATATCAGATAAATGAACTTCGAAGGAAGGAATCTCTTTCGCAATACTGTCTAATTCTTTTTGAGATAAATCCTGTACATAGTCGGGACTGATATTGTGATTAAAAAGTATCTCTGAAACTTTCAGAACCGAATTGTACTCCTCCTCGCCATGGATCCGGATGATCAATTCTTTAGCCAGCTCTCGTTTTAGCATTCTGGGGTCAGTTTCATGGGTCAACATACTTTTAATTTCAGAAACCGTTTTCAGTGAAAATATACGGATAAATTTATCAATATCACGGTCATCGCTGTTGATCCAAAACTGGTAAAATTGATATGGCGTAGTTAATTCAGGATCCAACCAGATATTCCCTTCTGTAGATTTTCCAAATTTACTGCCATCAGCTTTGATCAACAGGGGAGAGGTAAGTGCATAGGCTTTCTTCCCCGTATTGCGCCGTATAAATTCCGTTCCAGATGTAATATTACCCCACTGATCCGATCCGCCCATTTGTAAATTTATGCCTTGGCTCTCCATCAGCAACTGAAAATCATAGCCCTGAAGAAGCTGATAACTGAACTCCGTAAAGGACAATCCGGTTTCAATTCGTTTTTTGACACTTTCTTTTGACATCATGTAATTGACTGTCAACGTCTTCCCCGCATCCCTCAAAAAATCCAACACATTCATGTCCTTATAAAAATCATAGTTATTGACCATGATGGCTTTATTTTCTCCGGTATCAAAATTAAGTAACCGTCGAAATTGCTGTTGCTGATGCTCCAGGTTCTGTTGAATCTCATCATCCGATTTAAGTTCACGTTCAGTGTCTTTAAACGATGGATCACCAATCCGACCCGTAGCTCCTCCCATCAATACAACTGGTATGTGCCCATGTCGCTGAAAAAAAGTGAGAGTCATGATCTGCACATAATTCCCAATCGTGAGTGACGGTGCCGTGGGGTCAAATCCAATATATCCTTTCGTTTGGTGATCATTCAGGTATTCTTCCAACCCTGGAGTCATGTCATGGATCATCCCTCTCCACTGCAATTCTTCAATAAAATTCATTGAGTTATTTTTCCGATTTTTAAATTTGAAACAATATTAAGTATATTTCGTCAAAATCTAAGTATGCCCGGAGCGTTTTGACCTGAAGGACAAGAGGTTTAGATAAAAGAAGGATGTCGATGATTCAAATACATCCATTGTGCAGCTATTTTACATATCTTTAAAAAAGAAAGACGTTATTTTCCACTCCATAAAACGGATGATATCATGCGTTTTAGGTATCTTTCGCCAAATTGTATATTGAAGCGATCTAGCAATAATTTGGTAATTTTATGCCCTGTTATCAATTCTAATTTCGATAACAAGGAGGTCTATGGAAGAAGCTCCAGACTTTCGTGCCATCCACATGGGGAGAATGGATTTCAAAATAAGATTCGTTTTGGAAACCAGTTACGTGGCATTGGCATTTACTTTTATTACACCACTTCATACTGTCTATGAAATCCAATTGGTACATTGCTCGTAAGATCGGTTTTGGCAAAGGAGCCCGCTTTACCAGGTTTATGCTTGGACTCGCTACCGTATCGATTGCACTGAGCATTACCATAATGATTTTGGCGAACGCCGTTACCAACGGGTTTCAGAACCAGATCACCCAAAAAATATATGACTTTTGGGGTCACATTCACATCAGCAGTGGCTATACCAATAAATTTTTTGAAACAGATCCGATTACCTTAGACTCTTCTCTGGTAAATGATATCAAGAATCTGGACCTGAGAGGGAAAGGTGCCCGTGGCAAAATTTTATCTGTCAATGGAATCATCCAGTATCCGGTCATACTTCAACATGGTCCCATTCTGGAAGGATCCATTATTCGTTCCCTTGATTCTTCATTCAGGTATGACGTCATGTCTCGTTATATGGTAGAAGGCTCCCTGGACTCTTTCCGCACAGAAGAACGATCGCTAATCCTATCTAAGTCAATACAAAATAAAATAGACGCTCAGGTGGGTGATCGGATTGTGCTTTACTTTATAAAAGATGAACAACAGTTTCCACGGCGCTTTCGCATACAGGGCATATACAATACCGGTGTAATGGAGTACGACGATAAGATCGTTTTTGCCAGAACCAAAGACATCCGTGGTATATTGGACTTTGCTCCTGGTGAATTCACATCCTATGAAATCACACTACAAAAAAATGAAGATATCGAGGTTTACGACGATTATCTTTACCAGAATATAATACCATCGAATCTGTTTAACTTTAGCATAGATGAGCTTTTTCCAAATATATTTGACTGGGTAAATATGCAGGAAATTAATGAACAGCTTATCCTGGTATTATTGCTTATCGTGAGCATCATCAATATGATCACGGTGTTTTTCATTCTGGTGATGGAAAAGGTGCAGGTTATCGGATTACTTAAAGCCCTGGGTGCACTTAATAGGGATATAAGGCAGATATTTATCTTGCTGGCCGGACGTATTCTGTTTTTTGGCATTCTTATCGGCAATGGCCTGGCACTTCTTCTTGGTTATTTACAACAAAAATTTCATCTCATCGCCCTGGATGAATCAGAGTACTATATCAGTCATGTTCCGATTGAATTTAATTTTGGATTTATCCTCATGATTAATGTGATCGTACTGATTATATGTCTTCTTTTCATGTTTCTTCCAGCATTGGTTATCTCAAGGATTCGACCGTCAAAAACATTGCGGTTTGCCTGATCTCTTTAAGAGTTACAGCCGAAAAGATGCAAAACTCATCCATCGGTTATCAAATCATAATACTAATCAGTACATTTGTATAATATTCACGACACCTCGAATGGATGATCTTGTTCTCCTATAATTATTGTGAAAAATATTTTATCTTAAAGCTCGGATTCAACTATAAAACCACCACCTATGACGATGAAAGCCGGGATGAAAATGTTTTTTGAAGAAGCGGGCGATGTTTCAAAATTCACGGTACGCTTTTTCAAACAAAGTTTTAAAGGACGCCAGGAAATCAACGAATTTTTGAGGCAGTGCTATATCATTGGATACCATTCCTTTCCATTAGTAGCACTTACTGCGTTTATCATGGGGCTTGTATTAACCATGCAGCTTAGGCCAACCATGGTGGATTACGGAGTAGAATCTCAGTTGCCGGCGATAGTAGCTATTTCTATCATAAGAGAAGTAGGTCCTGTAATAACTGCCTTAATTTTTGCAGGAAAAATAGGTAGCAGTATCGGTGCTGAATTGGGATCTATGAAAGTAACAGAACAAATAGATGCCATGGAAGTGAGTGGTACCAATCCATTTAAGTACCTGGTAGTGACCAGAGTGATGGCCACCACGCTTATGTTGCCGGTATTGGTGGTACTGGGTGATGCCATTTCATTATTCGGTTCATGGGTAGGTGTAAACATCCATGCCTATACCAGTTTTGATTTGTTCTGGACACAGGTTATTGATATCCTTTCATTTAGTGATATACTGCCTGCCTTTTTCAAATGTTTCTTTTTTGGTTTTGCAGTAGGCATCATTGGCAGTTACAAAGGATATAACAGTAAAAAGGGTACAGAAGGTGTTGGGCGATCCGCGAATACAGCTGTTGTGGTGTCATCCGTTCTAATTTTTATAATTGATTTGCTGGCGGTACAGATTACAGCCGTTATGGGTTATAATTGAATAAAATGGTAGAGGAAATCGAACAAAATATACAGGGAAGCATTACTAATCCGGAGAAAGTCCTCGTTGTCCGGAACCTATATAAATCATTTGGGAACAATCATGTATTGGTTGATCTGAGTCTGGAATTAGAAAGAGGTCAAAGTGTGGTCGTGTTAGGCAAATCTGGTTCAGGGAAATCAGTATTGATCAAATGCATCATAGGTTTACTCAAGCCGGATAAAGGCACCATTGAAATGTTTGGAGAAAATATACCGGATCTCGATGAAGAAAAGCTTGATTTTTTAAGAGTTAAGGTTGGGTTCTTATTTCAAAGTAATGCACTCTATGATTCTATGACTGTGAGAGATAATCTGGAATTTCCGCTACGGCGTCATTGGATTAACTTCTCACAGGAAGAAGCCACTATCAGAATAACGAATGCGCTGGAAGATGTTGGTCTGGCTCATACGATAGATATGATGCCTTCCGAATTATCCGGTGGTATGAGGAAAAGGATTGCATTGGCTCGTACGTTAATCCTGGATCCCGAAATTATTTTGTACGACGAACCCACCACAGGGCTTGATCCGATAACCGCAAATGAGATCATTAATTTGATAATTTGATGAAGGATATCCAAAAAAAATATAATACCAGTTCACTTATCATATCTCATGATATGAACTGTGTTCGCACAGCAAGTGACAAGGTTATCATATTGCTCGAAGGTAGATGTTACGCTACCGGCACCTATGAGCAGTTATTACAAAATCCAGATCCGAAAGTGAATCAATTTTTTCAATAAAATATTATGACCAGAAAACAGACCATCAATAATATAAAATTGGGTGTATTTGTGTTAGCAGGGTTCACTCTCCTGGTTCTTATGCTGTTTATGCTTGGAAAAAACCGAAACTTGTTTGGTAATACATATGCTTTAAAGGCAACTTTTGACAATGCGCAGGGCTTACTGGTGGGTAACAATGTACGTTACTCCGGTATACAGGCAGGTACAGTAAAGAAAATAGAAATTCTAAATGACACCCTGATCGAAATAACAATGAATATTGAAAAAAAGATGCTTCCAATCATTAAGGAAAACGCCATTGTTTCCATCGGAACCGATGGTTTCGTGGGGAATAAGGTGGTTAATATCCTTCCATCGAAGGAGAAGAGCACTCTAGCGGGTGAAGATGCGATTCTTACTTCAAAAAAATCGATCGACACGGATAAAATGCTGCATACTCTCTCTCAAACAAATGAGGATATTGCCGTCATTGTAGAGGGGCTTAAATCAACCGTCGCACGACTTAATAATAGTGATGCTTTATGGAATTTACTCGAGGACCCTTCCATTCCCAGAAAAGTGCACTCGGCTATTGATGATATAAAATCATCAACAGCGAAAGTGGGTCATATCGTAGATGATTTCGATGCAATTGTGCAAAATGTCAAAGCAGGTAAGGGATCTTTAGGATCTCTTTTGATGGATAGCATTCATAGTCAGAACCTTAACGATGTCATTCTGAAATTCAAATCATCAGGAAGTAAAGTAGATTCAATAGCGACTACCATAAACGAAGTAGTGTTGGGATTGCAGAACGATTTAAAGAATGGGAAAGGGCCTCTTAATGCTATACTAAATGACACTGAGATGGTTTCCAAATTGAATTCCATTCTAGATAATGCAGAAAAAGCAGCAGAGAGTTTGGACGAGAATATGGAGGCATTAAAGCATAATTTCCTTTTTAAGGGTTATTTTAGAAAATTGGAAAAAAAAGAAAAAAAAGAGAAGGAAGAAATAGAAAAGGACTCACTTCAATAGCATTTTTTCAATTCTCTTCGGCGGTGATGAGAGCCTTTGTTCTGCGCTCACGAATCGCAATATCTAATCTTTGATTGTTGAGCGCGAGTGAATCAAAGCGACCTGGAAGTGTAATAAATTAATAGTATCAAATTATGAGACAGAGCACTGATAATACAACCTAATGAATTATCAGGTCTTATGAGAATTTCGATCATTCGTCATCTAAAATTATTTTTGATTTACACCGAAGATGTCTTAATTTTGCATGTCAAACAATTCTTTTGCGAAATGGAACCCCCAAGTCATGATTCAGTATCTCCAGAAAGAAAACGGAAAGCTCATCGAGCAGGACCATCTCCATCCGGGATGTTGGATCAACGTTAAGCCTCCCTTTGGACCTAATGAACTAAATGATATAGCCGAATTTTTTGATATCCCCAGTGACTTCCTGACAGATGCGCTCGACATAGATGAACGTTCCCGATATGAAAAAGAAGACAATGGTCGTCTTATTCTTGTAAACACGCCCATCCTGAATGAAAACAATCATGATAATGAGGCAATTTACACGACGGTGCCGATCGGTATCATTCTAACCGACGATCACATTATCACCATTTCGGGTCAGGAAAATCCTGTAATTCAGCAATTCCTGGATTCCAGTGTGAAGTATTGGTCCACGGAACAAACAGAACTTATGGTCCTGCGTATTTTTGAGCAGATTGTACTTCGGTTTTTGTCCTGCCTGAAGCGGCTGAATCTGAAGCGTCAACTGATTGAATCTGAGTTATACAAAAGCAGTCGTAGCTCTGATCTGAAACAACTGCTACGGGTTGAAAAAAGTCTGGTATATTTTGTGAGTTCTCTCAGTTCCAATGAACTTTTGAAAATGAAAATGAAACGAACAGATTTTCTTCATCTGGGGGATGATGAGGATTTGATTGATTTATTCGAAGATGTCATTATTGACAATTCTCAGGCACTCAGTATGGCTAATATTTACACTAATATTATCAATGGAACCATGGAAGCTCACGCTTCCATCATATCCAATAATTTAAACCTGTTCGTCAATCGACTGACCATCATTACCGTGGTGCTGATGGTTCCCACACTCATAGCATCCTTTTATGGGATGAATGTAGAAGGATTACCCTTCGATGATAGTCCATATGGTTTTACCATTATCGTCCTATTATCTATTACGCTATCGTTGTTGCTTCTCGTTATTTTCCGGAAGAAGAAATTATTCTGAATCTGTTGTTTCTATGTCCCGCGGGTAAAAATCATCCAAATCCCGTCGTTTAGGAACTCCCAGCTTCCCGAGTGATTTAGCCACTATAATAGCTATGGTCGCATCACCTGTCACGTTGACAATGGTCCGGCACATATCCAATGGCCTGTCAACTGCAAATATTAATGCCAGTCCGGCCTCGGGTATACCAACGGCACTTAGAACGATCACAAGCATTACCATGCCGGCACCTGGAACGGCAGCCGAACCGATCGACGCCAGCGTGGCAGTTGCCACTATGGTCAACTGATCAGTAAAGGTCAGATCAATGTTCAGTGCCTGAGCGATAAAGATAGCCGCAACCGCTTGATACAAGCTGGTTCCATCCATATTGATGGTGGCGCCAATAGGCAAAACAAAACTTGATACTTCTTCATCCACACCGATGTGTTCGGTCACCCGCTCCATAGTCACGGGTAGAGTAGCTGCACTCGAACTCGTCGAGAAAGCTAATAACTGGGCAGGAGAGATGCCATTGAAAAATTTCCGGTAACTGAATCCTGCATAGAGTTTCACCACCATAGGATAGACAATAAAAATCATGATCGATAAACCAAGCAATACTGTAAATGCATACCAAAGTAAAGCCTGAAAAAGATCTAAGCTTGGTGCATCTACGACAAGTGAGGCCATTAGCGCAAACACGCCATAAGGCGCACCCAACATGATCAAATCGATTAATTTCAATACCGCTTCGTTTAGACCGGAGATCAATCGCTTGACCGGTGCTGCACTTTTGGGATCTATTAATATCAGAGCTATTCCAAAAAATATGACGACGAAGATGACTTGGAGCATACTGCCATTGTCGGCAGCGGCTTTGATAAAATTATCTGGTATGAGATCTACCAATGGCTGCAATGGACCCTGATTCTTCTGTGTCATGGCCTCTTCGATTCTACTACTTGCATCCCCGGCATAACTTTGTAACAGATCATCACGGGTACTTTCCTGGATAGAATACCCGGGTTTGATAATATTCACACAAAACAATCCGATGGTAACAGCCAATACTGTACTCACGATATATAATAGAATCGTCCGTGTGCCCATCTTGGACAGTTTAGAAATATCTTCGAGGTCAGCGATTCCATTTAGTAAAGAAAAGATAATCAGAGGAACGGCGATCAGCTTCAGTAAATTGATAAATATCACACCAAATGGGTCGATCCAGTCCTTTACAAAGTTTTCCCCATTAATTTTGACGGCAAGAAAACCTACCATTATTCCCAATAACATCCCCAACAAAATCTGCCAGTGTAGTGCTAATCTTCTCATCGTCCTTATGATAATTATTAAAAAGCCATTTAACAATGTTTTTGTTAAATGCTTTTAAAATAAAAGATGTAAGATATAAAAAAAGCGATTCCACAGGGGAGAATCTATCTATTCTTCTCTGTGTAAAGGAATGTTTTTCAAAGAAACATCAAAATGAGAAGTGTGGAATGTGCATCTGCCTTCTGAAATGAGCAGTATTTGCGGAGATTCGTGACGTACAGATAATAATTCGGATAGTTGGTTACTGAGTTGGCGACTACTATGGACATTAATGATGTGAATATCGGTAAAATCCTCAGAGTCTTGACCTTCTTTTTCGATCCGGTTCTTCACCATAACGCTTATCCCACACGTATTGCTGTGCTTAAGTATCACCTGATCTGATTGATGAGAATCTTTTAAAACTTGGTCAAGATCTTCATACTTGTCAATAGTATGCCATTGAAATTTTGTCATACCGTCTTGAACAGCAGATGTCAGAATAAGTTTGAAAGAAATTCAAAAATATTTAGTTCTCCAGGACAGCCATAGCCTCTGTTGCATCCCGTGATAAACAAAAAGACAAGGAGAATCAAAATCAGTGGTAGAAGAGATCTGTTTTTTCTTCGGGCCATAAGTTATATTTTTGAATTTAAACGTAAAGATGGGGTAAATTATTCATTCATAGTATATTATTTTTTAAGTTTATAAAATATATTAATCTATAATGCAACGCAAATGAATCATCTATGGACTTGAAAAATAAAATATTTGCGGTAACCGGTGCAGGATCCGGATTAGGTAAGGCCACCACAGAAATGTTATGCAGCCAGGGAGCAAAGGTTATAGCCCTTGATATCAGTGTAGATCAAGCCACTTTAAGTGCCTGGAACGATCATGATGTTCATTACGGCAAATGTGATGTCCGCTTTCCTGAGCAGGTTTCCAGTGTACTTGAATCGGGAGTCTCCTATTTTGGCAGCTTGAATGGCGCCATTGCATGTGCAGGGATAGCTCCTGCATTTAAAATTCACAGCTCCCGCAAGGGGAGTCATTCCTATGATGATTTTATAAATACAATCGCGATCAATCTGGGCGGCACCTTTAATTTGTTTAACGGTTGTGTGCCCTATCTTAAATCTAACCAATTGACCGGATCAGATGGAGAACGGGGAATCTTAATTGCCACTTCCAGCATAGCTGCTTGGGAAGGTCAGATAGGCCAGGCAGCCTATGCAGCATCAAAAGGTGGAGTCAGTGCGATGATCCTCCCATTAGCCAGGGAATTATCCCGTTCTGGCATCCGTGTTAATGCTATAGCACCTGGCATATTTAAGACGCCAATGATGGCTTCTTTTCCGGAAAAGGTGCAAGAAACCCTGGCTGCAGAAATTCCTTTTCCTTCCCGAATGGGACATCCGAAAGAATTTGCTGAATTAGTTCAACACATTATCATAAATCGCTATATAAATGGAACGGTTATCCGGCTGGATGGAGGTGTGCGGATGAGTTAAACTAATTCTTAAGGGTAAATGATGATTGGTTAATTGGGGCTATGATTTAGGCAAGCTGCACTTTCCAGCAATTCTACTCTGATGTCTATAAGCGAATGTTTCAAGCATCGAATAGATTGGTATGTTTCGCTATGAATTACTGGGTAATATACTGCTGAATTATTATTTATTTTAAGGTAAGCCTTCTGTTCTAATGGCTCATACCAGTACCAACCTAAACTTTGCTGATTAAAAGTTGCGACCTAAATCCTACCAAATCCTAGTCAAACTCTGGTTTGCGCTTTTCAATAAAGGCTTTCATCCCTTCACGTGCATTATCCGATTGAAGCAATTCGGCAAAAGCCTTTCGTTCAAACCGGTAGCCATCTTCGGGGTGGTACACATTCATTAAAGTAGATTCAAGAATTTTCCCTACAGAAGTTCTGGCGTTCCGGGTCATTTTTTCAATCACCTCTATAGACTTACGTACTTCAACTCCGGGAGCAGTGATATAACTAACAATTCCAAGATCTCTGGCGTTGCTGGCCGAAATCATATCTCCTGAACACATAAGTTCTATAGCTTTAGCCCTTCCGATAATATGAGTCAGGCGTTGAGTACCTCCATAGCCCGGCAAAAGACCCAATGTGCTTTCCGGCAAGCCCATTTGCGCTATAGTATTTGCAACCCGTATGTGACAGGCCAATGCCAGTTCAAATCCACCTCCCAGAGCATAGCCATTGATAGCAGCTAAAACCGGAATACGGCATTGTTCTATAAGGTCAAGCGTCTTATGCCCATCTTGTGACACCATATAACCTTCATCAACACTAAGCTTAGTCAATTCTTTAATGTCAGCTCCCGCAGCAAAGGCCTTATTTCCTTTACCGGTCAGTACAACTCCTTTGATCGAACTTCCGTCCTGATTCAGGGATTCAAAGAGATGACGGAGCTCTGTTATCATCAAATGCGTCAAGGCGTTTAGGTGATCCTCCCGTGATAAAATAACTATTAATACATCCTTTTCGATGCGTGTTTCCAGAAATTGATACTCCATAGGGTTTTTATAAAATATGTTGTTCAGATAAAGATCGAAAAAAAACATGGAAAGAAAAATATTAGACTCCTTATTATTGTGATTCTATCCTTTGGTGCTTATGGCATCGAATGATCCAAATATATGGGACGTTTTGGATTCGTCCATTTGATAGATGAGAGAAAATGAATCAGATCAGATAGTAATCACATTCTATGACACATCAAGTAGAATCGATAGTCAATGCACTATGAATGAAGAAATCGGAAAGTCCGTTTTCTTATGGATTACAAACCTTATAGACAACTATGATGTGGATTGATGATTAATATATGGATCAATCTTCCACACGCAAGTTGATTAAAATAAAGTGTATCGATATATAATAACAGGCTACCATACCCGCCCCAAATCTATATTGATTACAGGGGCAGATACATAATAATCTTCTTTATTTATTCAGGGTTTTGCTAAGTTTCGTTAACTGTTCAATTGAGAGTTTCCCAAGAATCTGCATCAGAATAAAATTTGATTTGTCGCCTCTTAGCATAACAACTTCTTTCAACGAATTTTTGCCGTCACTCTTACCATATATCTTGACGTTTTCACCTTTCTCTTTGATAGTCATCAGCTCTTCCAGGCCATTACTTTTTATCAATTTTGTAGCTTCTTCATAATATTTAGCGCCGTTTGATTCTTTGGTAAGTATTTTTAGACCGGTAATATTATCCAGAATGGCTTTTACATCCGGATCAATATCTTCTATATCCATCCCTGAGATGACTGCAAACATACTTGAACTGATATTTACGACTGTAAAATCATCATCGTCCTGATACTTTTTAAAATAGCTGTCAAGGCTACCTGACTGGGCTACCAACGTAGTAAGTCCGGCTAATAACATGCACATACTTATAAGGAAGGTCTTCATTATGATTTTCATTGTTTGATTTAAAATATATTAAGATACTTGGTAAAATGATCGAATTCTTTCATTTGATCCATAGCTAACGTCCGGCCCTTATTGAGTTCACCGGACAATAATTCTAAAGCTTCAGTGGCGCTATGAGCAGCTACTGCCGGATCACTAAATGTGTCCATCGATGATACAGCACTATTTTGATTAAAGAATAAATAAGCGAATACGATAAGAACAGCAGATGCCGCTGCCGCCATCCAGGGCATATTGAAAATCCTTATTTTTTGTCTGGGCAAAACAACAGAAGGGTTCTGAAAATCCGGTATAACCGTATATGAATACTGCAATTTATAATAGCCAAAAAGAGCTTCCAGGTCTTTATATTCGTCAGGAGCTCCGTTATTCAGAAATTCTTCCTTGAGTATGGTGTCTTCTCCACCGATGGATTCGGCATTCAAGTATTTACTGACCAGTATGTCTATCTGCTCATGTTTCATTTTATAATACATTTTGAAGTTTATCACGCAATTCCAATCTTCCCCGGTGTAAGTTGACCTTGACCTGTGACATGGTCAAATCTGTCAAATCAGCAATTTCCTTATAGGTATAACCATCTATATCGCGCAACCGAATGACCATCTGCTGGATCTCACTGAGGGTTCCGATCGCCTTATGAATGATTTGCTCCACATCCTGGCTTATGACTCGCTGCACCGGGCTGGCACTATCAGACGGCGTATCATAACCCTCCGGGATGGAGAATAATTGATTATTTTTGCTTTTCAATTTGTCCAAAGACAGATTTCTTGTCATCGTATAAATCATGGCATTCATATTGCGCCAGTTTTCCCAATCTTCTCTTTTATCCCACACTTTTATCAGTATTTCCTGAACTACATCTTCAGCTATATCGTTCTTACGAACAATACTTAAGGAAAACCGATACAATTTGTCACGAAGCGGAAATACATCGTCGTTAAAAACTTGATGGTAGCTCATTACATTGATTTGACGAATTATCTGTTATTTTTGTTACAAAAGTAAGATAAACATTCATTGAAAAAATTAGACCGACTCATATTATTTGAAATATTTCCAGTATTCATCGTGTCGTTCCTTATATCGGCCTTTGTACTGATGATGCAATTTATGTTTTTATACATAGATGACATAGCGGGAAAGGGTGTAGGTATTTTCGTCATAATGGAATTTATCTTCTATCTGACGCTTACATTCATTCCACTGGCACTTCCGATCAGTGTGCTGATTGCAAGTGTGATGGTGTATGGAGCGCTTGGCGAACGATATGAATTAGCTTCGATCAAATCAGCAGGGATCTCCTATCAGCGTATGCTCTATCCTACACTTGTGTTCTCGGTTGCAGTGGCCATATTTTCATTTGTTGCCTCCGAATACATCATTCCTGTGGCCAATGTGAAAGCCAGAAGTCGATTGTTCGATATGTCCACAAAAAAGCCAACGCTAAATATCAAAGAAGGTATTTTCAACACTGATTTTGAGGGATATGGTATCCGGGTAGGCGAAAAGAACAAAGACGGATCACATATACATGATATTATACTTTATGATTACAGTTCCAACTATAAAGGCAATTCTAGCATTATTATCGCCGAAAAAGGGGAGATGGTGATTACCCCTGATGAAACAGCTTTTGTAATGATCCTTGAAAATGGTAGACAATACCAGGAAGTCAACAGGTACAATCGCGGAAATACTACGAACGAACCTTTTATGGTGACTCATTTTGACAAATATCAGAAAGTATTCGATCTCTCTGATTTTCAGCTAAAGAGTACCAATGAGAATTATTTCAAAAATCATGAATCGACCATGAATACTGAAAAGCTTAGAATGACGATCGATTCAACCAAGGTTCAAATGAAGAACCTCCAAGACCGCGTACATTTGGAGATCACCTATGAATTGCCTTTTATCCACTCAAGTATCCTGGAAACCAGGAAAAAAGAAAAGGATAGCCTGGATCTTATGAAAAAAGAAAGTATAGATTCTGATACTCTGGCATCCGTTGTCGATAGCAGTAAATCATCGGACACAGCAGTATTGAAAGTTCCAAAATTAACGAAATCATCGACCTCTATTACGCCCAACAGGACTATTGATGTGGTTTCAGAATCAGGGACATCCACATATGGCGGATTCTCATGGGATCAACTCACCCCTGAATATTTGATTTCACTTCCCAGGGATTCGTTGTTGATTGAGATGCTCCCCGGTAGCCAAAATTCTGATATCATCAGTACATTACGAAGCAACCTTCAATCCATGAAGGATCAAATATCTTACCGATCCAAGCAGATTTCTTCGGACAATAAAAAGATTATTAAATCAACTTATGAGCTGCACTTCAAATATGCATTGTCAATATCTTGTATATTGTTTGTGTTGGTAGGCGGGGCTATGGGTTCAATCGTACGAAAAGGTGGTTTCGGTTATTCATTATTAATTTCGATCGTGTTTTTTGTGATTTTCATAATGATGACGATCTTATTTCGAAAAACTTCCGAGGGTGGTCGTCTGGCACCAGTTCTGGCAGCTTATCTTCCTGTTCTTATTTTATTGCCAATTGGCTTGTTCCTGGTCTACAAGGCTGTGATGGATTCAAAAATGACCCTTGACTTTCAAAGGATTTGGAGTTGGATTCAGAAAACACTGAAAATAGAAGGTTAAGTCCACTCCGGAAAGCCATTTTTATAAATCTGTAGCCCCGGCGTCCCAACATTTGTCGGGACCCGGGGTGGTAATCGTATCGAATACATTGGCTTTAGCCATTAAAATAGGTGGTATTAAGGGCTAAAACCCAATATTAATTCGATGCTAAATCCCCGTCCGCCATAGGCGGAGCGGGGCTACTCATGCGTAAATTTGACTTTTCGGAGCGGACTCAAGGTTCAAAGGCCGTAGCTGAAAGCATTAAAAACTGAAAGGTCAAATACTCAAGCTCAAAGCCGAAAGACGTGGACATGCCAGCAAAGCATAGTGGGCAGTGGATTCACAGCAGATTCAGACGAGTGCGAAGTCCAAGGACAAATGCGAAAGATGAAAACTCAAAGTCCAGGCTATAAACCTATACAAGCACAGACAAATTTTCCATTTTCAACTGTCAATTTTCAACTGTTAATTGTCAATTATCTCCATGTCCCTTATTTAAACCGAACGGATATCCCCGCCAATACATTGAGACCAAGGCCTTCATAATTTTGCCAGCGAATATAACGACTGTCAGCTAAGTTATTCAATTGTAAAAAAGCACCTAAATTATTAGTGAAAAGATATTCACCATTCAGGTTTACATCAAAGACGGCATTCGGTTTGTCATATTCATTGTCAGGATATTCTACTGCTGTTAAAAAATTGAAATCAGCCCCCAGGTTCAACCGACCATTCATCATACTATATTTACCACCTAACTGAACTTTTGTCGTGGGTATATAATATGCTTCCGGAAGAACTTCCATTTCATAGTGATCATAGCGGATGAGTGAATACAAGTTCAGATTATCCATCAACGGCATACTGACAGAGAGTTCGCCATAGATATTTTGAGCATCGTCAAAGATTGGAGAATATAATAGATAATGAGGCTCCATTGGGTTAATTGGAGGTTGAATCTGGAAAATAGCCAGGTTTTTCCTGTTGCGGAATCCTCCCTGAAGATTATAACTGATGGCGTTGAAATTCCCTTTTATACCACCAAAGTAATGGTCTGTGTTGGTGATCAGAAGGCTATCCATGGTATGTGCCATGAATGGATTTTCGGAAATAAAATTACGCAACGTATTGATCTGATAACCACCGTCAGCACCCACAAAGGCATGAAGTCGATTGGGAATAATACCGTATTCAACGAGGGCATCGGGTTTGATACTTGCATCACTACCCGAAGACAGAACAAAGACACCTCCTCTAATCTTGAACCGCCCCGTCGAATACGTCAGCACCGGATTCAATTGGAAATAATTTTGTTTTATCTTATCAATGTCTTCATAACTGTCATTGTAACTGGCTAATCCAACTGATAAAACCACCGATTCTCCAAAGCTTTTTCCGATCTGTCCTTCAATATTAAAGGTATTATTAATTTGGGCGAAACTTGATTTGAGAAATTTCCCGGCGATTTGAAGTTGATAATCTATTCCCAGCTTATTTTCTTGATAATTTTTTATCGACGCTCCAATGGAAAAATCACTATAATTAACTTTGTTTGTTGTCAGGCTATCTACAGGTACCGGTGGATTGTAATACTGATACATATCCCGTTGATATCCGGCAAATCCATTCAGTTTTGCTCCCATATCAGTAAACCAATTCATGTCTCCCTTTATATTCGTATTCATCACCTTACGATCTTCCACCTTCCCATCGTTCAAACCCCGCAAATCAGCAAATATATTGGCGTTCCGATTCCGATCCATATCAAAGCGGTACCCAAACTGGCCCATATAATTGAGTGGCCATCCAGCTCCAGCTTTCAAAAATCCCCTATAAGTTTCAGGTCCACTGTCGGTACGATAGCCGCGAGGTTTGATCTCGGGCGCGTTATAAGAAATGGATTCTTGATGGTCCACAACATCATATTCAAAATTATGAGGCAACGGTTTCACAACCGTCTGCCCTGGATCTACTGGTATTCTTTGAGATTCAATGAGCCTGGCTTTGAATTGCTTCACTACTTCCACTTCACTGGTGGGCAAATCGTTCTGTGCCATCACCGCTTCTGAAATAAAGAAGATGCATGCCAGGATCAGCAGCACTCTAAACAGTGGTTGGGTATGGATTGATTTTAGATCTTTAATATTCATCTGATTCGTGGGTATTGATTGGGATATTCTATTGATTAATCTCATGGTATATAATATCTCTGACCTTATTGATTTCCAAATTCCAGTTTCAATTCGCCGTTCTGTGGGCTCTTTTCGATCCTGCTTTTCCCCGCTTCCAGATCTTTGATCTGAGCCAAAAGTGCATGGGCTTCTGCTATGATCTCCGGGTCACCAGGGAAGTTATCATTTACGGCTTCCACTGCCGCTTTGGCATTGAACAAGTCATCCTGCTTGATAAGGATACGGGCATTGAGCAATAAGCTCTTGGCAACCCATCTGGGGTATGCGCCATTTTTCGTATAAGCTTCCTTTACCTTGATAGATGCTTCTGCTAATTTATTCTGTTCATATAAGATCTTCGCAATCAAATAACGGGCTTCAGCCGTTTCCTGATTATCAGAATGGCCAATTACAAATTGTAAATCATTTATAGCTTCCGCAGACTGACCTGATTCAATATTAGACTTAGCCAGGGTGAAATGGGCCAGACTTTTCTGCTGATCATTCGCCAACTCATTGTCTTTCACTTTCTTTGCAAATTTGAGAATGGCTGCTTTGTCTTGTATTTTAAATGCTGAGTTCAACGCATTGACCTGGGCATCAAATTGCTCCTGACCACCGTTCGCCAGACCTTCAAAAAGTGAATAGTATTTCAAGGCCTTTTTAAAATCATTCTGATCGTTGAATGATATAATCGCAGCTTTTTTGACCGCCTCTTTATAATATGAGCTATTTCCTTTTTCAATGACATTCTCATAATCAGTCAGGGCAGCATCAAATCTCTTGAGCAGTACATTCGATTCCGCGCGGTTATAGTAGGCATCCAGAGCATAAAATCCCTTAGGATACCTGGTAAGATATTGATCAAAAGCCTGTACGGCTTTTTCGTATTGTCCATTGTTATAAAAACTACCGGCCACACTATATTGGAGGGAGTCCTTTTGTCGCTGTCCCACTTTCATTCCTGGAACCGATTCCAACACTTTGAAATAACCATCCGGATCTCCCCGATCTATCACATATATCTCCTCAATTGACGTAAGTGCATTGGATGATTCCTGGCTGGTGGGGTTATTTTTAAGAATTTGTCTATAGTAAGTGAGCGCTTCATCACTATCACCCAGATTGTATTCGATCAATCCAAGTTTAAAGAGTGCTTTATTGATCAGGTCGCTCTTACCATTATATTTTTGGACCAATGTTCGCAAGGGCACTCTGGCTTCCGCCATTTGGTTGTTCTGAATATATGCATCCGCTTTTTCGAATAACGCCACATCTGCATACCGGGAATCAGGTACTTCTCGAACCAGCCGATCCAGCACGGAAATCTCTTGATTTCTATTTCCTTGCAGCCCCAGAATCTGAGCATATTGATACAAGGCGTAGTCATATCCAGTCACCTTTTGATCTGCCGCTTTTTGATACCAGGTAGCCGCCTGATTGTATTGTGTCATTTGAAAATAATTGTCACCGACTCGGATATAGGCATCGCCAAGTATATCCAGAAAATTTTTTTCATTAGCCGGATCAGCGAATTTCATAGACCCACCCAGATCTATGGTTTTCTGCAAAGACTGAATGGCCAACTGATGCTCATTATTCCGAATATAATTATATCCCTGAATGTAATAGGCATAAGCCGGATTAACCTGAGGATGCGAAACCGGATGAGTCTTCTCAAGAGCCAGGTATTTATTCATGGCTGCCTCACTTTCCGCAAAAGCTTTCTTACGATTGAGAATTTCTCCGATCCAGAAAAAGGCTTCAGCCTGCATGGACATCGATGGAGTATATTTTAAGCTCTTGTTGAATTGAACCAGGGCTTCATCCAACTTGCCTTCTTTCAGATCCAGATTGGCCTGACGAAGTGCTACGGTCTGGTACGCAGTTTGAAGTCCGGGTGAAAGATCTTTGATTTGCTCCAGGATTTCGATCGACTTCTTGTAATTGTTGGTATTGATCAACACTTTAGCCATAAATTCCTGCGCTTTATTATAATAACTGGATGAGGCCAGAAACTTGGAAAAAGCATTAATGGCATCTACATCGTACCCCAATTCCGCAGATAGCTTTGCATAGTTGAATAAAGCATTTTCACGCAGAGACATGTTATCATCGTATTGCACCACATTGTAAAATGCATTCCGCGCTGAAGCTTTATTGCCTGACTGAAGATAGGATTCTGCCAGGTAGTACATGGCTGTCTGTCCCATAGTCGTCTTTTCATTGCTGAGTTCACGAAAATTGGGGATGGCTTTTTCATAATCGCCATTTTTATACTGCACATACGCTAATTGATAAAAATCTTCTGCCCGCATCGTTCCCGAATTAGCTTCGTATTCTTCCAGATATGGCTGTGCCAGGGTATAATCACCCAGTTCAAAATAACTTTGACCCACCAGCTGGTTTATTTCCTTTTGATTTTGGATCCCGCTTTGCTTCGTGTAGGGGAGGGCATAGCTGATCAATTTCTGATAGTCCCCATTGGAAAAATAGATCTGGGAAAGATAATAGGGAATTAATTTTTCGTAAGTTTTATTCTGCTGAGCGATCTGCCAGGAACTGATAGCTGTACTATAATCTTCCTCAAAATATGCCGACATTCCATAGTAGTAATTGAGATCATAATAAAATTCACCTCTTACATTCCGTCCTGCCTGAAATGCTTCCATGGCCTCTTTAAAGTTTTTCTTTACGAAATGACTATAACCCAATTTAAAAGCCACCTCTCCGGCTTGATCAATTTCCAGCGTTCCAGCGCCTATCCGATCGTAGTACTTTATCGCCAGATCATATTTGCGGCTTCTGAAATAATAATCCGCAAGATTGTAAAGCGCTTCGTTGGCCTGTGGATCGGGTTGATATTTTTCTATAAAGTTGACCAGCATTACTTCACCATCCGGATCTTCGCTGTAGAGCGCAGATTGAGCTTTTAGTAATTCTGCATGAACCTTGATGTTACGAAAGTCAGATTTATAGACTTTATTGTTCTCGGATAAAAACTCATCAATCAGTGGTATAACCTGCGCAAAATTGTTTTTTTGATAAAGTTCTACAGCCTGACGGTATTTCTTAAATTCATCCTGATCCTTGTACGAATATTGCCCAAAGGAAATTTGGGTAAAAAAGATCTGAATGATCAGCAAGGAAAATATTCTCAAAAAGTTGACTTTCATTTGATGGTATTTTAACTCTATAAAAAAGCGCATTTGTGCTGTTTTATTGTATATAACTGGATCTTATGTAAAATTTATATATCTGTCACACCTTTACAGATGCAATATAGTTATAATATGTTAAAGCAATGGATAATCGACAGCGGAAAATGGAAAATGCCAAAAGATGTAAGGAAGTAAGCTTAAACCTCTGACCTGAGAGGTAAAAACAGGTAAGCCTAATCATGATAGCAGAGTATTATATCATCCTAAAACTAATTTACAGATTGATAAGTAATCCTAAAATAGGTCTGTATCCCGACTATATGCCAGTGGAAGCACACATACTGAAAAATTTGGGATGGAATTTCGAGCTTACTCCTTAAAGTCCTGGAACAAAGCTGAATGAGACAAGTTCCAAGGCCCAATCTGAAAAGTCAAAGCAGAAAACACATGGCTCAATAAGGACTCCTCAAATTTGAAATAATTATTAACAATATAAATTCAATGATTTCTGAGAGAAATAGATTTAACAGATCTTATAAATCTGTCAAGCCTTGGTACTTTTCAATAAATACGCTTCTCCCTTCTTTTTTTCCCACAACCAGCGCGCAAACACAGCCGCCGTTTCTCCCAATCTCTTTTCCATGCTTTCCAGATTTTCTTTATCCATATTTTGACAATAAGTGATGGAATAGTCTCCCGATTGAAATTCCGGAGAATTTAATACAAATTGTCCAAAAGAGAGGGTCGTATCGATCCCGGTGACCAATGTTTTCATTAACCATTCCTGCATTACTTTAATGCATCGTTCCCGGCTTTCCGCATGTCCAATTATCTTTCCGATCATCGGATCAAAATACAACGTGACCTCATTCCCAGCTTCAAATCCCATATCCAAACGGATAGACGGATGGGTGGGCAACCTCATATTCCTGATCAGGCCGGGAGAAGGGGAGAAGTTGTCCAGATAATCCTCCGCATAAAGGCGGAGTTCAATTGCATGTCCCTCTATACTTAGCTCATCCTGAGTAAGTGGTAAATTCTCCCCTTCGGCTACCCGGATCTGCCATTCCACCAGATCCGTTCCTGTGATAAGTTCAGTCACCGGATGCTCCACCTGTAACCGGGTATTCATCTCCAGGAAGTAAAAATGCTGGTCTCTGTCCATCAAAAACTCCACCGTTCCACTGCTGTAGTATCCCACTTCACGCGCCAGCCGGATAGCTGCTTCCCCCATTTTCTTGCGGGTTGATTCCCTTATGGTCGCACATGGTGCCTCCTCGACCACCTTTTGATGCCGCCGTTGAATACTGCAATCCCGCTCGAATAAATACACAAAATTCCCCTGCTGATCACCAAACAACTGGATCTCTACATGCTTCGGATCCACCAGGTATTTCTCGACAAAAACCTCATCGTCCCCAAATGAACTTTTTGCTTCACTTTTTACACGGTCAAACATTTCCATCATCTCCGCGTCGCTCTGGATAGTTCGCATCCCTTTCCCGCCACCACCGGCTGCTGCTTTGAGCAGTACCGGATAACCGATAGCTTGTGCTTCCGAAATAGCCTGATCCACAGAGTTTACCGGTGATGTATTTCCGGGGATAAGCGGAACATCAGCAGCAAGAGCCAGTTTTTTTGCCCGTATCTTATGGCCCATAGCCTCGATGCTTTCAGAGGATGGTCCTATGAATATGAGACCATTTTCATTGACTTCCCTCGCGAACTCGGCATTCTCACTAAGAAATCCATACCCAGGATGAATGGCATCAGCACCCTGGATCTTAGCTATCCCTATTATTTTTAGGCCATCCAGATAAGTATCTGCACTGGAAGTACCCGAAAGATGGACGGATTCCGTGGCTTCCCCTACGTAGGGTAGTCCAGCGTCCGTATCTGAATACACCGCTATGGTTTGAATCGACAAATCTTCACAGGTCCGGATTATCCGCCGGGCTATCTCACCCCGGTTGGCGATCAATATTTTCTTGATTTTCATGTTAAGGGTAAAGATAGGAAACTCAGGAATGATGACAGGCGTAAAGAAAGACAATTCCTCCAGGTTTGATGGAAGGAATCCATCTTACTTCTGACTCTACTATCCATAATCTCACTCCTACTTTTGCCCTGGGTGGTAAGAACTCCAGCTCTGACCTTAGTTGTTCCTGCTGTATGCTACATAACTCAAGGAACGGAGTTGGAGCCTGCCTTGCCGTCGCGCAGCAGTCAGGCTCCATTCAACCCAGGATATTGGAAACCTGTAGAATACGCTCCTTGCCTTCGACTTAAGAACGAACTAATCAATAATTAAAATTAAATACTAAAAATTAAAGTTTATTTCTTCACCACCTGCTGCATACTCCTTTCATTCCCTTCCCGCAGTTGCACCACATACACACC
>CAJDXA010000023.1_pt1 | contig 22224 bp, 22 predicted proteins | sample 7391711 | NCBI WGS metagenome assembly CAJDXA01 (sample SAMEA7055748, study PRJEB34461) | soil metagenome | biome: terrestrial ecosystem; feature: Peninsula; material: soil | place: Antarctica | collected 2016
AGTTCCGTTACAAGAGTTTTTCGGCAGAAGTTAACTGGTGATCTTGTTCCTGATAGCGAAATGGAATTAATCCTGACCGATACTCAGCCTCCGCTCCAACACGACACCAAACCATTGGCATTCGATAAACAGGGAAATATGTACACGGTATTTGGCGCACCCTCCGATGCCTGTCAGGTAAATGACCGATCGCCGTTTTCTCCTGGAATAATGCCATGCCCCATATTGGAGGACAGAGCAGGTGTATGGCGATTTGACGCCACTAAAAAAGGTCAATTTCAAAGCGATGGCCAAAAATATTCGACAGGCCTACGCAGCGTTGTCGGCCTGACATGGAATGATCAGGATGATAACTTATTTGCCGTGGTGCACGGCAGGGATTATTTGCACAATACCTGGCCCAATCATTATACTGAATGGCAAGGTGCGGTGTTGCCTTCTGAAGTTTTTATAAAATTAAAGGATGGATCTGATGCGGGCTGGCCTTACTATTACTATGACCAGATTCAGGGAAAATATCTGTTAAGCCCGGAGTATGGCGGAGACGGGAAGAAACAGGGAGATGTTAGTAACCTGACAGAGCCGTTGATCGGATTTCCCGGGCATTTTGCCCCTAACGATATCATTTTCTATACGGGCGACCAGTTTCCGGAACGATACAAGAATGGGGCGTTTATAGCTTTTCATGGTTCTACAAGTAGTTCTCCTTACCCACAATCCGGATACTTTATAGCGTTTGTTCCAATGAAAGGAGGAGCACCTTCGGGTCCATGGGAGGTTTTTGCTGATGGATTTGCCGGGGTCGACACTATTGTAAACACCACCGATGCCCATTACCGCCCAATGGGCCTGGCCGTAGGGCCCGACGGCTCTTTATATGTGTCAGATTCTGTAAAGGGGAAGATATGGCGCATTATGTACAAGGGAAATAAAAGAAAATTTGGTGAAGCACAGCTATTGGAAATGGGAAAAAGGAAGGACACTGCACCCAATATAAAAACACCTGATGAGGTAGAGGATATTCTTCCGCTCAATGATATGGATAATTCCAACGGAGAGAATTTAACAGAAGGCGCAAAACTCTTCAATACATATTGTTCTGTTTGCCACCAGAGAAATGGACAGGGGAACAATCGGTTCCCTCCTTTAAACGGGTCCGACCGGGTCAATGGAAATAAAGAAGAATTGATCAAAATAATCCTAAACGGTTTGCAAGGAGAGATAATAGTGGACGGGAGGTCGTATAACAATGTAATGCCAATGCTGGATATGCTCAAGGATGAAGAAATCGCTGGAATATTAACTTATGTAAGACAGAATTTTGATAATATGGCAAGCGTCATATTACCCGGAGAGGTTGAAAGAGTCAGAAGCGCACGTAGAAGAAATGATTGATGTTAATAGTCGATATACTAATTTAAAGGAATATATTAAGTCAGGATAAAAGCAAAAACATGATAGTTATGAACACAAGTTTCTATTGCTTTTTTAAAATATGTTCAGTCATATAAGAATGGAAACAGTTCAAATATAAAATACTTAACATTTAACTTAAAGACAACAGGATATCACTATATTGTTACATCTGAGAACTAAAGGGGAGACTGACGCTAACAAAGAGTGCTCATCTTTTATGAGATCTATTTCAGCATATGAAATTTACAAACCAATAATAAATATTTAAACATGAGAACAGAAAGAAGATCGACTATCAAGAAAATACTAACATCGCTTGCAGGCGTGATAGGAATTGGCTACGTAGCTAATGCCAAAGGGTTGACAGAGAACGAAAAGAAAGCCGGAAACATAACGAATTTCCAGGATGTGCCTTTATTTTCGGGCCATACCCAACGTAACAATATAGTTTATATCGCTGGTAAGGGAGCGCATGTGGCCCCTTTTGAGATCAAAGCACATACCGAGATCGTACTACAGGAACTGGAGAAGGAATTGATCCAGGCTGGTTCAGCCATGGATAAAGTATTGAAGGTGACCGTTTTTCTTAACGACATCGCTGACTATAATGGAATGAACGAAGTGTTCAAGGGACGTTTTGGGAAGAAGCCCCCGGTTCGGACAACGGTGGCGGTCGCGAAGGGAGGTGTGCCCGGAGATTCCCTGGTTGAAATGGACTGCATAGCCTATGTATAAACCAGAAAATGCATACAAGTATATTTTTTGATCCTACCTGAATGCGGAGGAAAATAGAGGCATCACTTGTTGAATATTGAAGTAGGATTACTCGGAAGCACTTTGGTGAAATTAGGATAATCAGATAAAATATGTTAGATAATACCACCAAATGTCCGAAAAACAATAAAATGAAAAATAGATATCTTCTGGTTATTTAACTTTGGATTTTGGGACAGAAAAGGGAAGAAGTTAGAAGGAACGGAAAAGTTTGAATGTTCGCTGACTGTTCGCAATGGACAGATAGTATACGATCTCAATGGTATTGCAAATCCAATAACAATAAGATGATATACATCGTCAAAGAGATTGGCCTATTAAATATTGATAATTACACTTAAAGCTCTACGAAATATGAGACATCTTTATATATTATTCACGCTATTATTATTGACTTTCGAAAATTCCATTATGGCTCAAAACTATGACATCGTAATTAAAGGTGGGCATGTCATCGATGCTAAAAACAATATAGACCAGGTCATGGACGTGGCGGTCAAAGATGGTAAGATTGCTAAAGTAGCACAGGATATCGATTCAGGACAAGGCAGACAGATTGTGGATGCAAAAGGGTTGTATGTAACTCCCGGCCTTATAGATATTCACGTACATGCGTTTGCCGGTACGGAGCCCGATCATGCGTATAGTAATGGATTTAGTGCTCTTCCTCCCGATGGATTTACTTTCCGGGTAGGAGTGACTACGGTTGTTGATTGCGGGGGATCCGGTTGGAAATCATTTCCCGTTTTTAAAGAGAATATTATTGACAGATCCAGAACCAGGGTGCTTGCTTTTCTCAACATCGTAGGAGAAGGAATGAGGGGAGGGGCTTACGAGCAGGACACCCATGATATGGATTCTAAATTGAGCGCCATGGTCGCCAGACAACATCCTGAAGATATTGTTGGTTTCAAGGTGGCGCATTACAACGGCCATGAATGGACTCCGGTAGACAGAGCGGTAGAAGCCGGAAATATGACCGGTCTCCCGGTAATCATTGATTTTGGCGGGAGCAATCCATCTCTGTCCATAAAGGAGCTCTATTTGGATCATCTTCGACCGGGTGACATTTACACCCACACGTTCGCACAATTGAGTAGTAGAGAGTATGTCGTTGATTTGGAAAGCAAGAAGGTGAAACCATTTGTATTCGAGGCGCAGAAAAAGGGAATAATTTTTGATGTGGGTTATGGAGGGATCAGTTTTGCCTATTCACAGGCAATCCCTGCATTGAAGGATGGCTTCTTCCCTAATACAATTAGCACGGACTTGCATACGGGAAGTATGAATGCGGCCATGAAAGATATACTGAATGTAATGTCCAGATTTTTGTTGATGGGCATGGATTTAAAAGAGGTAATCAAAGCCACTACATGGTCGCCTGCCATTGCCATACAAAAAGAGGAACTTGGTAACCTTTCGGTAGGGGCACCAGCAGATATAACCCTACTTAATTTACGTAAAGGAGAGTTCGGATTCTTTGACTATACTGGGTATGAGCAGCTAGGCCATGAAAAGCTGGAATGTGAGATGACCATTCGTGATGGAAAGATCGTGTACGATCTCAATGGAATAGCTGATCCTGTGGTTCTACAAAGGTAGGACGGTTGTTTTACTGATTTATATTTAGTTTTGGGGATGCTACTGTATGTATTCAAAGAAGCAAGATTGACTTGCCATTATTAAATTTTAAGAATGTAGGAAATGAAATTACATAATTCTTTCTTTTTGTTATTAACACTGATTCTATGTTGTGGAGGATCTTTGCATGCCCAGACCATCTCCAAGGAGGAACTGGTTTTTCTGACTTCAGAATGGAAAGGAGAACGATTTCCTGATGGCCGTCCCAGGATTCCTGACGATTTATTAGAAAGGGCCAGAAAGATAGGTATTGACGATGCCTGGACCGTGCTAAAGAATGAGGGATATACTAATCAGTTTGAAGGGAACTGGAAAATGGTAAAACAGGACGTTTCAGTGATTGGGCGTGCACTTACGGCCATGTACATGCCAAGTCGTCCTGATGTGGAAAAAAATATAAAGGAACGGGGGATAAGCACCCGGGGTCGGAAGGGCAATACGAATTCATGGCCAATTGAAATGCTTTCACAAGGAGATGTATATGTGGCAGATGGTTTTGGGAAGATCAAGGCCGGCACCCTGATTGGAGCTACATTGGCCACTTCCATTTTCGAAAAATCAGGAAACGGAGTAGTTTTCAACGGTAGTGCCAGAGATTTGGAATCAATGAGCGAAATAGAAGGTTTCAATGCATTTGTCCGCGATTTCCATCCCTCATTTATGGAGGAAATGGTCGTGATGGGTATCAATACGCCAATCCGAATGGGGGAGGCCATTGTACTGCCAGGAGATCTGGTCATTGCCAACCGTGAGGGAGTGCTTTTTGTTCCGGCTCATTTGGCGGAGGAAGTGGTAAGTACTTCAGAGTTTGTAAGTCTTAAAGATCTATATGGTTTTGAAATGGTCCGATCACAGCGGTATTCAACGGGAGAAATAGACAGCCAATGGACCGATGAAATTAAAGAAGATTTCCTCAAATGGCTTAAAAAACATCCTGAACTCGGATCAATGAACAGAGAAAAACTCGATAAGATATTTAGTAAAAGAACTTGGTAGGATTAGGATGACTGATTCAGATTCCATTAATCCTCATAAAGGAACAATTAACAAAAGAAAAGCTAGACGAATTCTACACAAAATATTAACCTAATAAATCTAATTAATGAAAAGTATAAGAATACTGTATTTGGTAGTGGCTCTCATTTCAATGATTGCCTGTGGCAGCAAGACAAACGAACCTAAGGGTCTAGTGTCTAAATCAGAAACGGCACCGGATGTATTGAATGCCGTAGTACGCCTGAATAACGCGATGATCAATCCTACAGCGGATGCTCTTGATAAAATAGCTGCTGATGAGCTTACTTATGGTCACTCTGGAGGAAATATACAGGACAAGACAGAATTTATTGAGGACCTGGTTCATGGTCCTTTTAGTTTTGAATCCATAGATATATCGGACCAAACTGTGAATGTGGTTGGTGATGTGGCCGTAGTGAGACATATTTTTAATTCAGAGGCCAGGGATGAAGGTACTCCAGTTCACATTCATATGGGTATTGTACTCATTTTCCAAAAGCAGGACGGTGAATGGAAATTATTGGCAAGACAAGCTTATAAGTTGTAAGAAAGGACCTTATTCTAAAACAAATCGCTTAAATATACTAATTATCTGAAGCTATATTAAAAGCTGACTGCTATGGTATTATACTCGTTGATTCAACCATTCAAAATACTTCTCATACAAATCTGGTGACAACTCTTTTAGCCTTTTCCTGTGTTGAATGGATGATTTTATATCATGATCGGTTAACGCTTTGTTTGCGGCATGGATCAGGCGGTAACATTCAATGGCTTTTCTGTGTTCGTCATCGTTAGTTTCTACCTCGACCGGAAATGGAATTAAAGGTAACACATTATAGAGCCATCCGAAAGCCGGTGCCATCGGAGCTCCATAACGATCAATCAGTTTTTGTAATTCTTTATTCTGTATTCTGTTGTTTTCAATCTCCCTGGGATAATGTAATAAAAGCCAAACATAAACTTGGTTTGCTTTGCTTATCTCATGGTTAAGCCATTGCACATGTGCCTGCATATAGTGCAACTTATGATTTTCAGGATATTGACTCTTACCTCTGAGAATGAGGGCTTCAGCCTCTTCAAGCTTCCCTGCATCAATGAGAAGATCAAAAGTGATTTCCACATTATTCAGATCCATTTGACACTCTGCGCTCAAAATTGATCCAATATGAACCAGGAGCGCTCTTCTGAATTCTTTCATCCGAGAGGTAAATGGATAGTTAGTAAACTTGTTCAATAGTAAATCTGCCTTGTTTGATAAGTTATTGTTCTCACTATTTTTTTGCGAGTAATTGATCTTAGGCAGCCAACAGTCACAGGCTTTAATAGCCTCTTCCAATTCATCTTTTCCCCCCAAATTCATTCTTAAAGCCTCTAGAAATTTCAACTTAGCCTCTTCCAGCCTTAAGCATGAAAAATACCGATAGCCGGTTTCCAATGCTTCATTGTCCCATAAGGTAAGTTGCTCTGGCATAGAGATTCCTATATAATTTATGAGAACCAAAATAGATAATATTCAAATAATTTCCCAATTAATCTAACAATCCGTAAAATAACTGTCCGAACTTGTATTCTTGTTTCTGATAGTTTCCTTTTCGTCATCGTTTTACCCAAAGGAAATCTTTATATTTATCTGGAATAAAAATCCGTACCCAAGAATGAAATTATCCCACCTGACTGCTTTACTCCTGCTTCTTGTAAGTTCATCGTGTAGTATTTCCAGATATGGATCACAGAAGGAAATCTCATCTACGTCCTTAGATCACCCAAATGAAAAATCAGCAGAAAACACATCGGAAGATACTTTGGCCTCGCTCAATAATACAAAGGCTGAGGGCTACCGGGGCATCTGGTTTGAATTAGGGCAGAGATTTGAATACGGTGACAAATACTCCGGTGGATTAGGAACATACACCGCCAAACATGTCCCATTGGCAATTTATGCACCGGAAGTGGATCAGACATTTTTCGTATATGGTGGCACTACGAATGACACCTCTCGCTATCTGCTATGTATGATCGGTGTATATGATCATCAAACCAAAAAGGTTTGCAAACCAACCGTAGTCCATGATAAAGAGGGAGTCAGCGACCCACATGACAATCCATCCATCATGATCGACGATGAAGGTTACATCTGGGTATTTGTAAGTGGACGTGGTAGAACACGTCCGGGATTTAAATACCGAAGCCGGGAACCATATTCCATTGGTCATTTTGACCAAATCACAAAAGAGGAAATGACCTATCCACAGCCATGGAACACGGAGCAGGGGTTCATTCACTTATTTACGAAATACACGGGTGTTCGACAGTTGTATTTTGAACACAGTCAGGATGGTGTTCACTGGAGTGAAGACCAATTGTTAGCAGCTATACCAGAGCAGGCAGGAGAGAAATCCGGTCATTACCAGGTGAGTGCCGCAGATCAAACGGGTAAAGTAGGAACTTTCTTCAACCGACATCCCCAGGGTAATGTAGACCGGCGTACGGACCTTTATTATCTGCAGACTGAAGACATTGGAACGACCTGGACTGATGCTGCCGGTCAAATTATAGAAATCCCGCTTACTGAAATAAATTCATCAGCGCGGGTTATGGAGTTTTCCGCCCAAGGCAAGAATATATATCTAAAAGATATGAGTTTTACTGCAAAAGGGAATCCAGTGGGCCTTTTTATCCGGAGCAACGGACATGAACCAGGACCGATGAATGCGCCTTATGAATGGTTTACAGCTCATTGGAATGGTACGAATTGGCAGATTTCTGATGCTGTGACTGAATCCGATCATAATTACGACATGGGTAGCTTATACATCGATGAGAACAAATGGCGGATTGTTGGGCCTACCTCCAGGGCTGATGATTCGCCTCAACCTTGGGGCGTCGGCGGAGAACTCGAGATCTGGGAGTCGAAAGACCTGGGAATGACCTGGATCCGGTCGAAAATTCTAACCCATAATAGTCGCTTCAATCATTCATATGTTCGTAGGCCATTAAACTATAAATCTCCTTTTTGTTTTTTCTGGGCAGATGGTGATCCTCATAAATTTAGTCCTTCCAGGTTGTATTTTGGGGATTTTAAGGGGGATATATGGAAGTTGCCAGACCATATGGAGAAAGGTTGGGAAACTCCGAAAAGAGTGAAGCAGTAAATTTTCTTCTAGCCATAAGCACTGAGAGATGATAAATCTGCGATCAAATTTGCTTATTCAGTTCAATTAAAAATTATACGCCAACCCGGTCTTTATTTGTAACGTCCGACCGGGGGCATCTTCTGGTGGACGATTATCCCATGTATAGACCGTAGCTAAAGTTAAAAATAAATTTTCCACCAGGTTGACCTTTAGTTTCTGCTCATTATAGAATCGGTAGTCGCGAATCTCAGCAAACACTGGTTGGTAATAGGTAGTGGAGTAGAGTTCAGCCTGATTATTTACTTTGAATGTGAAACTCAGATAATTACTCATCCTAAAGTTCTTGTTAATAGATTTCTCAGCATTGTCGATCTGTTCGTACTCGTACATTGGAATGAGACCGAGGTAGAATCTGAAGTAATTTTTTTGAACCAATTTTAGGCGGATTCCAGTCCCTGCGAGGACTCGGTAATCAAGTTTTGCAATTTTATTGTGCTGGATTTGTGTAAAAGATTCCCAACGGACTATATCTGTAAGCTTATGATTATAACGAAAATGAAGAAATGCAGCGTCTTCAAAGTTTACATTTGCGGATTTTGTAATCTTGTAATCGACCACCATAAGCAGCAAATTCTTATTCCATTTATACTGGATATTGGGAACGAAATTTACAGAATAAATTATCTTGTCATTGTCAAGATAAGATCCATTCAAAGCAATACCGCCAGCGAAACCAGTCGTATCCGTCTTTTTCCGTAAAGATTCCACATTGACGATTTGCCCAGTACAAGTAACTCCAGCAAGAAGAATTAATATAGAAATTAGTACATATCTAAAAGCAACTTCCTTCACAAATGGCGTAATTTTTGTTGATGATGAAGATAAACAAAAGCTTCTAAAATAAAATCCGGGTGAATTATTTATCGATTTTAACTTCTGGAATCATGATATGAACCAAGATACTGCGCATGATAAGACGCGTAATATTACAACTCCAAAAAAAGAATTCTTTTAAAATTATCTGCATATACGAATGCTCGCCAACCGCAAATTAATTTCTCAAGCCGCTGCAGATTACGTGCAGGGATGATTCCTAACAACCATTTTTCATTTTCAAATGGACTTCAAAAAGGGAATTCCGTGGTTGAGGAAACCATAACTCACAAATCATTTGTCCTATAATTGTTATTATGTTAAATAGTAAAAGACTGATCTATCATATATAAAATACCACGGAAATCCCTATCTTGGTATCGGACAAACAAACAAACCACATGGGAATATTCAATGATATAAAGAAAGTTCTTTTCGGAGCTAAGTCAGTAACACGATCCGCGGGACATGCAGCTTCGGAGATGTCAGATGAATTCATGGATTCTGTAAAAGAAAAAGGCAATGAACTCTATGAAAAAACCCGCAAGGGCGCTGATAAACTCACCGATAAAGCTGAAGATGCAGTTGATAGTCTCATGGATAAGTACAAGAGTTGGCGTTCAGACATAAGTAAAAAATCAGATCACTTCAATTCAGAAATGTCAAAGAAACATGATGAAGCCACTACCGAAGCTGATCTTCGAATGGAACAACTCCGGGAACGGGCTGCTAGTTTCAGAAAAGAATTGGAGGATGACGAAAAGGAATATACGGAAGATGAAATCAAAGAGACGCTAAAACACATTAACGATGAAAAAGAAGCTATTCAACAGGATTTAAAAGATAAAGCGGAGGATATACGTCACAAGGCGGAAACTTTAAGCAACCGAATGGAAGATAAGATCCACGAGGAATTTGAAAAAGTAAATTCCGCGTCAGAACGCATTAAAGATTCTACTGAAGCTATCGGAGAATCTATCCTGACGGGTGCTGCTGATATGCTCGAACGACTAAGGCATGGAGCTACTACCCTAAGTGATAATCTGGAGAAGAAGAGTGAAGAAATTCAGAAGAAAGCTACCAGTTATCTATACGATAAAGATGAAAGCGGTCAAAGCCTGGTTGATAAGGCCAAGGTAAATCTAGATAACTTGAAATTGAAGTGGCAAAATACGATCGATAAAGCACAGCAAGCTGCCAGAGACCACCAGAATAAAAAAGATAAGCCCTATCAGCCAGAAACAGATGATAAAGCTAAACTGAAAAAATCCGAATTGGATGATAAAGATGAGTTTTGGCGTAAAGCGGAGGCATTTGCAGCAGGAGATTATGACAGAGTTAAGGAAGTAAAACTTGAAATGACGGATGAAGTGTCATCCGCGAAAACTTCATCAACTGCTCCAGGGTTTATTGATGAAGATGGTGACGGGAATGAGATCATCGATGATGCGATTGTGATCAATGAAGAGGAATAAATAAAAGGTCTATTTAATGAAATACCGTGAGGGAGACCATCGAGGTATCAAGATAAAATGAAATTTCACAATAGCTACAGAGAGCACCAGGGAATTATATCTGATCTTCTTGTCTGTTGAAGCTAATTCGAAGAAGGATTAAGTTTCAAGATGTTTTTCGTTCTCTCAGAATTCAGCTCTCTCCTCCCTTTTGAGGACTTTGCCTTTTCATTAAACGCAAGGCAAAGATTCACCCAATACCTGAATTCTTCCTCATGATCATACCCCTCTGGATTGACGTAGCAATATCCTTTATATTCTCTGCCACGCATAACCACTTTCTGATAACCTGTTTTATGGGATAGTTCCTCTCCCCTGGATGGATCAAAGCGACACATCAGATTTTCTCCGCTGACATTCACACACATCTTACCATTGACTATGAATGCCAGTCCTCCAAACATCTTTTTTTCTTCAATCAACACATTTGGGAAATTTGAAAGATATTCCCTGACTCTGGAAGCGGTATGTGGATTATAGGCCATTTATTCTTCTTATCGTTAAAACAATCCTTTTTGGAATGTTTTATAAATTCCTTACTGGGTGGTCATTTCATTTTAATCAAATAGAATTAACCATTAAGGGCATCCACTTCCCAATGTTTCTCCTTTATAAGACTCAATGAAAATGCTGCCGCAGCAGCCGCAAACACGGAGTAATCAAAAGGAGCCTTAATCCCCAGGGAAAAAGCCATCGAAAGAGCAAAAAGAAGCAGAAGCCATCCACTTAACTGAGCGACAAGTTCTGTCCGATATCCTATCAACAAACATAGTCCGAACACCACTTCAGCCACTGTAGCGAAGGCACCCAAAACAGCTATAAAACTTTCTGGCATCCAAGGATTGATCGTCTGTGTATAGTCGAGAAAATTATTCCAATTGCCCCACGCTGAAACGTCTGCAGACCATATCCCAAAACGGTCAGCCACCGCCGACAAAAACCCAATGGCTAAAGTCATCCGTAAAAACAATTTTACCCATTTGGTTTTCATACTCTGAACATTACAATTCTTTCATAACCCTTTCTGTTATCCTGTCACAACGGCCAAACCCAAACTCAAAAATACTCTTATCAGAAGATAGTTCGTAAAGGATATCTTTGAGCATAGTTCGTGCCCGGTGTAAGCGTACTTTTACGTTGGATTCGGTTAAGTCCATTGCCGTAGCCACTTCCTTGATACTCATCTCCTCCACTTCCTTAAGGATGTAGACCGTCCTGTACTTGACATCCAATTGATCGATTGCTTCTTCCAGCATTTGCTTGGTTTCTTGTCTGATCATTTTTGCTTGTGCATTAATTTGTCCAGTATCTGGTAGTTCCAGAATAGAATTGGTGTGATCCTCTTCAGACTGTGCTGATAAGTTGTACACCCTCCCCTTCTCCCGCAACCGGGCCAGGGATTCATTAATCCCGATTCTGATCAGCCAGGTTGAAAAAGAAGCATTTGATTTAAATTGATAAAGCTTTTCGTAGGCTTTAAGATATGTATTTTGCATAATATCTTCCACTTCTGTCTCATTCTTAAGATAACTTCTCACTACTCTGTATAGCTTCTGATTATTTCGCCTCACCAGTATTTCATAGAGTTCCTTCTCCCCTCTCAATATCCGAATTATCACTTCTGACTCTTCCAGGACTTTAACATTGACTTCATTTTTTTTTAAAGCTTCCATTTATTTCTCTTTAGGCATTGGATAATAAAAGAGGCCAATAAGTTACAAAAAATTGTAACCTTTTTCAAATCTTCCAATCAAAACTCTGTAAAAAGCACCCGAAATATTTTGGGCATCATTTAACCATCAACTAAAATTCAAACTTATGCAATCGAATGTTCATACAGTGAGAACTGTTTTAAAGTACACCTTTGGGCTTGTTCCCATCGTAGCCGGATTAGATAAATTTACCAATATATTGACTGATTGGAGTAACTACCTAGCTCCGTGGATGGTGGATTTATTACCGATTTCTGCAAGTGGATTTATGATGATCGTAGGCGTCATAGAGATTGTAGCAGGTATTCTGGTTTTGATCCGCACACGTATAGGAGCCTATATTGTTTCTGCTTGGCTTCTGGCCATTGCACTGAATTTGATCTCAAGTGGCCAATATCTCGACGTAGCGGTACGTGATATAGTCATGTCAATCAGTGCCTTTTGTTTGGCTAAACTCACAGAAGTGAATTCTTATAACCAAAAAGATTAAAACATGAAATTAAACAGAAATTTCGATTACGATCAGCCATCATTCAAACCAGTTGCCCTCGTTTCTGAACGAGGTCGAAATGATAAACAAAGAGAACTTACTCATGGGGAGGTAAATGAATTCGGTCAGATCAGCGATGAGACGAAAATCCATTTAATCTCAGAGAAGTTCGAAGAAATCATAAAAATTCTCGGATTGGATATGACTGATGATAGCCTGAAAGATACGCCTATGAGAGTAGCCAAAATGTATGTCAATGAAATTTTCAGAGGCTTGGATCCCAAAAATAAGCCAGATATTACCGTATTCAAAAATACGTATCGATATACTACTCCATTAGTAGAGATGAATATTCCATTTATTTCGTTTTGTGAGCATCACTTCGTCCCTATTGTAGGCAAGGCAAACATCGCTTACATTCCCGGTGATCATGTTATTGGGCTATCTAAAATCCACAGGCTGGTAGATTATTATGCCCGCAGGCCACAGGTACAGGAAAGGCTGACACAGCAGATCGTACACGCTCTCTCAGATGCCCTGCATACACAGGATCTCGGCGTAGTACTCCAGGCAAGTCATAGTTGCATTTCATGCAGGGGTGTCATGGATCAGGGAAGCTCCACGGTGACTTCTGTCTTTTTAGGAAAGATCAGCGAAAACAAAAGCATGATTGATCTATTGCTGAAGAATGGAAATGGTTAATTGCCGAAATCTCTATCAGATCAAAATTAATCAATAACCTTAAGCAGAAAAGGGCAGTAAATATATTTACTGCCCTTTTCTGCTTTTTCTTATAACAGGGATATCTCCAATAATCCAGATCGATACGGTTCTTATTTTATAAACAGTTCGATTTCCGGCATTAAATATCATTACTATATTTTCGAGCAAGGTCAACAGATTACTAACTACCTCTTTTAGATGCGATCATCTGATCGACATCATCGGTAAATTCTTTAACAGAATTTTTATATCCGGTCCGACCGACAGGATCTATATTCATCTGACCTGTCTCAGCATTTTCCTTCAAAAAAAAGACCCACACGGTGGGATAGCCTGTCACACTAAATGCTTTCTGCAGACTGTAGTTCTGCTGTTGAATTTCTTCGGGCAGCTTAGTCCCTCTGGGAAAATCAAGCTCGAGCAATACCACATTCTTTTCAGCCCAATTCTTGAATTCTGGTTTGGAAAATACATTTGCTGTCAATCTCTTACACCAGCCGCACCAGTCACTACCGGTAAAGTTAGCCATTATGGGTTTACCAGTTTTCTGAGATATGGCCTGAGCCTTCTCGACACTGACCATCCAGCCATCATTATGTGCTTTGTAATTGTCCTGCCCCATAGCTGTAACAGCTAAAAATGAAGTCAGAATAAAGACACAACTCAGTGTTCTGAGGAATTGGAATAATTTCATACTTCTGTTTTTTATTATTTCATCAGATTAAACTGCAAAATAGCGTACTATGTTCACAATTTCAAAATGAGAATTAAAAATATTTTTATTATTCGTGTACTCTTCCAACTCTTCAACACACCATGCAAGGGCGAGAAGCTATTATACCGGGATGTACATCACCCACCGGCTACCAATTTGGCACGGGAATTGACCTCCTATCCTAAAATAATATATTAGTGGTACTTAAGATAACATGCACAGATACGAAAGGTCTGATCTACAAGGTGACAAAATGTTTATACGAATCCGGATTAAACGTCACTCGAAACGATGAATATGTGGATATCAATACGAACCGATTCTTTATGCGTACTGAATACGATGATGGAGAAGGAACAGAACACATTATGAATAATCTGGCATCGGTATTACCTGATGATGCGATTATAAAAATCACTAGAGATACTCGCCGACGAATCATCCTTATGGCTAGTAAGGAGCATCATTGCCTCAATGATATTGTAAGCCGGTGCGACAACGACGATTTGCCAGCTGACATCCAGTGTATTATTTCCAATCATAATATACTCTTTCATTTTGTCGACAATAAAGATATTTCAAGACAGGAACATGAAAACCAGATACATCAGATAATAGCATCATATGATATGGATTATATCATACTAGCCAAATACATGCGTATTCTGAGTGCAGAATTTATAAGGCGATATCGCGATAAGATGATCAATATCCACCATTCCTTTCTCCCTGCGTTTAAGGGTGCCCGTCCCTATAATCAAGCATTTAAACGAGGAGTAAAAGTAATCGGTGCTTCGGCACACTTCGTCACCGAAGATCTGGATGAAGGTCCCATCATTGAACAGGACACTATCCGGGTGCATCATGGTTTCAGCCCAAGAGAAATGGCTAAGGCAGGTAAAGATGTAGAAAAAATAGTGTTAGCCCGCGCACTAGATCTTGTCTTCCAGGAGAAGGTGTTTATTCATGGCAATAAGACAATTGTATTTTAAGTTTAGCTGAGCACTCCTTGTATCTTGATTACCAATATTTAAGCGCCATCCTTATCTCGCCTATTACTATATATTGACATCTGGTATATAGAACTTTAATTACTTACTCCTACCCTCTTACAACTTCAAAAAAAATCTCCACACTTATTGCCAAATGTGGAGATTTATTATTTTTCATAAATAAAGAATGGATTTACCCGAAATCGTCAAAGGCGATATTCTCTTGCGGTACACCCAATTCATCAAACATCTTCATGCAAGCATCCAGCATAGGTCCCGGACCACAAAGATAATATTCGATCTCTTCCGGTTCAGGATGATCTTTCAGATAGTTGTCGTAAAGAGCCTGGTGAATAAATCCTGTAAATCCATCACCATTAGGATCATCCAGGGTATTTTTCACCTTCCAGTTGTCTTCTTCCAAAGCCGCAGATAAAGCGATATGGTATTGAAAATTATCAAATTCCTCTTCGATTTTACGGAAATGATCCGTGTAGAAAAGCTCCCGTTTGGAACGACCCCCATACCAATAAGAGACCTTTCGATTCCTCTCTTTTTCTGTATGGAACAAATGAAACAAGTGTGAACGTAACGGAGCCATTCCAGCACCTCCGCCAACATAGAGCATTTCCTTATTTGTCTTTTTAATAAAAAACTCACCATACGGACCGGATATGGTAATTTTATCTCCGGGCTTCTGATCAAACACATAGGATGAACAAACGCCAGGATTCAGATCACTCCATCCATTTGTATTCCGATCAAACGGTGGAGTAGCAATCCGTATATTGAGCATGACAATGTCCCCTTCTGCTGGATGATTGGCCATAGAATATGCACGGAACTGGGGCTCATCATTCACCATTTTAAGATCCCACAATTTCCAATTATCCCATTCGCTTTTAAATTTATCCACTCCCCCTGGATCATCCGGTAAAGGAGCAATATCAAAATTCTTGAATGGAACCACTATTTCAGGCACATCAATCTGAATATATCCACCCGGCTCAAAATCCAATGTTTCTCCTTTCGGAAGACGCACTATAAATTCTTTGATAAAAGAAGCTACATTATAATTGGAAACAACCTCACACTCCCATTTCTTAATACCAAAAATCTCCTCCGGTATCCCTATTTCCATATTATCACGAACCTTCACTTGACACGACAGCCGCAAATGGTTCTCTGCTTCCTTTCTGCTAATATGATTCAACTCCGTGGGCAGAATGTCACCGCCTCCGCTATATACCCTGCAAGTACACATCGCACAGGTGCCACCGCCTCCACAGGCTGATGGCAAAAATATATTCTGATCCGATAAAGTTGATAACAAGGAAGAACCGGGTTGTACCTTAATGGGATTTTCTTTATCACCATTTATGATGAGATTAACCTCACCCTGAGGTACCAGTTTTTTCCGTGCGAATATCAACATCAACGCCATAAGTAATATCAGCACACTAAAGACCAGAATGGCGTAAGCTATTGGTAATAAATCGAGTAATATGATCATTTTATTAAATATCTTATAGTTCTGTCAATTAAAGGCATCGGGATCAATCCCCAACAGGCTCAGGAAAGCTATTCCCATCAGACCTGTAATTAGGAAAGCCATTCCCAGTCCACGCATAGGTGCAGGAACATCAGAGTATGCCATCTTTTCCCTGATCGCAGCCAATGCAACGATAGCGAGAAACCAGCCAAACCCGCCACCAAGTCCAAAGGCTACGGATTCACCAAAAGTGTATTCCCGTGTAACCATAAAAAGAGATCCCCCCAAAATAGCGCAGTTAACAGTAATCAACGGCAGAAAGATCCCAAGCGCACTGTATAAACCTGGCGAGAATTTTTCTATGACCATTTCAACAAGCTGCACCATAGAAGCTATCACAGCAATGAAAAGAATCAATCTCAAAAATGTGAGATCCATTCCCAATATACCGGTAGGACTCAATATATATCTCGTGATGATCCAATTGATTGGTACGGTAATTCCCATAACGAAAATAACTGCCATCCCCAAACCAAAGGCTGTTTTAACCGATTTGGAAACAGCCAGAAAAGAACACATGCCCAGAAAGTAGGCCAACACCAGATTCTCGATAAAAGCTGATTTGATAAATATATTTATATATTCCATGATGTTTATGATTTAAAGTTCACACTATTAGGAAACGTCAATTAATTTGGTGTTCCAGGCACGATGTATCCATATCAATCCGGCTATCAAAAACATGGCCGAAGCCGAAAGGACCATCAAGCCATTGTTCTGATACCACCCAAACCACGATCCAAATCCTGTAGTAGCGGCTGTATTAATCAGGAAATCAGGAGCTGATCCAATTAATTTCAGCGTTCCAAATGGAGAACCGGCAAACAAAGTACCTTTACCAAATATCTCCCTCATCAATCCTACTATAAGCAAAATAGCTCCATATCCAAGCCCGTTCCCAATGCCATCGAGGAAAGAACGCCAAGGCTTATTGGCCATCGCAAATGCCTCGAGCCGTCCCATAACGATGCAATTCGTAATAATCAACCCGATAAATACAGAAAGTTGTTTATACACCGTATAGTTGACAGCCTTCAATGTCAATTCGACGATGGTTACCAACGTAGCGACAATGACCAACTGAACGATCATACGAACTGCTCTTGGTATATATGAACGAAGAAGGGAAGTAAATAAATTGGAGAATGCAGTTACAAAGATTACCGCAACAGTCATCACAAATGATGGATAGATCAATGTCGTCACCGCTAAAGCTGAACATATACCCAGTACTTGAACGGTAATCGGATTATCATCATTCAGCGGATCGGTTATAAGCTTTCTCTCGCTTTTACCAAATTCAAAAATCGACTTTTTCTCCTTGAGAGGCGCTTGCTCCTTATTAATTGTTTCAGCCATAACTTCAGAATTTTGAGTTATTTTTGTATTTTTTCAAAATATGGTTCGTAATTCTTTATTCCTGAATAAAGCATTTCAGAGACACCTCTTGAGGTAATTGTGGCTCCCGATATCCCTTCCACCTGGTGCTCTGGTTGACGTATGATACCTTTGACTACCTGTACGGAAGTATATTCGCCCTGATCATCATATATTCCCTTTCCTATGAACTGAGCTGGAAAACCCGGGGCATCTTTGATCTCCGCTCCGAGACCAGGTGTTTCACCAGCATGATCGAAACTGGCACCGACAATGGTTTTCAGATCCTGCTTAAGAGCAATGTTCCCCCAAATAGCATCCCAAAGCCCCTGACCACGAACACTTACAATTTATATCTTGCAGCCATCATCCTGGCTATAGATATAGAGTGGATAATGCTGCGCAGACTTCGGTTTTTTCAGTTCATTTGCCATAATGATGTCTTCAGCCCTTTCACCTTCCACGATACTGCCTTCTGGATCCACGACCAATTCTTCAATGTCATTATTAAATATATCCTGGACTTCCTGAGCCGACATCGATTCTATTGGCTTGTCAAACTGATCTGCTATAGAAAGTAAAACACTTTTCTTATTGTATACAGCTGCATTCAGATCATGTATGGGTTTGAGAACTGTCTCCATTCCTGCCAGTACGAAAGCGACGATCACGGTCATGATCAGAACAAATTTTATGATATAGTTTGTATTATGCACTTTTTAATCTTTTTTTCATTTTATTATCTATAATATAGAAATCCATTAGCGGAGCCATCGTATTCATAAATAATATGGCCAACATCCATCCTTCGGGGTAAGCAGGATTGATTACACGAACGATCATACCAACCATCCCAATAAGAAACCCATAAATCAGTTTCCCAAAGTTTGTACCCGCTGCGGTAACTGGATCCGTCGCCATATAGACGATTGCAAACCAAAAACTCCCCATCAGAAGTTGATCCTGCCATGGAACGGTCATGAAAGGAGTGGCACCCCACAGATTGAAAAGCATAGACATAACCACTGCTCCAATTAATCCGCTCAACATGATTCGCCAACTGCCAATCTTAGTAATTAATAACACCAGAGCGCCTAAAATGATTAATGGTTTTGAGGTTTCTCCAATGGATCCTGGAATTGTTCCCCAAAACATCTGGCTGGATGTATAGACCTCCTTTACATTCTCCCATCCACCGTCAAAAGCCAGTGCCAAAGGAGTAGCTCCTGTGAATCCATCAATGATCGTCGCTCCAGGGTCAAATTGGGCCCAGCCGAACCATTCAAACAAAGTATTAAAAAAGGAAGTTTGCCACCACCCATAATCCACATGTCCTCCAGGCAAAATCTGTTCGAAACCAGCAATCCAAACCTGGTCACCCGATATGGTAGTAGGGTAAGCAAAGAATACAAATGCACGTGCCAATAATGCCACGTTCCAAATGTTCATGCCTGTCCCGCCAAAAGCCTCTTTTCCAAGGAAAACTGCAAATGCTACTGCCAGGCAAAGCATCCAAATCGGCAAATCAGGCGGCATGATCAATGGGATCAATGCTCCTGACACCAAAAATCCTTCTTCAATCGGATGTCCTTTCTTGTAAGCAAAGAAAAATTCAATACCCAATCCTACTACGTGGGTCCATATGAATAGAGGAAGCATTTTGGTCAATCCATAGGCCAACTTCAGATGAAATCCATCCAGGAATCCGGTATGTAGTCCCAAAGCCATAAAGTGCTGATGACCTATGTTATAGGTACCAAAAACATAACACAATTGAAGGGCCAACACCACTATGACCATCGTTCTTTTCAGATCAATTCTGTCGCGTATATGGACTCCGGAAGGTGTCGTGGTCTCATTGGGGGTAAACAGAAAAGTAAAAACACCATCATACAAGGTATGTCCTAGTGTTCCTTTTTTCGGTTCAATTTTTTTTACGAATTTTAGCAGTTTTTCCATGCTTGATTATTGCGTTCTATATTCAATGTCTCTAATTCAGTTCAGCTGCGTTTAATCCCAGCTCTACTCACCTAACATTTTATTATCGTCCTATCATCCCTATCAATCTAACTACCTAATACCTAAATTAAGCTTCATAGAGCATATAGTCTAATCCTTCCCGCAGAATCTTCTGTATGGGCTGCTTTGAAGTACAAACAAATTCACAAAGTGCCACATCTTCTTCTACCAATTCGTAAATCCCCAAACCTTCCATTCGGTCTATATTCTGGGTTACAATCGCTTTGAATAATTGCTGTGGATAAGTATTAATCGGCAACATTTCCTCATATTCTCCCGTCATGACAAATGCTCTTCTCTCACCGTGTTTATTGGTATCAACATTATATGTCAGTTCCTTAAACAGAAAATTAGGGTAAGAATGTGAAGCAGAGGGGCGCATAGTATGTGGGATTAACCAGCCAAACATTTCGTAGTAATCTCCTTCCGGGATTATGGTTATCTGATTACTGTAAAAGTCCAGAAAAGGGTTTTCATCCTTTTTATTACCATGGAGTACATTACCTGAAATGACCCTGGAACCTGAATTGCCAAAAGCAGTTGGAATTATTTCACTTAAATCTGCTCCAACATATGTTTTAATATAGGATGGATTTTCAGCTGCATTTCCAGATGTGTTAACTATGCGTTGTGCGTCATATATATCAAGCAGGAACATATTCCCCAAAGTGATCAGTTCTTGCACGCCAATCGTCCAAACCATGTCATTTTTCTTGATCGAAGCAATATGATGAATTTGAACACCCACATTACCACAAGGATGAGGTCCGCTAAAATAGTGTTTTTCCACACCATGTAATTCAGTAAGTTCACGAGGTAATTCGACACCTTTTCGTCCATCCATACCCATAAAGACTTTCCCATCAGTCAATTTGTGCAGAACATCAATTCCTTTCTGCATGGCTTCGTACCTGCCATCTATCTTTATGGACATTTCTCCTGCTAATGGTGCTGTATCAAAAGTAGAAATAAAAATATCTCTGGGGTTTCCTTCATTATCAGGAAGTATATTGAAAGGCCGTTGTTTGAACAATGGCCAGCCACCATTCTTTTTGAGAAACTCCCGTATCGTCGCACGGTCTGAGGAAGCAATATCAGGACTATTAAGCTTTTTATATTTTATATCCCGGTCAGCTAACACATTAACCTGGTTAACGGCTCGTTTGGCTCCCCGTACAATTCCGGTCATTTCACCACTGACGGGTGAGACAAAAAAGACATCCGGGTGTTTTTTATCAAAGAAAAGCGGATCTCCTGCGAGAACTTCATTCCCTTCTTCAACTACCACCTTGGGGATGGGATTGGTATTATTAAAATTAAAGGGCTGAATCGCATAACGGCTAGTGTGAACTTCTATCATATGATTTTCGGATTCACCTTTAAGCAATATGTTCATGCCTTTTTTCAGGACATGATGATGGCGGGTTTCTTCTTCACCCTTTTCATTCTGATAGGTCTTTTTATAATGGGGGTTTTTGGATAATGCTGCCACTTGTGCCAGATTACTACTGGCAATAGCCACCGCCCCTATAACCAATACGATCAGAATCATTAGCAAACCGATGGTGACCATATTATTGTCTCCATTGCCTTGACTAAAGCCTATACCATATGTTGTAAATATAAAAAGCAGTGTCAGGAAACTGACGGCCGACCTTTTGGAAGGAAAGAAAGAAATCCTAATTTTCATTTGATGTCTTTAAAATATATTACAAATATAAAATCCTTTCAAGTATTCTTAGAATCCAAATTGACCCACCATACAGTTTAGACTTGATCCAAATTGGACGGTAATACGTCTGAATTCTTTCACACTGCAAAAGTATCAATATACGTCACAAAACACAAATAATGGATAATAATTCGTCAGCGAAATCTGAAGATTAGAAAGGTTTCGAGGTAATAACATTCGAAGTTCAGAAAATCAGAAAAATAGTCTTTGAAATAAATCACTCCGCTTAGTATTATCTAACGAGACAAACGCAAGATAGAATAGACCTTTGGGATTTGAACTGGTCAAATGTCAATTGTTCGATAATCCATTGCCATCAGTTCAAATTATAATTTACAACTTACAACTTACACCCCATATCTATTCTACCATTATCGTGAATGTGGTAGATGTCACGGCTTCTTTTGTATTTGACAATATATCTACGGTTACCTCCTGAAGCCCTGAGTCTCTTTTGGAACTATCATATTGCACATGGATGATCCCCTTTGCACCAGGAGCTATCGGTGAGCGTGGCCAATCCAATGTCGTACAATCACA
>CAJDXA010000035.1_pt1 | contig 22194 bp, 22 predicted proteins | sample 7391711 | NCBI WGS metagenome assembly CAJDXA01 (sample SAMEA7055748, study PRJEB34461) | soil metagenome | biome: terrestrial ecosystem; feature: Peninsula; material: soil | place: Antarctica | collected 2016
GTACAATGGTTAAGAGATGAATTAAGAATTTTAACTGATGCAAAAGATAGTGAATACTTTGCAACAAAAGTAGATGATAGCAATGGAGTATATATTGTGCCTGCATTTGTAGGACTTGGAGCCCCATATTGGGATTGAATTGAGTTCACGGGAAATTTTGTTTCTCCGTGCCGGTATATCATCGGTGCAAAGCCGTAAAAAGATCAACAATCCACTGTCCAAAGAATATTTTGTCCAGCCAAATATGGGGATCGGTTTAAAAATGGGACGAATAGGCATCGACTATGCGTTGGCATTTCTCAATGAAGATGACAGTAAAAGTTCATTGAGTCATGTGTTTTCAGCTCATTATACCCTTCAGGCAAAATCATCGGGCAATTAATAAATTCCAGGTAGCTTGAAATGTAAATATCTTATAACGCATATACGTGTGTTGCATGAATGTGGATTTCTTCCTGGATGAATAATCCATTCATACTTATTAAATTAAGAGAGCGAACTTGTCCAAATCGCCCTTCTCCATCCTTAGAAAGCTGTATACGTCCATCTAATTTGTTCCACTTTATATTGAATTCAAGGATTTGCATATCGATATCCAGAACTTCTTTTATTTCAGTGTGTTTTCCAATAAATGTATTATTCAGGTATAAAGAATACGTTGTTTTTTTCTAAAACGAATCAATTTTTAAAAGAAATCCAACTGCACCAGTTCAATGATGAAAGCATATTAATAAAAGGTGCCCGAAAATTTGAGTTTGAAAAGATCAGTAACCTTCTGACGCACATCATTCGTTCCACATCCCGGTTATGGGAACTGCTTTCAGTATCGATACACCTTACAAAGTAGCACACTATGGTATACATTCTGTGTTATCCATAGGGGATGATATGCTACTGGAAAGGATACGTAAAATGTATTGTGATGAATATGATCTGCCCTATGCAGAGATTGATGACAATGCGGAGGATTCACGTGCCAAAAGAATAACATCCTATCTCAATCTTATCAAAGATCTTGTAGAAAAGAGATTTCAGGAAATGAAAAATGCGGGGCTGAATGCCAATGATGGGATAAAAAGATATTTAAGAATGTTACCTGATGGGACAGCCTTTAAGAAGCAATTCCAGGAAATGATATCTGGCGATACTTCCGGTCAAAGAGTCCTAAAGTGGCTTAATGATCATCTTTCACTTGGGAGCATTGATGTCAATATCATGACAAAGCTAGACAAGCCCAATTTTATCAAAGGGGAGCAATTACCCATAGAGTTTAATGATGCACATGCTGCGCTCCGGGGCTTTGCCAGAAGTGAATTATCATCATCTATCATTTTTTCAGCTGGCATGAATCCGCGTTTATTTAGCTATATGGAGCATTTTGAAGATTTTTATCCGGATCAAAATTCTCATATAAAAAAGAAGATCGTATTGAAGGTCAGTGATTATCGATCTGCGCTCATACAGGGTCGGTTTTTAACTAAAAAAGGTCTGTGGGTTTCGGAGTTCAGAATTGAATCCGGCTTGAATTGTGGCGGCCATGCTTTTGCCACCAATGGACATCTCATGGGGCCGATATTGGCTGAATTCAGAGACCAGCGGGAAGTACTATATGATACACTGAAAGAGCAGGTATCTAAAGCATGGGACGAAAAAGGGTACCATATCCCGGAGAATCGACTCCCATTTAAAATCACAGCACAAGGCGGTGTTGGAACAGCAGAAGAACATCAATTTCTTTTGGATCACTATCAATTGGATTCTGTAGGGTGGGGGACTCCATTCCTTCTTGTTCCTGAAGTAACCAACGTAGACAAGCATACCCGCAACTTATTGATAAACGCAAAAGAAGAAGATTTATACCTCAGTGGAATCTCTCCATTAGGAGTACCTTTCAACAGCATCAGAGGTAATACAAGGGATGAAGAAAAATTCAAAAACATAGCTAAAGGGCGCCCAGGAAGCTCTTGTCCCAAAAAGTTGCTTTCATCAAATACAGAATTTACGGATGAACCCATTTGTACAGCTTCCCGTCAATATCAACATTTAAAGTTAAAGGAATTGGACACGCTGGACTTAAGCAGGGAGGACTATAAATTCCGACAAGAGAAGATCCTGGAGAAATCTTGTCTTTGTGTTGGTTTAGGTAATGCGGCGCTTATGGTTAATGATATCAATATAAAAAAGGATGGTTTTGGCGTATCGATATGCCCCGGTCCAAATATGGCTTACTACTCAAAAGAACTTAGTCTGGATGATATGGTCGACCATATCTATGGAAGAAAAAATGTTATAACCCGGACGGATCGTCCTCATATGTTCATGAAGGAACTGGATATGTATGTGGATTATTTCAGGAAGGAGATAAAGGATTCTGAACACCAGATCACCAGTAGAAAATTGAAAAATCTTATGGAATTCTCTGAAAACTTAAAATCAGGGATTAGCTATTATCAGGATTTATTCGGGGACTTAAAGGAATACTTTGGCTCAATAAAAGAAAATATTTTCCAGCGCTTGGACGAGCAGTTAGAGCAACTACATGTTCTTCATGAAAAAGTTGAGTCGTTAACTCTCGAACTTGCGTGAAATCACCATTCATTGGGTAATTCACCACTAAATCCCATAAGAGGTGTTCGATCAATGGCATCGATATCTTCTTGTGTCAGCTTAAAATCAAAAACATCAAAGTTTTCTTTTATTCGTTCCGGCGTGATTGTTTTGGGAATCGGCACCGTACCACGATCTATGGCCCAGCGTAAGCAAATCTGAGCTTCGGATTTCTGGTATTTTTTGGCCAGGTTTTGTATCGTTTTGTTTTTGAGAGCTACGCCTTTGGCCAGCGGCGCCCAGGCTTCCACCAGTATTCCTTTCTCCCGGCAATAATTATAAACTTCGGGTTGCCAATAGCCAGGGTGAAACTCAATCTGATTTACTGCCGGAACTATATCGCAAGTGGCCAGAAGAGGATCCAAATGTTCCTTCCAAAAATTACTCACACCGATGGATTTTATTTTCCCTTCCACCTTACTTTCTTCCAATGCGCGCCACGTTTCAGAATTGACTTCTGCCCAGTTTTCATGGTTTCTGCCATTAGCGGGCCAGTGAATAAGATATAGATCCAGGTAATCCATCTTAAGATGTCTGAGCGTTTTATCCAGTGCGGCTTTAGCCGAACTATACCCCAACACTTCCCTCCATACTTTTGATGTCACATAAACTTCTTCTCTTGGAATACCGCTTTGCCTGACTCCCTGTCCGACCTCCTTTTCATTCCCATAAATAGCAGCCGTATCGATTAGCCGATATCCAACTTTCAATGCTTCTAAAACAGAATCAACTCCGTTTTGCTTGTTGGCTTTATAAGTACCAAAACCTATCGCAGGGATTTGATGGGAGTCATTTAAAAGTAGGGTTTTCATAGGTCTGTAAATTTTATTGGTTTAATGTGCTCAGTGGTAATATATACAAATTTGTGCATTATTAAAAAACCCAATTAAGAAATGCACCTCACCAACATTCGTATATTCTAATCGATTCAATATTTGCAATGCTAACCAGAATGGTTTTTAATTTTCTTAATCTGATCCCATATGAGAAACATACTTCATTTTCTCTCGACCATACTTAATGAGATCATAAGCAGATACATACGAAAATAGTGAATGGTCTTGATCAGTGGTATAACCTTAATAGATCACCTTAAATTTAAAAATCCAGAGAAAGGGGAGGATTGGCATTTACTCCTCTTTAGAGAAAGCGACAGGAATATAGATCAAGCGATGCAGTTGAAATTTTTGCAAAAAAAATGGGCTACGTCTTAAATCAGACCTAACCCATTGTTTATCAAGGTGGGAAATACTGGACTCGAACCAGTGACCCCCTGCTTGTAAGGCAGGTGCTCTGAACCAACTGAGCTAATCTCCCGTTTTTGCTAAGAATCAATCGAAGCGGTGGCAAATATACTCCCATATATTATATTAGCAAATATTAACACGATAAAATTTTAGAGATAGTTGGCATCGAAGCGGAAAACCACGGCAGTTATGACTTGTCCGACACCTCGAAGTACATTTTTATCAATGACGTCCATGATATCATGTTCTGTATGCCAGTGATTTCCAAAGGAATTATCAGAAGGCTTGTTAATGATGTCTATCGTCGGGATGCCCAGATTCTGATTGATAAATAAATGATCATCAACGACACCGCCACTCAGTGCTTTGTTAATAAATAAATGCCCATATCCCATGCCATTGGCAAGATTCCACACGTAATCTACGAGCTGAGGGGCATAGGTTCTTGAAATATTCTCTTTTAGGAATTGAGCACCTGTCGCTCCTACCATATCCAGGAGTATTCCATACTCTGCATTGTAATTCGCTATATGGGGTTTTTTGGACCAGTATTGCGCTCCCATTGCCCAGGTTGTACCATCAGGATCATTGCTTTTGCCCTGATCTTCCAGATCCGTAAACAGAATATCCACACCGGTATCTGTCGGCTGTAGAGAAAGCTGTCGTGCAATCTCCAGTAGAACACCCACACCGCTTCCACCATCATCAGCACCCATTACAGGATCATCGCGATGATCTGCTGAGGTGGAATGATCCGCCATAAAACGGCTATCCCAATGCGCCAGCAGCAAAATTCGCCGCTTAGCTTCAGGGTTGAAAGAACCGATAATGTTATAACCCTGAAGTTTGACTTTGTCAAAACGTTGGGCAGTAAATGACTGTACAATCACTTTGTCGGCATATTTTTTCAATTGGTTCTCGAGATAATCTTTTGTCTTTCGATGAGCGTCTGAATTGGGCACACGCGGTCCAAAGTTGACCTGTTCCTGGATAAATGAATAAGCACTGTCAGCATTAAACGCCGGGATATGAAGTTCCTTTTTGGGTAATTTATTTATTGTCGTGGATGATTGTTTTGATTGGCCAGGTTCAGATTTACAGGCAATCAATCCAACGAAGATCATAATAGAATAAAATAGTACGCGCATGATGATTTATTAATTATGGAATGAAAATGACGTAGTGACCGGATTATGATCCGAGAAATCTATTTTTTCAATTTGTGTATTATATATAAAAAAGGATTTATCCAGGAATATGTGGTCTATCTTCAAAGGTACGATCAATTCATTGTAAGTCTGTGCAAATCCGAGTCCACCTTTCTCAAATGCATTTTGTCTGTTTCCCTTCAACTTGATATAAACCGGAGAATAAGGAGTATCATTCGCATCACCCGCCACTATAACAGGATGCGGAGAATTACTGATTTGTTCATTGATTAAATCAATTTCCTTTAGCCGAAGCAAAGCAGTTTCACTATAAGCACGGAGCATATCATTGAAAGCTTTAAGGCCTTCTCGTTTTGAAAAGGATTCCGGAGTAAAATTCCCCGCTCTTACCGTAACCGCGTTTGTGTGCAAATGAATATTGAATATTCTGATCTTGCCTTCAGGCACCGAAATATCGGTAACCAATGCAATGTCGCGACCCCGAGAGTTTTGAATCGATTTAATGGGTGTTAAAGGGTATTTACTAAAGATCGCCAGGTATTCCGATCGTAATTGATTGCTTTGATGACTTCCATAACGATAATTCAGAGACTTTGCCACATTTTGGAGCTGATCTCCGGATATCTCCTGGAGTACAATAAATGAAGAGTTTTTCTTTTTGAAATTATCTATAAAAGCGGAACTCTGATCTTGCTGATTATGGCTAAAATTATTTTTCACATTGAGAGTGGAAAGCGTGTAAACTATCGAATCAGCAGGAATATCGGGTTGTACATGAAAACCGATCTGTCGGATCGTACTCCCCGAAGTAAAAACCAGAGCAAAGAGTGTAGCCCATATCCATCTGGAACGATAAAGTACCAACAACAATAGACACGCTGATAATGTGATGACGATATAGGGATAAAAAAGCGAGAAAATAGTAAGAAAGGAGCCATACCCAGGATTGACAAACTGCCTGATAAATCCAAGGAACAAACTCAATATGAGTATCCCATTAACAAAGATCAGTGTGCGACGAAATAGCTTCACCATTTATTTTTTGCTGGCTTCATACAGAAAGTCCTTTTCTTCCTGGGTAAGGCTGTCATATCCTGAAATCTTTATTTTCTCCAGAATTACATCAATACGATCCTGTGTCTGCTGTGGCCTTTTTGTAGTCCTGGCTATTTTTTTCTCTTCATTTACATAAACGTCAAATTTGGGGCGTTTCATATTGGGTTTGAAATTGATATCGCCTAAGTCTATACCCTGGTAAAGTAATTTGACATATACATAACCCATTAGTGCGCCACCCAGATGCGCAATGTGGCCACCTGAATTGCTCATTGCGGGGATCATAATCAGATCCAGGAGGATGAGAGCCAAAACGAGAAATTTTAGTTTAATCCGGCCTATAAATAATAGTTGAAATTCATGATCTGGTGCCACAGTAGCTGAAGCTACTGCGATTCCCATCACAGCTGCTGATGCACCCAACGCATAAACATTGCCATCATATAACATTCGAGAGAACACAAAAAACATCAAAGCTCCAGTCAGTCCTGATAATATATAGGTATTCAATACTTTTCGTTCACCCATTAAATTCTCCAGTACTCGACCGAACCAGAACAGATAAAGCATATTGATAAGGATATGAAAAAAGGACAAATGCAAAAACATGTGGGTAATCAGGGTCCAGGGACGGAACAAGATCAATTTCCAGCTACTGGCTAAAGATAACCCGTCGGTCAATGTGAAAAATATCCCAGGAACATGCCCCGCATTGACGATAAACATAAGCAGTCGTATAAGCATGACAGCGACAAACACTCCGATATTGATAAGGATCAGACGAACCGTCATTCCCCCGTAGTGATATTGCTGTAGGATATCTCTTTTTATCGATTCAAACATGCCTTCCAGGATTTCTCTTCCAATACAAAATCAATAGAATACCAAAAGCTAATCCACCCACATGCGCCATGTGTGCGACACCAGTCTGCAGATTACTTACCCCCAATAAGATTTCAAGTAAACCATAAATGATTACAAAATACTTGGCCTTAATAGGTATAGGTGGAAATAATAACAAAAGTTCCACATTCGGAAATAACATCCCAAAACCTGCCAACACTCCAAATACAGCACCTGAAGCTCCGATCACCCTGTAAGGAGTGGAAAGAAAATATTGCTGTGCGATAGGAGACATATCCATCATTCCTACCTTCCAGCTAATAATCTGAAAAACGGCACCACCCAGACCGGCAAAAAAATAAAAAAATAAAAACCGATTGCGCCCCCAGTGACCTTCCAAAGCACTCCCAAACATATACAAAGCAAACATATTGAAAAATAGGTGACTGATACTCCCATGAAGAAACATATGGGTAATTAACTGGTACCAGTGAAAATAATTAGACCCAGGATAATATAAAGCTCCGTTTTCTTGAAAATTTTTAAGGAAAGCAAAAACAGCATTGCTTTCGGTCAAGTTGGGAAATACATACACAGATGCTATGAAAACCAAGACATTGATTATGATCAAATGCTTGATCGTATCGGTGATTCTTATCATTAGGTGAAAAGTTTTTCTAAATCTTCAGATTTAAAGGTAACAAAACATTTTTTGCCTGATGGACTTACGGCTGGTTCTTTGCAACCAAATAATTGATGGACTAACTCTTTTATTTCTTCGTCGGACAATCTTCTGTTTCGTTTCACACACATATTCTTTGCAAATAATTGGGCCACAGTCTCATGTATAGTAGGCCCTAGTTTCCTTTCTTCCTGGTATTCATCAAGAACCTGCTGGATAATATCAATCTTCTCTCTTGTGTCTAGCAACAAAATATCGGGCATTGCCTGGAGAACAAAAGCGTTCTTTCCAAAGGGCTCGATTACAAATCCATATCCAGCCACTACAGGTGCTATCTTTTCCATAGCAAGTGCTTCAGATGAACTTAAATGCAATACTTCAGGAAACAACAGAGATTGTGAATGAAGGTTTTGATTTTCCTTTTGATTCAGAAATTTCTCATAGAGGATCCGCTCATGGGCATTTTTTTGGTCGATGATAACGATGCCTGACTTAATAGAGCTTATGATGTAACTGTTCTTTACTTGAATCGGCGTAAACTGCTCTTCGATATCTTTATCTCCAAATCGTAAAGAGGATTTTTGATCACCACTTTCACTTTCTTGGATATCTTCCCCGGTCTTTTTCACTTGTTGATAAAAATCGTCCCAGGTTTTTGCAGGCCACTCATTACCGGGCCTTATATCGTCAGGTCTCCAAGGAGCAGAAGAATTCGAAGAAGAGGGTTTTTCGGTCAAAGACTGTGTCCTTGGCTGAAGAATAAACTTAGGATCCTGGTCAAAATCAATAATCGGCACACTGTATTGCATCAAAGCATGCTTGACAGCAGACTGCATAATATTGAACACAAAATTCTCGTCTTCTAACTTGATTTCCTGTTTGGTAGGATGCACATTTACATCCATCCTTTCAGGATCTAACTGTAGAAACAGGCAGAAAAAAGGATAACTATTATCATCTATAATTTTCTCATAAGCCTGATAAACAGCCAAAGTCAGCCGGAAATTTCTGATGTACCTGTTATTGATGTACAGATACTGTTCACCCCTCGACTTCTTAGCGTTTTCAGGTTTACCAACGAAACCTGTTATCTTAAGATAATCCGTATCTTCCTTGACATGGATGAGACGGTTTTCATATTGATTTCCGAATATCTGAACAATTCTTTGCTTCAGATTTCCTGCATACAACTGGTGATACATCCTGTCGTTGTGGTACAACGAAAAGTGGATATCTGGATAAGCTAAAGCAAGTTGCTGGAAGGTGTCCAGGATATGCTTGAACTCTACAGTATCAGATTTCAGAAATTTGCGACGAGCGGGTGTATTATAAAACAAGTTAGATATTGTGATCGAAGTCCCTGTTTCTGCCTGGCAATATTCCTGTTTAATCAATTCGGAACCATGAACCTCAAGCCGGATGCCCATTTCTTCTTCTTCCAATTTGGTCTTCAGCTCCATTTGACTGACTGAGGCGATAGAAGGTAGCGCTTCACCGCGGAATCCCAAACTAAAAAGTTTCTGGAGGTCTTCGTTCGTACGGATTTTGGAAGTGGCATGTCTTTCAAGACACATTCGTGCATCCATTTCGCTCATCCCCATGCCCGTATCGATCACCTGTATCTTCGACCTACCGGAATCCTGAATGATCACTTCGATCTTTCCAGCCTGCGCATCAATCGCATTTTCCATTAATTCCTTTACAACAGAAGCTGGCCTTACAACAACCTCGCCGGCAGCAATCTGATTGGCCACGATATCTGGCAACATTTTAATATTTCCCTTCATGCATCCTATTATTCAAACATCTTAACCAACAGGTCAATGTTAAAGTTGAGAATAATGTAGGCTAACGCGGAAAGGATAACAATAATTACCACTATCCTGATATTGGAATTACGATGACTGGTCCGTTTGTATTGGTTGGAAATACCGCGGCTATGAAATGCTCTGGATATCCTATGCTTCGCACTTTCCACATCCGGATCCATTTCTTCCTCTTTTATGAGCCCGGCTTCTATTTTAGCCCTACGGACAATAGCGTCCCGCGCTTCCTTGTCCGGATCGTAATACTTGGGAGTGTAGTTAAACACTCTGTGATTTGCAATTTTATTAAAAGAAAAAAACCCCATGTTAATTATTATGCTTGGTGCAAATTTAATCAATTATAGCAAAACCTTGGTTATTGTGTGAAATATAGAGTAAATTTGTGATGTTATATAATGATCCATGAGTGAGTTAATTAAACACGAATGCGGCATTGCCATGATACGGTTACTGAAACCGTTGGAATTCTATCAGGAAAAATATGGGGATCCCCTGTATGGTCTAAATAAGCTACAACTACTTCTCCAGAAAATGAGAAACCGGGGCCAGGATGGTGCCGGACTTGCTACTATTAAACTAGACCCGGAACCAGGTACACGCTACATTTCGAGATATCGTACGAATAGTAAAAATTATATTTCTGATCTTTTCCAGCATGTGTTTCGGCATTTTACAGATCTTGATCCAGAGCTTCTAAATGATGCCAAATGGTTGAAGGAGAATAAACCTTATACCGGAGAGCTGCTAATGGGTCATTTGCGATATGGTACGCACGGATCGTATGGGATAGAAACCTGTCACCCTTTTCTACGTCAAAATAACTGGATCTCCCGCAACCTGGTATTAGCGGGTAATTTCAATCTGACAAACGTGGATGAAATGTTTAGGGAGTTAGTAGAGTTGGGTCAATTCCCCAAAGAGAAATCAGACACTGTAACGGTACTAGAAAAGATTGGACACTTTCTGGACGATGAAGTCCAGCGGTTGTTCACATGGTACAAGCCCGACGGTTTCGATAATGAGGAAATCACCAAAAAAATCGTTGATCATTTAGATATACAACGATTGCTTCACCGAGCCAGTAAAAAATGGGACGGTGGGTATGTGCTTGGGGGATTTATCGGTCATGGAGATGCCTTCATGATGCGTGATCCCAATGGCATTCGACCGGCATACTTCTACCACGATGACGAAGTCGTAGTCGCTGCGAGTGAACGCCCAGCTATTCAAACAGCTTTTGATGTACGGTTCAGGTACATCCAGGAATTACAACCCGGACATTGCCTGATTATCAAAAAGAATGGTTTGATGGAAGAAGTTCCATTTACGAAACCAGGTAAAAAACTGTCCTGTAGTTTTGAACGTATATATTTTTCTAGAGGAACAGACCGAGATATTTATTTGGAAAGAAAACAACTGGGTAGGGAATTGGTCGATCAGGTACTTGAAAGTATTGATCATGATTTTGAAAATACCGTATTTTCTTTTGTACCCAATACCGCAGAGATTTCATTTTTAGGATTGATCGACGGACTGGAAGATAAAGCGAAAGAGATCAGGATGCAGCGAATTCTTGATCTGGACCATAAACCTGATGAGAAAGAACTCACAGAGATAGCCAGGATTAAACCTCGCGTCGAAAAGATAGTGGTAAAAGATGCTAAGATGCGTACTTTTATTGCAGATACCGAAAACCGGGGAAACATGGTGTCTTATGTGTATGATGTCACCTATGGCATTGTGAAAAACCAAATCGATACACTGGTGTTAGTAGATGATAGTATCGTTCGTGGAACTACCTTAAGGGACAGTATTATAAAAATGGTTGACCGATTACATCCCAGGAAGATCGTATTTGTATCCTCCGCGCCACAGATTCGTTATCCTGATTGTTACGGTATAGATATGTCGAACCTAGGTGAATTTGTAGCATTTCAGGCTGCTATAACCTTAATTTCAGAAAGGAATATGGATGATCTTCTGGAGAATGTTTATGAGAAATGTCTCTCACAGGTAAGTTTGCCAAAAGAGGAAGTTGTCAACTATGTAAAGGAGATATATGAACCCTTTACTTATGAGGAGATTTCAAATAAAATAGCAGAAATTCTTACACCCAAAGAGGCAGAGGCTGAAATAGTGATTATATACCAGACTATTGATAGTTTGCACCATGCATGTCCGGAGAATAAAGGTGACTGGTACTTCAGTGGAAATTATCCGACACCCGGTGGTAACAAAGTAGTCAATAAATCATTTATTAACTATATGAATAAAGTACAAGCAAGAGCGTATTAAATTAAATGAAAATGGATAGACATGTTTAGAAGCGGCTCTTTATATCTGGGAACTATATTAAAAATTCCGGTCAAAGTTCATTGGAGTTTTGCTTTTTTGCTATTCTATATCGTTTATACCGGTCAGCAATTGGGGATGTCCACTTTTGCCATTATTAATTTCTTTTATTTTACGCTTTTAATATTTGTCTGTGTTGTACTTCATGAATTTGGTCATGCCCTTACAGCCCGGCAATACGACATTGGCACCCAGGATATCCTTATCACACCCATTGGGGGCCTGGCAAGGCTGGATCGGCTTCCCGAGAACCCGATGCATGAAATGGTTGTCGCTATCGCAGGACCTCTCGTAAATGTGGCCATAGCACTGCTTATTGGAATTTACTTATATTTCTCAGGTTCCGGATTTGAGGTTATGGGTGAAGAATCCATGGTATTTGAGTCTTTTAGAAATTTCCCGGTTTTACTTCTCTACCTGAATGTCGTTCTGGTTTTATTCAATCTTATACCTGCCTTTCCTATGGATGGCGGTCGAATACTACGTGCGCTTCTCTCCATATTCCAGGGTCGTAAACGCGGTACTTTTATTGCAAGTTGGGTTGGCCGAATCTTAGCGATAGGATTCCTAGGCATTGGACTTTACGAAAATCATCTCGGATTAATATTTATAGGGATATTCGTCTATTTCACAGCCAGGGCAGAATATAGGTCTGTAGCAGCAGAAGAGCGATACAGACATGGCAAGGTGTCCGATGTGCTTAATCATAATTTTATGGTATTTGCTGAAGACGATCTGATGCAGGACGTATTTCAACAATGGGAAGGCTCCGAAGAGAATGCTATTCTGGTAGCGGATAACGAGAACAATATAATTGGTATCATACCCGAAGAAGATGTTTTTCATGCACGAGAGCAAGGAGATGTTTTTACTCCTGTTTACCGGTACATGAGTAAGGATTTTGAATCTGTCACAATGGAATTGCCTGTACGTCACCTGTTTTATCTTTTCAATACCAAATCGGTACAGATGTTACCTGTTTCCAGGGACGGTCGGATATTGGGTGTGGTACGACGGCAGGATCTGGCCAACTTTCTGACCTTAAGAACCTGATTTATGGTTATTAGTCGATGGTCATTAGTCCGCAGCCTTTAGTCTGTGTAAAACCGAGTCTAATGGCTTATTGATGTCTAACACGTTACAGCTACCTCTTATACTTAAGTGCCAAGCACTCCCATCCTAATTCCTAATTCCTAATTTCCTATAATCTTAGTCCTATGTGCGGTCGATCATCTCTTACTGTAACAGAAAAAGAACTGGAATCCCGGTTCAACGCCAGTTTCTATTCAGAGGATTTGGAGCGTTACAACCTAATTCCTAATTATAATATGGCTCCATCTCAAAATCTGCCAGTCATTACAGATGCAGACCCACATCACATCAATCTCTTTCGATGGGGTTTGATCCCTTTCTGGGCCAAAGATGTCAAGATCGGATACAAAATGATAAATGCACGAAGTGAAACAGTGGATGAAAAACCAGCGTTTCGACAGGCACTTCGAAAACGACGATGCCTTTGGCCGATTGATGGTTATTATGAATGGATCAAGAACGGAAAAGAAAAGATTCCATACCGGGTGACATTAACCGGTCTGTGGGAGGTATGGAACGATGAAGCGGGAATGAAGATCCATAGCTTTACGATATTAACTCGTACAGCCAGTCCATCTATGGAATTTCTTCACGATCGCATGCCCATATTACTACCAAGAGATCAGGAATACACCTGGCTGGACGAATCACTGGATCCCATAGCTTTTTTGGAAGATCTACCTGTTATGGGAACAGATCAACTTAAAGTTTACCAAGTGTCGCAGCAAGTCAATAATGTCCGAAACAATAATAAAGAATTGATCAATGAAGTGACCGAAATGGATCAGGGAACACTTTTTTGATGGCAGATCTTTAATTTCTTTTGAAATCATGAGGTTTTAAAAATATCTATGAGTGATAGTTCTTTTTCGTAATAGAGTTGAATGAGCCGACCGAACTCCTTAGCTATTAAGCTGTTGTTATAAAAGATCCTTCATAAAATTTTACCACGATTTGTGGATGAATTTATATTCAAAATAAAATTTAACCACAGCTTTTGAAATAACAAAATAGATTATACCTTTGCAGTTCCATATTTCCACATTCTATGTACAAAGAATGATTTGTACATATTGCTAAAGGTGAAATTTGAGATACATCCGGAGGAGTGGCAGAGCTGGTTTATCGCACCGGTCTTGAAAACCGACGTACCTTTACCGGTACCGGGGGTTCGAATCCCTCCTCCTCCGCTGACTAAAAGCCCTGTTGATTTGATTCAACAGGGCTTTTCTTTTAGAATTATACTCTGAAGATTACTCAACTCGTCAGAGCGCTTTCCCTCATTTTTATTTTACTGATATAATATAAAATCGTAAGTTGTCTAACTTATGGGCAAGCTACATCAGCCACACGATCAATTTTTCAAGGTTATGCTTTCGGATATAACTGCTGCTAAGGTATTCATTAGCAAGTTTCTACCAGAACGAGTAACCGAACTGATTGATTTATCCACACTTCGGATTACAGATCATACTTTCTTATCGGATGATATGTACCCATTACATTTCAGATCTTCATGTGTTCGTACCAGATTTTGAATTTATTTTTCAAAGTTTAAAATTACTTGGTGATCAAGAAATTAAAGATCTTGCAAATCATCTTTTAGTACCTGGCTTATTTATGCAAAAGTACTTCAAGGATTTGGAAAGATTGAAAGACCTTCTTGGAGAGATTTTCTCTCAATTAAGCTTTATAGAGGATGAATGGAACTATAAGAAAAATTACTTTGTTTATATTTTTGATTTATTTGGAGAGGATAATAAAGAACTTATGAAGCATATAGATGAGCTGGAGTTACCTGTAAGAGATAAAACCAAAAATTATATCCTGCAACTGGAAAGAAAGGGATGGAAGGAAGGTAAACAAGAGGGTTTAAAAGAAGCCATCATAAGGCTGATCCGCAATGGAAGTAGTACTGCTTTTATATGCGACGTCATGGAAATATCCGAAGAGAACGTGAACCAGATCAGAGCTGCGATGGAACATGAAGGATAATCACCTTGCCATCTTATTATTTCTTGTACTCTTTTTATTAAGTCATCTCACCGGCTTTTCTCAGAGATCCACCATTTGGTACAACAAAGACCACTCTCCTTGGTCATCTGCCATGTCAGGAGGATTTTTAGCTCCACAATTTTCAACCTTTGACCTCAATCAGAACGGGACAAAAGAACTGATATCCTTTGACCGATTTTCGGGTATCATTCAGGTATGGGCTGCTAATGAAGAAGAAGCATCCTACGACTTGATGAAAGATCTGCCGATTGAGTGGCCCATATTAAACTCGTGGATGCTTGTAAGAGATTTTAATCAGGATAAAATTCCGGATATATTCACTCAGGGAATGCATGGAATAGCAGTATATAAAGGTTATAAAGAAGGAAACACCACCAAGTTCAAAAAAATGGGCGGAGAATCATTCATTGATGATTCTCTGATATTTCGAAATAAGTCAGGAAGCACAACCAACATTTATCATGGATCCAGCGATATCCCCATTATAGAGGATATAAACGGTGATGGGGATTTGGACATTATGACCTTTGAGCTATCCGGAAGTTATCTTTATTATTATGAGAATAAATGGGACAAGACCGGGAAGGAGCTCGACTTTGAACTCAAGCACAAATGCTGGGGGTATTTCGCTGAAAATCTTTATTCGGATGAAATCAATTTGTCAAAAAACAAGCTGGCCTGCCCACTTCCGTTCTCAGTGCGCCATTCTGGTGCAACAAGCTGCCTGATAGACGTCAATCACGATTCCATTCCCGATCTTTTATTGGGTGATAGAGGTACGAAAGCATTGAAAATCCTGATCAACCAGGGTACTGCTGATACAGGTTTCATAAGTCAAATTAAAACGGTCTTTCCCGACCGGGAATCACCAGCCATTCTCCATTATTTTCCTGCAGCCTATAAACTGGACATCAATCAGGATAACATTCCGGATGTCGTCATCGCAGTGAATGATTATCCACTTACAGATTATGAGGGAATTTGGGCGTATACCGGAACAGGAGATGCCACACAACCTTTCAAGCTGCAATCTGATCATTGGCTAAGCGATCAATACATTGACCTGGGGCAGTATTCGACCCCTTATTTCATTTCTGTCAATGGAGATGGTTACAATGATTTACTCGTAAGTTACCAGGTAACTGAGAATGCCAATAAACCGCAAAGCAGAATCGCCTATTTTAAAGCGCTAAGTGATCATGAATTTCAATTACAAACCCTTGATTTTGGAAATCTTTCAAAAGAACTCACCAATGGTTACAGGCCCTATCTGACAGCGGGAGATGTGGATGGGGACGGGGATCTTGATCTTCTGATAGCAATGTCCAATGGAAAATGTTATCTAGTCCGCAATGGATCGGGTGATCCGACTAAATTTGTAGTAGAAAAAGTTGAGAAAGATTGGGCAGGTCTGGAATTTTATTCTGGAGCCACTCCGGAGCTGTTCGACATTGACGGGGATGGTGATCTTGATATTCTTGTCGGTTCGGACAACGGAACGATCAACGCATTTATCAATACAGGTGACAGGAGTAAGGCTATCTTTGATACCAATCCGGATAATCCTCCGAATATTAAAAGATTTGGTCAGGTCAGGACTGTGGGAGAGAATTCCTTTCTAGGTCGTTCTACCCCCCGAGTCATTCAGTATGGATCAGACACTCTTTTAATGTCGGGCTCATATGAAGGGAATCTATATGCGTACCATATTAATACAAGAGACCTATCCTCCAAATTTCCTATTGCCGAAATTGAAAATTGGCCAAAATGGGGAGGAGGTAATAACCGGTTGACAATTGATCAAAATGAAAAAGGTATCTCGCGACTCATAATAGGTAATATTGCTGGTGGGTTGACTGAAAATACCATAACCCTGATACCTACCTCAAAACGGGAAGATGTATTCAATAGGGATATTTCCTTATTCCCCAACCCAGTGTTAGCCGGGGAAAAACTTCATATAGAGCTGGATCAGCCCGATCAGGTTTTCACACTCAACGTATTTTTCGTCAATGGAAAGTTACTCCGTTCTATGGAATACAGAGGAAATCATCATCAGGTTTCAACAAGTGATTGGTCGCCTGGAACATATTTCCTTCAAATCATCCTCCCGGATAACAGATCCACCGTACAAAAAGTTATCGTTCAATAAGTACGTTCACCAAATATTAGACTGCCAATTCGAACCATATTACTTCCGGATTCGAGTGCGATTTCATAATCGGATGACATTCCATAGCTTCTAATGCTAAATTCGGAATCGTTCGCAAAGTATTTTTCCTTGAGATGTAAAAATATAGATTCAAGACTCTGGAATTCGTTTTTGATCACTTCTTCATCTTCCGTAAAAGTGGCCATTCCCATGATTCCGGAAATTCGGATATTTTCATATCCTCTTTTCAGATAATTATCCATAAACGAGTCAACTTTATCTATATCCAATCCAAATTTTGAATCCTCTTCTGCTATTTTTATCTGAAGCAGAGTGGGGATGACACGACCTGCCTTCCGTCCTTCCTTGTTGATTTCTTTAGCAAGACTTATGCGATCCAGACTGTGGATTAAATGGATAAATGGAGCTATATATTTCACTTTATTGGACTGCAAATGTCCAATCATATGCCACTTTATATCGTCAGGCAGGTCGTCGATTTTATCCATCAATTCCTGAACTTTGTTCTCGCCGAACTCTCTTTCACCCAGGTCATAAATTACCTGAATCTCTTTAGGTGAATGAGTTTTGGAAACAGCCACCAAGGTTGCTCTCGAATCTGTAATTTTTTCTTTTAACTCCTGAAATTTCATGTATGAATTTTTTAAAATAAACCGTGTATTAAACTGGAAACCTTATCGATTACATGCCCCAAATCGGATGGATCATTCTTAAAATCCAACTCATCTGAATTTATAATCAGGAAAGGCCCTTCTTTATAAGAACTAACCCAATCCTCGTACCGTTTGTTTAATTTTTTCAGATAATCCAGGCTCATATTACCCTCATACTCTCTTCCTCTGTTTTGGATATGAGAAACGAGTGTAGGTATTCCAGCTCGCACATAAATAAGCAGATCAGGTGGTGATATCTGCGAATTCATCGTCTCGAACAACTCAAAGTAATTATTAAAATCCCTTGAGGACATCAAACCCATTTCATGTAAGTTGGGAGCGAAAATAAAGGCGTCCTCATAGATAGTCCGGTCTTGTATAACCGTCTGGTTACCTTGCTGTATTTCGATAATCTGGGCATACCGACTGTTCAAAAAATAGATCTGAAGATGAAAAGCCCACCGTTTCATGTCATCGTAGAAATCCTTCAGATAAGGATTGGTTTCAGTGTTCTCATAGTGTGCTTCCCATCCAAAATATTTGGAAAGGCTATGGGTTAGCGTGGTTTTTCCAGCGCCAATATTGCCAGCAATGGCGATATGTTTGATTTGACAATCTGATTACATTATGAAGATATACACCAAAACAGGCGATACAGGCCAAACTGCGTTGCTTGGTGGAAACCGGGTCTCTAAATCAGACGTTCGGGTAGAAGCCTATGGTACCATCGATGAACTGAATGCAAACATAGCCCATTTGAAAGATATGCTCAATATAGATTGCATAGATGAATCAATCATAGAATGCTTGCATCGGGTCAATAAAGATTTATTTGATATTGGTTCGCTGCTGGCAGTCGCGGATGATAGTTACAAAGGAAAGATGGCCCAATTTGATCCGGAATCCATTCATATGCTTGAAAACCACATCGACGAAATGGAGGAAAACCTGGAAAAACTGCGGGATTTTATACTTCCCGGCGGACATCCATTGATCTCATTCTGCCATATATCCCGTACAGTTTGTCGAAGGGCAGAACGCCGTATTGTAGCATTAGCAGAGAATGCACCCGTCGAAAAGGATCATCTTATTTATCTGAATCGACTTTCTGATTATTTATTTATCCTGGCACGGCACATCGCACATGAATATGGCGTAGAGGAAGACAAATGGCACGAATGATCATTGAACATTCAACGGTCGTGGCTATCCCCAGTAAGGAATTGCGGAGAGCAACACTATCAACCGACAAAATATTTGATGCGGGTGATGCTGCTTGCAAACCGATGAAACTCTTATTGGGTATGAATCGTTGTTGTGGCATGGCATTTCATTTTAATTGCAAACATAATGTCAAGCCTTTATCCAATCCTCCATTATAACTTTGATTAAAATATGGCAGTAGTTTTAGATTGAAACTAGTCATATTCCTGTCTCTCAAAGCTAAGTTATTAATCTTTGAGACTCTAACAGCATCAATGCAAGACCATATCTGAATCCCCCAACCAGAAACTGCCCCAGCTATTAATATTGCATCTCCAAATGAATTATTATTTTTTTTCAAATCATGACTATAAATTGATGTTACTCCACCAACAACTGTAACTAAGATTGCGCCTCCATAAGCTGCCATAAATTTATATCCTCTTGCTGGTTCATTACAATATATGTGACCAAGCCCCGGTAATATGTATGATGCAACTCCAGCTATAGCAGGAACATATTTGTCATCTGAATCATAAACATATTCATGATGATCATACTTGTATTTATCAACTGAGTACTGTGCAGAAATAATCTGCATTGAACAGAATATTAGTGAAATTAAAATTATCAATATCCTCATAAATTTATTATTAATCAATCATTTAACATAGCAGTTAAATATCAATCTAAATAAAATATCAATTGTCGAACTTAATAAATCCTATCTCACGATTATCATTTTCATGCTTAGCCACGAATATTTAATAAAGATTTTACCACAGTATGGGCAATTAGCAGAAAACAATGCTGTATCAGGAATTGGACCATGATAGCTTGCCAATCCACACCGTTCCATATTCAATCACACCATACCCCACAGAAGCATATAGGACAGTTGAAGCCAACGTATTGGGAAAGAATGGAATACCGGCGACATAAGCTGTCATTATTCCTCCCATGGTTTTGGGATACATCGGATCTGCCATCCAACTTCCAAAGTTACTGATGAGAAAAAACAAAATAGCACCAAGTACAGAAGCACCGAGTAGATTTTTAAAACTTTTAATTCTCATTACCATACTTCCCACAAATACGATGATTAAAATAGCACCGTAAGTCCACACCATATGAGAACTAAACCATATAAATCCTTCATTGGAGTAATAAGAAGCATATAATATATTTGTGACCAATAAATCTGATAAATAGAATGCCAAAATGGGCACCACATACTTCCAAATGGAATGACGGAAATAAGTAGCTCCCAATACAGCTATCCCGCCTAGTGGAGTAAAATTGTAAGCATGGGGGAGTAATCTGCTGATAGCCAATACAAGTAGAGTGCCTACAATAAGTATAATGTTGTTTTTAGTTTTCATATTGTTTCAATTCAAAAATTGTCAATGTAATAATAAGCAAAATATATTTAGTTTTGTTGCACACAAAATAATGAGAATTTGAGGTTTTTCCAAAATGCCCGATTAAAAGGAGAAAATAGTTTCATCAACTTTATCTACACAGTATTGATTACCATACTGTTTTACCTTTTCACCTCACTACCTTTTTTAATTTATTCCTTGATTTATGGATTATCAGGAACCGATCTAAACCGTTATCTGGGACCGATCCCATTTGCTTTGATGCTATTTATATTTAGTGGTCTTTTGATCGGGATATTAGTGGCTACCAAAAAAATCCATAACCGTCCAATTATGACTGTACTGACGGGTGCTGGATCCTTTCGATGGAAGCATCTGATCAAGGCAGGAGGAGTTTGGTTCATCATATTAACCGTGATGGAGATCATAGGTTACATATCGGAACCAGGATTATACACTTTTCAATTTGATCCCATCCCATTCTTTTCCATCCTGGTCATAGCCATTTTGGTTCTTCCTTTACAGACCAGTGCTGAAGAAGTGATGATGCGCGGATATCTAATGCAACAAATTGGCTTGATCTCCAGATATAGATGGCTCCCTGTGGTGATTACTTCCATTTTATTTGGATTGATGCATGGGAGTAATCCTGAAGTAGCCCAGTTCGGTGTCGCCAAATCAATGACTTTATACATTGGAATGGGCTTGTTTTTTGGAATAGCAACCATCATGGATGATGGTCTCGAAGTTCCTCTTGGAGTCCACTACATCAACAACTTTTTTGCATTTGTATTAGTTGGTTATAAAGGCTCGGTATTCGAGGGTGTGCCGACCTTATTATTAAAAGAGTCAGAAGATTTGACCTGGGCAGCTGTCCTGTCAAATCTTGCAGTGATGATTTTAGTGCTGTGGATGTTCAAGAAATATTTTAAATGGCCCTCGTTTAACTATTTATTAAACAGGATAGGCGGTTCAAATTCGTCTGTTGAATAAAATCCTCTGTTTATGAGACTTGTTTTTATTGTCCTTTTCATATTAAATTTGAACCTGGCGTACTCCCAGGGCGATGGTTACTGGCAACAGGAAGTGGATTACACTATGGACATCCGTATGGATGTGGATGCCAATCAATTCAAAGGGCAACAAACCCTGGTTTACACTAACCATTCACCGGATACATTGAACCGGGTATTTTACCACTTGTATTATAATGCTTTCCAACCTGGCAGTATGATGGACGTTCGGTCCAGAACCATTCGGGATCCGGACCCACGCGTGGGTGATCGGATTTCCAAACTCAAGCAAGATGAGATCGGTTACCAGCAAATCAATTCTCTTAAGCAGGACGGAAGTCCCGTAACATACAATACTCAAGGAACGATCCTGGAGGTGAAATTGGCCAAACCCATACTTCCACGTAGCTCAACTACTTTTGAAATGAATTTTGAGGCCCAGATTCCCTTGCAGATCCGTCGTACGGGCCGGGATAATGCGGAAGGAATCCGATACAGCATGAGCCAATGGTATCCTAAGATAAGCGAGTACGACCGATCTGGATGGCATCCCGATCCTTACATTGGAAGGGAGTTTTACAGTGTGTGGGGTAACTTTGATGTCACCATCCATATCAAACCAGAATATATTTTAGGCGGAACAGGAGAACTTCAGGATCGTGAAGCTTATAAGAGTTATACCACCGGCAATAAGAAAAGAAGTCAGAAGTCTTCTAAATCCTGGCGATTCACAGCTAAGAATGTTCCTGACTTTGTCTGGGCAGCAGATCCGGATTACGTTTATCAGACCGGAGCTGCTAAAAACGGAGTAAAAATGGAATTCTTGTACCAGCCCGTTATAGAAACTAAAGCCTGGGAACAATTGCCTAAGATCATGTCG
>CAJDXA010000017.1_pt1 | contig 22164 bp, 14 predicted proteins | sample 7391711 | NCBI WGS metagenome assembly CAJDXA01 (sample SAMEA7055748, study PRJEB34461) | soil metagenome | biome: terrestrial ecosystem; feature: Peninsula; material: soil | place: Antarctica | collected 2016
ACCCCGCCATAAATGACGGGGCAAAAGTTTTCCCGGCGTTACACCGTCTATTCCGCTAAACAAGTACAGAGCTGGAGCTCTGACCACCCAGAGCTAAAAACGCTAAATACTTACATGTTCCCCTGGAAAATTTACTGCCAATTAAAATAATAGCGATTCGACAAGCTGAAGGATTATTATGACACTCCATGCCATAATATTAATTACCTTACTCATTCATAAAAAGAGTTTACGAACCCTCTGATGATTGGCTGTCAATATCTCGTATGATATAGTTTCGCCGGCTTGTGCCAGATGAAATACCGGATGATGTTCGCCATAAATATCCACCGGATCACCCACCTTAACTTCTGCACAGGAACTTACATCCACCATGGTCATATCCATACAAACCGACCCTACCACGGGGCATAACTCATTCCCAATCCGCACCGAAAACCGTCCATGGCCTGCCAGACGATGCAATCCATCCGCATAACCAAGATTGAGAATAGCTATCCGGCCCGGCGAAGATAATCCGCCGGATCTTCCATATCCCACCGTTTCTGACTGATGAATGCTCTTGATCTGCGATATAGAAGCAATCAGGGATTGAACTGGTTTCAATTCGTGCTGAACGGGAAGAGATTCCATTCCGGCTCCATACAATCCGACTCCAAGTCGTACCATATCATATTGATGGTCCGGGAAACGATAAATACCTCCAGAGTTGAGCATGTGCCTCCTGGGAGAATAGCCAGTTGATGCCTGAACCATCTCATACCACCTACTGAAACGGTCGAACTGTTCTCTGGAAAACGCATCATCTTCCGAAGTCGAACTCGAAGCGAGATGCGAGAAAATCGATTTCACCTTCATCATTTTGGCAGAACGGAGTATTTCAGCCACCACCCCAATCTCCTCGTCAACAAAACCAAGCCGCTTCATACCAGTGTCTGCTTCCAGATGTACCGGATAATCTTCCAGCTTTTCTTTCCTGATAAAATCCACCCACTTCTTTAACAAGGGCAAACAAGAAAGTTCCGGCTCCAGATTGTAATGAACCAGGTCGGAAAAATCCTGTGGCAGGGGGTTCATGACCATGATAGAAGCACCGATTCCTTGCTCCCGAAGATGTATACCCTCGCGCGCATACGCTACACCCAGGTCCTTCACGCCCCACTTTTCCAGGGCTTTACTTACTTCCACGGCCCCACAACCATAAGCATCAGCCTTGACCATCACCATAATCTTGGTACGGTCCTCAAGCATGCCCCTGAAATAATCAAGATTGTGCTTAAGGTTTTCAAGATTAATCACCAGTGTAGCGGGTGAGAAGGGAGGGATATCCGATAAATGTGTCATAGGAATTGAATTTTATATACCGAGTATAAACTTGCCAGGATTGACTTTTTCATCGGAGAGTAAATCCAGCACCGCCATTCGACAGTGCAAGTTCTAACTATCCTCGAATATCAAATATTTCTTATGTTCTTCGTTTACTACAACATCCAATAACTACAACAGCAGCAGATCCTGACCTATATCCGAACGATAATAAATGCCTTTATATCGTACTTTACCAGCTCCCTCCAATGCTTTTTGAATGGCTTTTCGGGGATCAGAATCCAATGCTGTAACGGCAAGAACCCGACCACCATTAGTTACGATATCAGGTCCGCGACGTGTTGTGCCGGCATGGAAGACATGATCCGACACTTCCTCCAGGCCATGAATGACCATCCCTTTTTCATACGACTCCGGATAACCACCTGATACGGTCACAATGGTACAGGCTGTTTCCTCCAGTATGTCCAATGTCACTGGCTTCAGTTTCTGACAGGCAGCCTGATAACACAAATCTACCAGGTCATTATCCATGCGACATACAACGGATTGTGTTTCAGGATCGCCCATCCGGCAGTTGTATTCAATGACATAGGGTTCACCATTAACTTTGATAAGCCCAAAAAACACAAATCCGGTATAATGCAATCCATCCTTCCCGATTCCTTTGATCGTCGGTTCAATGATTTGCCGGATAACTTTTTCTTTGAATGTTCCATGAAAAAATGAAACGGGTGAAACACTTCCCATCCCTCCGGTATTGAGTCCGGTGTCACCCACACCAATCCGTTTGTAATCCTTTGCTTCCGGAAGAAGTACATATTCCTTTCCATCTGTCAACGCAAATACAGAGAATTCAACACCGTCCAGGAATTCTTCGATGACCACCTTTTTACTGGCTTCGCCAAATTTACCTTCGATCATTGACTTCAATTCCCTACCAGCTTCTTCCAGATCATCGATGATCAACACGCCCTTCCCTGCAGCCAGGCCATCTGCTTTCAAGACATAAGGAGGCTGGAGTCCGGACAGGAACTGAATACCTTTATCCAGATTCTCAGCAGTCACTTCCAAATATTCCGCTGTGGGAATATTGTGTCGGGTCATAAAAGACTTAGCATACGATTTACTCCCTTCCAATTGAGCAGCGGCTTTGTCAGGACCGAGCACCGGAATATCCCGGAGCCCTTTTTCCTTCTGAAAGTAATCTACTATTCCTTCTACCAACGGCGCTTCCGGACCTACCACGACCAAATCAATTTCATGTTTTTCCACGGCTTCCCGGATGGAATCAAAATCAAGAATATTCAGATCAATATTCTCTGCCAATTCACTAATCCCTGCGTTACCCGGCGCTACATAAAGTCTCTCACATAGGGGGCTCTGTATCATTTTCCAGGCTAAGGTATGTTCTCGTCCGCCACTTCCTAATAATAATATGTTCATAAGTTATTTTGTATTCTAAATTGGGTCAAATATAGGGTCTTTTTAAAAAACGGTATAGAATTTGATTACATATTATAGGATTAACTAATATAATGTTAATTTCACGGTTGCAAAAACAGATATAGATATGTATGATTACATCATAGGAAAAATCATCCGGAAGGAGCTGACGCACACGGTTATCGAAAATAATGGTATCGGATACATGATTCACATCACGGTTCACACCTATTCCGCCTTGCAGGATAAAGATGAAATAAAACTGTACACCTATTATTATGTGCGGGAAGATACCCGAACCATGTACGGGTTTATCACTCAGGAGGAACGAACTACATTTGAATTATTTATAGCCATTAGTGGCATTGGTCCCAATACGGCTCGTCTGGTCTTATCTTCCATGACACCGGCACAGGTAGTACAAGCAGTAGAATCAGAGGATGTTCAAGCTTTTAAAAGTGTAAAAGGGATAGGCGCCAAAACAGCGGAAAGAATCCTGATCGACCTTCGGGATAAAATATCAAAAATCCGGGAAGAACTTTCGGATCCGTCTATGTTATCACCTGCTTCAGCAGCTGAACAAAATGACATCAAAGAGGTGCGGCAAGCTTTACTGACGTTGGGCTTCCCTCCGGCGAAGATACAGCATGCCCTGGCCAGAATCAAGGAGGAGAAAAGTGCAGACACAGTAGAAAAAATGATAAAGCAGGCATTAAAATCCATGTCGTGATAATGATTTGCTTTTCTTATCGTTTAGAATTTGAATTACCATAATTTTTGTGAAGATATATGAAGTTTGACTTTGACTTAAGGTTCCGGAACCTCTCCATATTGGTATTAAGCATTTCACTTACGTTAATCTGTTCCTGGACGATTGAGGCAAATGGACCGTACGATATTCCATTAAGAACCAACCAGATTGAAAACCTGACAGCTCAGCAGGATACGGTTCCAGGGAGAGGAAATATAGGAAAATATCTGACTGTGCCCGATCAGAAGAATCCTTTCGATCTGAAAGACCCCCCACTCTTGCAGGAGAAGGTAGAGTATGACCCCCAGTCAAACAACTACAACTTTATCAACCGTCTTGATGAAGAATACCGGCCATATTCACCAACGATGACGTTTAGTGAATACCTTGACTTCCGGAAAAAGAAACAAGAACAGGATTATCTCAACCAGATAACCGGTATCACGCCCGGTGGAGGATTGGATCTGGATCCGATGGAAAGGATTGATGTCTCGAAGAATCTGGCTGACCGATTGTTTGGTGGATCTGAGATTGATATACGTCCGAGGGGTAGTGTGGATATAACCCTCGGATATGAGTTTCAGAATGTAGAAAATCCCATCCTTCTCGAGCGACAGCAGCGGTATGGGGGACTGGACTTCGATATGCCGATCCGACTGGATGTAGAAGGTAGCATCGGAAATAAGCTTAACCTGAAATTTAACTGGGATAATAAATCGACATTCAATTTTGATCAAAATCTAAAAATAAATTACGATACGGATAATTTTTCCGAAGATGAGATCATCAAAACAGTGGATGCCGGTTATGTAAGCCTTCCATTGAATAGTCAGCTGATCCATGGCTCAGAAAATCTCTTCGGGGTGAAACTGGGAACACAGTTCGGACGGTTACGATTGACAACCATCCTCTCTCAACAGAATAGTGAACAAAAAGACCTCAATATCGAAGGCGGAGGAGAGGTTCAGGAATTTGAGATAGATGCTGACAGGTATGACGAAAACAGACATTATTTCCTATCACATTATTTCAGAGATAATTTCGAAGCGGCTTTGGCTCAGCTCCCACAAATCCGATCACTCTATAAGATTACCCGAACAGAAGTATGGGTAACCAATGACAGGAATCAAGTCGAAGATTCCCGGGATATCCTGGCCATTGCCGATCTCGGTGAAACCGAAAATATTTTCAACCAGAGCCCGGATTTTCAAAACCCGCCGGTTATTGTAAATCCGGATATCACAGGAGAACATGGATTACCTGCCAACTCGTCCAACCCTATCTACAGCGCAGTTACGGCTTCAAAGTCTATTAGAAACCTTGATATGGCTGTGGCGAGGATGACTTCGCAGTTTCGGTTGGAGCAATCCAGAGACTTTGAAAAAGTGGGCGCCCGACTTCTTCGTCCATCGGAATACATGGTCCACCCTGATCTTGGGTATATCTCCCTGACGACATCTCTTCGTCCGGATCAGGTACTGGCGGTATCGTATGAATATGAATACAATGGTAAAAATTATCGGGTGGGTGAATTATCGACGGACCTGCCACTTAACCCGGATACCACTACTGTACTCTATACGAAGCTATTGAAAGGTACAACCCAAAATGTAGATCTGCCACCTTGGGATCTGATGATGAAAAACTTTTATTCCATCGGTGCCTATCAAGTCAGTCAGGAAGATTTCCGGCTTGATATCTTCTATGAAGATCCCGGTAAATCGCTTAAGCGTTACCTCCCAACCGAAAAATTTAAAAACCTACCGCTACTTAATTTATTTGGCCTGGATAATCTGACCACAACGGGCGACCCTCAACCAGGAGGTGATGGCCAGTTTGACTTTGTCAATGGCGTCACTTTCAATCTAAATAGCGGACGAATGATGTTCCCCACCCTGGAACCATTCGGATCGAGTCTGGCTGAACGATTAGATGACCAGGAATTGATCGAAAAATTTGTTTACCAGGAGCTCTATGACAGTACGATAGTAGTAGCCCGGGAATTCACAGAGAAAAACCGGTTTCTCATTAAAGGCCGTTATAAAGCCAGTGCTTCCGATGAATATGATCTTCGGGCATTCAATGTGCCCAGAGGATCCGTAAAAGTTTATGCCGGGAGTCAGGAATTGATCGAAGGTGTGGATTTTGAGGTCAATTATGGACTTGGTAAGGTTCGTATCACCAACAGCGCCTACACAGGACCGGGTGTCAATATCCGGGTATCTTATGAAGATCAGGGGCTGTTTAATCTAAATCGAAAAAACATGGTTGGTCTGAGGGCTGACTATGCTTTCAGTGATGAGCTTAATGTAGGAGCTACTTATATGCATTTATGGGAACGTCCCTTTACCCAGAAAGTAAACTACGGGGAAGATCCGATTAATAACCGGATGATCGGACTCGATATGAATCTGAGTAAACCCGCACCATGGATTACCAGATTCCTGGATAAAGTACCATTGATCAACACGACCGCAGAAAGTAGTATCGACCTCGCCCTGGAAGGCGCATGGTTAAAACCAGGACACTCCAAGGCGATTGATGTAGACTCTTCAGGCGGAACAGCTTATCTCGACGATTTTGAAGGAAGCTCGACCGGGATAGATCTTCGGTTACCTATCACAGACTGGGTAATCTCTTCTATTCCCCAAAACGATCTCAATAATAACAATCCAAAGTTTCCAGAGTCAGTCCTGACCAATTCGTTACTAACCGGGGCTAACCGGGCCAATATGTCGTGGTATCGTTTGGAATCCATCTATGCGAATAACAGCAACCCGTATACACGATCAGTGCCGATCCGGGAAATCTTCCCCAACAGGGAAATTGATCTGCAGTTTGCTTCTACCTTCCTCACATTTGATGTAATGTATGATCCGACAAAACGAGGTCCTTACAACTATGACTTGCCAAATGGAACTGACTATAGTGCAGGGCTGGATCCTGATGGAAATCTAAAACGACCTGAATCTCGTTGGGGTGGTATCATGCGAGCGCTTCAGCGCAATGATTTCGAAGCAGCGAACGTGGAATATATAGAAATGTGGGTACTGAATCCTTTTATGGAGCAACCGGATGGAACAAAGCTGGAAAGCGGAGGTAAAATGTATATCAACCTGGGTAATGTCTCTGAGGATATCGTAAAAGATGGCCGGATGTTTTTCGAAAATGGGCTACCAGTTCCTGGTTCGAGCGCTCCACTTGACACAACCAACGTGGGAGTAGTGCCACGGATACGAAATATCACCAGATCATTTGATCCAAAACCCGAAAACCGCGCCAGACAAGATGTTGGATTTGATGGCTTGGCTGATGATGAAGAACGTGTATTCTTTGCAGATTATCTCAGTGCCATTCAGTCCCTGAATGCAAATGCCCGTGAAGAAATAGAAAATGATCCTTCAAATGACAACTATGTGTCCTTCCGGTCCTTTCCTGACAATCACCCTGATGTTCTTGAACGGTATGCCAAGTCCAACAACTATGAAGGCAACTCAAAGGCCTCCGAGGGACGGACTCTCGAGTCCAACACCAACATGCCCGATAATGAAGACCTGAATAACGACAACACCCTGAATGAATCCGAAGCATATTTCGAATATGAAATCCCCTTCGAATTCGATCCCAATACAGGAGGTATTCAGCAAATGGACTATATAACCGATACGATCAATTCATCTACAGGTGTTTGGTATCGGCTAAAAATACCCATCCAGGATTATGAGCGAAAAGTAGGAGGCATCAAGGATTTCCGGTCCATCCGATTTATGCGATTGTACATGAAAGGATTCCAATCAAGAGCCATCTTCCGGTTTGCCAAGCTGGAGCTCGTCAATAATACCTGGCGTCGTTACACCAAAAGCCTGAGTCAACCGGGTATAGGTGAACCCAATCCGATCTCCAATGAAGTAGACTTCGATGTGAATGTGGTCAACATTGAAGAAAACAGCGGTAAATTTCCATTTCAATATAAAGTTCCCCCAGGGATCAAACGGGAGGTGAGTTATGCCACGGTGAACAACATCGCCCAAAACGAGCAGTCCATAGCCATGGAAGTTTGCAACCTGCCTCCCGGCGAAGCTGTTGCTATATATAAAATAATAGGAAAATTTGACTTCCGGGATTTTGAACGAATGAAAATGTTTGTCCATGCCGAGGAGAAAAAGGAGAAGTTGAAGGACGGCGATCTATCTGTTTTTCTGCGGTTGGGCTCTGACTTTTCAAGCAATTACTATGAATACGAAATACCACTCACCATCTCAAGGGTCGAAAACCTGGGATCTGGCGGTAGTCTGGGATACGTAAACGAAGTATGGAGGAAAGAGAACCAATTCGACTTTCCACTTGAGCTTCTCGTCAATACCAAAATAGAACGGAACGCAAAAGGCGTACCTGAGACGATTCCTTACATCATATCAGACCCTGAAAAACCGGGAAATAATGTCACTATCGTCGGTAATCCTACTTTGGGAGATCCCAAAGCGGTGATGATCGGCATACGGAATGTAGCAGAAGATCATCTGAATAAATGTGGTGAAGTGTGGGTGAATGAGCTTCGTATGCAGGGATTGAATGAAGAAGGGGGAATGGCAGCATTGGCCCGGCTGGATATACAGTTGGCAGATCTGGGACGATTGAATTTAGCCTCAAACTTCAGTACCGTCGGCTGGGGTTCTCTCGATCAGAAATTGGTCCAAAGGCAGAAAGAGCGCATATTTGATTACAATGCATCCGCCAATCTTCAGCTCAACAAATTACTACCTGATAACTGGAATCTGAGTATTCCTTTTTTCGCCCAGTATTCCAATTCTTCTGCCACACCCAAATACGATCCATACGATAATGATCTTACCCTGGGCCAAACACTGGAAACAGTCTCTCCCGCAGATCGGGACTCTGTGCGTGACCAGGCTATCATCCGGGAGGTCCGAAAAACGATGTCGCTGGATAATGTACGTATCATGCGTGGGAATCAAGCTGATAAAAAGCCTAAACCCTGGGATGTGCAAAATTTCAGCGTGTCTTATTCTAAAACGACCAGCATTAAATCCGATCCTATATTAGAAGAAGATAAAATCGAGCAGCAGCGTGGTGCATTGGATTACAATTATGCTGCCCAGCCGCTGTATATCACACCATTTAAGAATTCAATAACCAACGATAAATATTTAAAATTTCTCTCTGAATTTAATATTAATCCAATCCCTTCCAATCTGGCTTTCCGCAATGAGCTCAATCGGTTTCAGAGCACAACGGAATACCGGTTTATGGAACCCGAATTCAGTGATTGGTACACCAAGCGCTTTACCTGGGACAGAAATTACAACCTTGCGTGGAATCTGACAAGGTCTTTACGGTTGAACTTTGACGCGATCAGCAACTCCATCATAGATGAGTTACCCGTGCTTGACGGAGACAGGAATGAAAATGATCCCGGGGAGATCCGGGAATACCTCTGGGATAATCTGACTCATCTTGGTCGGCCCAAAAATTACCGCCATGCATTTAACGTGACCTACGCTTTACCATTTAAATATTTGCCATTTCTTGATTTTATAGACGTGGGTGCACAGCTTGCCACTACTTATACCTGGAGTGCTGCAGCCCTCAATGCACAGGAGTTCGGCAATGTTATCCAGAATTCACAGACAAGGTCTGTAAATGCTAATTTCAATCTTGTCGAACTATATAATAAAATAGGATATCTAAAGTCAGTGAACGACTATCAGATTGGAAAGCCAGCTGCCAGCACCGATAGCCGAAGTCGTCAAAGACCCGGAGGAGATGCTCCGTCCGCAGACAGGGACAGCCGCAAAAATGAATCCAGTGGACCTGGTATAGGTGAGACCGCCTTGCTCAGGCCTCTAATGTCCATACGGACGTTTAAGTTGAATTATTCAGAGAATTTCAGCAGTGTAGTTCCTGGTTTTACTCCCACACCAAAATTCATGGGAATGAATGAGGCGTGGAGCGCACCTGGCATAGGCTATATTCTGGGTGTTCAACCTACAGACAGCTGGTTGAACAGCCTTGTTTCAGGATCAGAGGAGTACGTTACGAATACCATCTTACTCAATCAGGAAGTGGTTCGGAATCGTACGCAACGAATAGATGCCACTCTGGATGTAGAACCATTCCGGGACTTTAAGGTAACCCTAAAGGCAAATAAAAACTTTGTAGAGAACAACTTTGAGTTTTTTAAAGTCCAAGAGCTCGGCGGTGATTTCAAACACCTTGCTCCTCGTGACATAGGAAGCTATTCAGTATCTTTTTTCTCATTAAATACTTTTATGAAAAACGATACAGCCTATGTACAGAACCTATTCTCGACGTTCCAGGAAAACAGGAAAGTGATCTCGGACAGACTGGGTGATGGAAGGCCGCACGAAGATGACGGTCCTGAATATAATTTTGGATATGGTCGTTATCAATCAGAAGTGTTGGTTCCCGCATTCCTTTCTGCTTATACGGACAAAAACCCGGGAAAATCGGCGCTTAAATTTATGGACGTGACTCCTAAACTCAACTGGCAGTTGAATTATAACGGCCTTACTAAAATTCCGTTTTTCAATGAACTGTTCTCCAATTTCACCCTGCGACATGGTTATCAGTCGACTCTAAATATCAGTTCATTCCGCACAGACAGGAATTATGAGCCCGAACCTATAGAAAACATTAATGATCTGACAGGTAATTATTACAGCCGATATGATATACCCGATGTGGTAATCTCCGAGCAGTTCAATCCGCTCCTTGGAGTTGAAATTCGAACCAAGAATAATATCAACTTTTCCATAGATTATGCCAAGAGCCGAAATCTTGCCCTAAGTTTGACTAACTATCAACTGAACGAGAACAATTCCTCTGAAGTCCGGGTTGGTTTTGGAGCTACTCTGAAAAATGTCAATCTACCTTTCGGATCGGGCGGAGAGAAGAAACGACCGACCCGGCCCGAACCTGGCACCATCAGAGAACCGGGGGATAACCGGAGCAGTCGTCAGGAACAAGCAGGAAATGATATCATCGTTCAGATGGATTTCGCCTTAGGAAACAATATTTCAGTGATCCATTTATTTGATTCTGAAATACAACCTCAGGTTTCATCCGGAGCGCGGAATATCAGCCTGCGCCCGACAGTGGACTATGAACTCAATGAAAAGATGACGATCCGACTTTATGGTGAATACAACCGAACAATTCCCTGGACTTCCAATTCATATCCTATTACGCGGTTTAAAACCGGTACGACTATCCGGTATAAACTTGATTAAAAACAGCGGACCATGTCAAACATAAAATGGATTTGGTGGGTGACCGGTCTCATGAGCATCGCTATTGCAGGTATTGTATGGATGCAAGTCAACTGGATAAAGGAAAATATCCGAGTGGTAGAAAATCAGTTTGACACGGAAGTGTTTTCCGCTTTGAACAGCGTAAGACAGGAAATAGAAAAAGACAGCAGAGGCACAGATCGAAGACCGGAGCTGGGTATAATCTTCGGTCATGACCGGATGCCCGATTCTGCGGTAACTAAGTGGTCAGAACTATTCTCCGATGCCGAGCTCAAAGAGATAAGTGAGAGCAAGATTGATCTGGTAAAACTAAAAGAGTTGATCGAATCGGCAGTTATCAACCAGCAGGAAAATAGTGGATCAAAAGATCAGCGAATTACAGATATGATCAATCTGGAAGAACTGGACAACAGCATTCGTAACAACCTCAGAAGCCGGGGTGTCAAAACAGATTATCATTACGGCATCCTTTCTAACCGCGATGGTAATATTGTCATTATGGATGGCAATTTTGTAGTATTTCCTGAACAAGAAATCGAAGCTACCATTACAGAACACAACCTTAAGTTAATGGATTCGCCCTATGCCACGAATATTTTTTTACGCAATAATGCACATCTTGGAAAATTGATCATAGAATTCCCCACAAGGAATCGATTTATCATCAGCCGTATATTAACCAATATAATCTTATCCGTAGTTTTCATCGCCATCACACTTTTGTCCTTCCTCTACACGATTTTTACCATACTTCGACAGAAGAAAATCGCTGAGATGAAAACTGATTTCATCAATAATATGACCCATGAATTCAAGACACCGATAGCCACGATTTCTTTGGCCGCAGATTCAATCCAAAACCCGAATATCAAGACCAACCCTGAAAAAGTCGAAAGATTCGCAAAAATCATCAAAGAAGAAAACAAGAGGATGCTGGTTCAGGTCGAAAAGGTGCTTCAAATGGCCCAGTTTAATAACAAACGGCTAAAAATGTCTATGGGATATGTCGATGTACATGAGTTATTGAAGCAGGCTAGAACCCATGTGGAATTGCAAGTCCAGAGAAGAAATGGGAGCATATCTCTTGATCTGGAAGCCAATAAACACATTATCAAAGGGGATGAAAATCATCTCAGCAACATTTTTCACAATCTCCTCGATAATGCTAATAAATATACTCCTGATGAACCTAAAATCCAAATCCGTAGCAAAGATGGAAATGGAGGTGTTATTATTGAAATAGAGGATAACGGTCAGGGAATGTCACGGGAACAAGTAAAAAATATATTCGAAAAGTTCTATCGAATTCACACCGGAAATGTTCATGATATTAAAGGATTTGGCTTAGGCCTCAGCTACGTCAAAGCCATGGTGGACGCGCATCACGGCGAAGTCCATGTGGAGAGCAAGCTTGGAAAAGGAAGCATCTTTCAACTCTTCTTTCCATATCCAAAAGACAAATAATTTAAAATACACCTGCAACTATAAAATTTAAAAACTGTTAAATCGTTAATATACTGAATTTAATCGAAATCCTATGAATGATTCTAAGCCGAGTATTTTATTAGTAGAGGATGACCAAAATTTTGGTGACGTTCTAAAGTCCTATCTGGAAATGAATGATTTTGAAATCACACTTCGCACCGATGGTGAAAAAGGCAAAATAGCCTTTGACAACGGTGAATTTGATTTGTGCATTTTTGATGTCATGATGCCCAAAAAAGATGGCTTTACCCTCGCAAAAGAAATTCGTGAAACCGACAAGAGGACACCTATTATCTTCTTGACCGCGAAAACAATGAATGAAGATATCGTAAGAGGCCTCAAGTTGGGGGCTGATGACTATATCACAAAGCCTTTCAACTCTGAAGAACTTCTACTCCGGGTCCATGCAATTCTGAAAAGAAGTCAGAATGGTGGATTGGAAGATGAAGACAATCGCACAGAGTTTGAGTTTGGTAGCTTCACATTTGATTTTCCACTTCGCAGATTGATTTACGACGACGGGGAAAAGGTGGACGAAAGTAAATTATCACCAAAGGAGGCGCAGTTACTGCGACTTTTCTGCCTGAATCTTAACAATGTTCTGACACGGTCAGAAGCTTTGACAAAGATATGGGGGGAGGATAATTACTTTACCGCCCGTAGCATGGACGTCTTTGTCACAAAATTGAGGAAATACCTCAAAATAGACGAAAACATCGAGATCGTAAACATCCACGGAAATGGATTCCAGCTATTGGTCAAGAACGATGAATAAAAAATCAGGTACATCCCTGGTGATTAATTTCAGATGATATATTTCATCTGAAGTACCATAAAAGAAGCCGGTGCAATCATTTGATTACGCCGGCTTCTTTTTATCTTTAATAAAACACATTCTATCAGCTAGGAAACTTTAGTTCCCAGATAGTTTACTCTTCACTTTGCTGGTAATATTAGTAGAATCATCAGCATACAATACACCACCTCCGCTGGAATCAAACACCATAGTGTAACCTTCTGATTTAGCTATATTTTCGATGGCGGTATTCACCTTCTCCTGGATGGGGCCTAATAGCTCCTGCTGCTTTTTCATAATATTGGTTTGCATCTCCGTATCAAACTGACGGATTTTGTTCTCTTCTTCACCGAGTTTTTCAGCTTCCACTTCCAGTTGTTTTGGAGATAATTCACCAGCATCACGCTTTCTCTGCAGTTCCATGGCTTTCGTCTGGTAACTTTCAAACATCTCCTGGCCTTTTTTCTGCATTTGTTGCTGAAGCGTTTTTATTTCTGCATCAGCAGCTTTCACCTCTGACAAATCCTGAAGCAATTCCTGAGAATTTACATAAGCGAACTTCTGTTGGGCTTGTAACATTCCTGCCGAGAACAGCACTGCAGCAGAAATAAGCATGTATCCAATCGTTTTTTTCATCTTCATCATTTAATGTTTTTTTTAAAGTGGGCACAAAGTACAATAATTTTATTTAATGTTTAATTTCCTCTTGACATCCTGTGTTTTGTCATATTTATCATTGGAGTAGATCAATCCTGCAGAACTGCTTTTGTCCAAAACGATATCGATGTTATGCAATTCGGCATATTCCTGTATAGCATTATATACTTTATCCTGAATCGGCTCCACAAGTTGTTGGCGTTTCTGAAACAAATCACCTTCAGGTCCGAAACGAAGCTTCTGCATCTCTCTGACTTCCTTTTCGCGTTGCACAATGGCATCTTCCCGGGATTTACGCTCATTCTCATTAAGCAAGACCTGTTCCGCATTGTACTTGTTGTACATGGCCTTAATTTTCTCAAATTCTCCATTGATCTCTTGTTGCCATTGTTCAGCCAGTTTATCCAACTGTGCCTGGGCATTCTTGTAATCGTCCATGTTTTCCAACACATCAGCGATATTGATAATAGCGGTACTCTGGGCATTTATCTGCCAAGGTGCTATGAGGATAAAAAATGCTACAATGGTTAATCCTGCTAGTAATTTTTTCATAATTTAATTGTTATGTTTCATGTAAATGACTTTATAGGGGAACGAATGTTTCAGGGATTCGGCTACTTTAAGGGTAAATTAAGATTCAAATTTTTTAAAAAAAATCGGCATTCAAGTAGATGACTGAAGATATTTCGCATTATTAACGATAGATTAACAATTCAGTCAACAGGAAAGTAGGGTCTTTACCCCTTATATTCATCTTTCTCAGTTGCGGTTGCTGCGAACAATCAGGGTCTGATACACAGGCGTAATATATCAATCTTCTACATATAGCATTATTATATGGTCTTCTGAAAAAACAAAATGCCTTCAACTTCGAAATGTCAAAGCCTGGTCCAAATCACCAAGCAAGTCATCAATATGTTCCACGCCGACACTTAGACGTATAGTAGAATCTTTCAACCGAGCTGCTAATCTTTCTTTGCGGGGAATGGATCCATGTGTCATGGAAGGTGGATGACCGATCAGGGATTCTACTCCACCCAGGGATTCCGCCAGGTAAAAATATTTCGTTCGACTCATGATTCTCTTGGCTTCTTCCATATCATCATTTTTCAGATTGAAGGAAACCATGGCTCCAAATGCTTTCATCTGTTTCCTAGCTATGTCATGTCCCGGATGATCAGGCAAACCCGGGTAAAACACGTCACCAACCACGTCGTGCGACAATAGAAACTCAGCTATTTTTTCTGCGTTCTGACATGCCCGTTCCATACGCAGATGCAGAGTCTTAACTCCGCGGATAGCCAAAAAGCAATCCTGTGGACCGGGTACAGCTCCTACTGCATTCTGGATAAATTCCAGACGACCAGCTAATTCTTTATCGTTTACGATCACGATACCCATCACCAGGTCAGAATGACCACCGATATATTTGGTTACAGAGTGCGTGACCAGGTCAGCCCCAAAATCAAGCGGGTTCTGCAAGTATGGTGAAGCAAAAGTATTGTCCACACAAGTCAATAGACCCATTTCCCTGCTCAATTCACATACTGCTTCGATATCGATAATATTTAGCAAAGGATTTGTCGGTGTCTCTACCCACAACATCTGGGTCTGGTCATTAATCAGATCCCGGACATTGTCTATGTCAGTCATATTAGTAAAAATGGTGTGAATCCCATAATTCTCGTAAATCTGCTTCAGGAGTCGATATGAGCCACCATAAATATCATTTGTCGCAAGGATTTCATCTCCAGGCTTGAGAAGCCTAATAACGGCATCCATCGCTGCCATTCCACTGGAAAAAGCGATTCCATGCTGACCATTTTCCAAAGCAGCAAGATTATTCTGTAATGCGGTTCGGGTAGGGTTTTGAGTACGGCCATATTCATAACCCTGATGTTCACCGGGGCTTCGTTGCACGTAGGTGGAAGTTTGGAATATGGGAGTCATTACGGCCCCTGTTCCCGGATCAGGTATTATGCCGGCGTGAATCACTTTGGTTTCAAATTTCATGAAAATATACTATTATATGGTCATAAAAAGGCTGACATCAATCATTGACCGCCAGTCTGAAATTTCCTGCCGATTGTTACGACATGGGAGGCAGGATTACCGATCTAAGATCAGATAAGCAAATATATAAACTATTCGCCAATCCTTTCTTAAATTTTCGTCAGCGATAATTCTTAATTCACTGCATCAGCCAGATTCTTGCCAGCTTTAAATTTAGCAACTGTTTTGGCTTTGATTTTAATCTCTTTTCCAGTCTGTGGATTACGACCAGTTCTTGCAGATCTTTCTGAAGTGGAAAAAGTACCAAATCCTGGAAGAGTTACTTTTTCTCCAGCTTTCAATTCGCCAGTAATGGCATCCAATGTTGCATCCAATGCTTTTGCTGCATCTGATTTTTTCAATCCTGATTGCTTTGCAATGCTGTCAACTAATTCTCCTTTGTTCATATTAATAATAATTTTTAATAAGGAATAAATAATTCTAAGTGACAAATGTACGGTTATCCGTTGTTCTTATCCAAATAATTTCTTCAAATAATTACCGAAAGTGCCGTCTTTATGCACATTTCAGGCTTTTTAAACGTCAAATGGCAGACTTATTATACATGGCTTCTGAGAAATTGCTCGAAATTAGTGCGATTAAGTCAAAAATCATGGTGATATCCGTTAACAGAGGGCTGAAACCTGCTTCCAATATCGATCTGTTCTCATGCAATTCTCTTCTATTTCTCTTCAACAACTTGAGCGTAAAATATTCTTTCTGGCTTCCCATTCCTCGCTCTTTATCTGCATCCGGATGAAAAGTCCAATTCAACTGCAAATATTTTCATTTCAATTTGATACTTTAGTATATAATGCCTATATTTGCCGACTGATTAAAATAAATACATCGATCTATGGCCAATCATAAGTCAGCGAAAAAAAGAGTAAAAAGTTCTGCAGAGAAAAGAATGCGGAATAAATACTATAAAAAGACAACTCGTACTGCCATTAAGAACCTACGTGAAATCACTGTAAAGGAAGAAGCTACAGTATTTCTTCCCAAGGTTGTCAGTATGATCGATCGGTTAGCTAAGAATAACCGTATTCACCAAAATAAAGCAGCAAACCTCAAAAGTAAGCTGATGAAACATGTAGCTGGTTTGTAAAAACCATCTCTCTATTTTAAAGAGAAGAAACCGCCTGATGCAAATCTGGCGGTTTTTTTTATGCGCTCACCCATAATCCATTATGCTACGGCTTCATCATCCTTAACTAATGCATGCTGCACATCCAACGGCACATTATCGTATCCTTCAGGCCAACTCTTGAATTTGGCCTTCCCCTGAGATAAGGATCTCAAAACAGACGAATATCCATCCATTTCCGATAATGGAATCGATGCCGTAATTTTCTGATACTGTCCTTCAGTTCCCATTCCAATAATATGAGCACGACGTGACTGAAGGTCTCCCATGATTTCACCCATAGCATCATCGCGACAAAGGATTTCAAGATGATATATGGGCTCCAGTACCTGAGGATCAGCTTTTCGAAAACCATTCCGAAAGGCATGTGCCGCTGCCAACTGAAAGGCCATATCATTCGAATCGACCGTATGCATCTTTCCTTCGTAGATGGATACCTGAACATCCTGACATCGGCTACCCGTCAATGGTCCTTCCTCCATTTTCATCATAATTCCTTTTTTTATGGCATTCGAGAATCTGCTATCAATATTCCCTCCCACTATACACCATAAATACTTGAGCTTGCCTCCCCATGGCAATTCTTCGACTTCTTCTTTGCGCACACTAAGATCATCGGGTAAGGTCGTATTTTCATCCCAGGGTTCGATCCGCATATGTACTTCTGCGAACTGTCCAGCACCTCCGCTTTGCTTTTTATGACGATAGGATACATTCACTTTCCGGGTGATAGTTTCCCGGTATGGAATCCGGGGCGATTCGAGTTCGAGTTTTACGTCAAAGGACTTTTCCAACCGGTAGCTGATGATATCAAGATGAAGCTGACCCTGCCCGTGCATGATGGTTTGATTCAATTCAGGTGACTGTTCCACAATCAACGTTGGATCTTCCTCCTGGATGGTTTGCAAAGCTCTGGCCATCTTGTCAAGATCATACGTATTTTCCTGCACGACAGCCATACGATATCGTGGAGAGGGGAACTCAATGGGCTCTATTTTACGATCCACTCCCTTTTCATTCAACGTATTGTTGGTGTGCGAATCCCTGAGCTTGGTAGTAGCACCCAGATCTCCAGCGATAATCCGCGGGATTTCTACCCGGTCTTTCCCATTGGACACGTAGATATGATTAAAACTCTCCTGACTACCGTTATCCTGATTGTTCATCACATCCCCTTTTGATAAAACACCGCTATATACTTTGAAATATGAAACATTACCGACATTCGGTTCAGAAATGGTTTTATAAATCATAATAGTGGTCTTATCCTTCATACGGCAGGGCAACAACTTTCCATTCATCAACTGCTGCGCCGGTCGATCAACAGGGGAGGGACCTACATCATTGATAAAGCCCATGATACGACCACTTCCCATATTCTGTGCGGCACTGGAAATAAAAACAGGATAAAACTCTCCCTGAGCCATTGCAATATTCAATCCTTTGCGCAATTCTTCTTCGGAAAGGCTTCCTTCTTCAAAATATCTCTCCATAAGTGTCTCATCATTTTCTGCAGCCACTTCTACCAGTGCATTATGCCATTGATTCACCTTATCCATTTCTTCAGCTGGTATATCTTCCTTCCCAGGACGTCCACCCTCTTCGGGAAAATGATAAACAATCCGCTGCAAAGTATCCACAATTCTGTTAAATCCATAGCCCTGATCCAGAGGATACTGGACCGGAACAACTTTGTGGCCGAACTGATTCTGTGCTTCTTGCAAAGATTTTTCAAAATTAGATTCATTGTCATCTATGTGGTTGATGACAAATAAAAGTGGTGTATTCAATTTCTCCACATGTTCCATCATAAGTTCTGTTCCTACTTCCACACCGTACCTGGCATGGATCATCATAACACCCAGATCTGCCACTTTGAGTCCCGACAGGACTTCACCTACCAGATCAATGGCACCTGGCGTATCGATGATGTTAATCTTACTGTCTTTCCAATGCACATGCATAAGCGATGTAAAGATGGAATAACGTTTCTCCCGTTCAATGTTGGTGTAATCTGATGTAGTGTTTTCCTCTTCCACACTACCAAGCCTGCTGATAGCTCCCGTTTCCAGCAGCATGTTTTCTATAAACGTGGTTTTTCCACTACCCGCATGACCCAGCAGAACGACATTTCTTAGATTGTCTGTTTTTAATTTCATGGTAAGAAGATTTGGTTAATAATGGATAAGGGCACTTAAGTTACAAATTTTTCATAAATTTTTTCAAGGCCGTAGTCAATGATTATAGGAAATTCCGACTCTATGAATTATTCATGGTATATTATTTATGGAACCCAGAAAATAATCTATCATTGCAGCTGAAGAAATGCAAGTCTTTATAAAAAAGAGAACTGCCTTCATATTTGATATCGACAAAAAACATTTTAATTAAATCCATTGTCTTATGCCAATTTTGAAGTCCAGCTATAATCCTAAAAATCTCTTATTCAAAAATGGACATTTTGCTTCTATCTACCCTACTCAGTTCAGATCAATTCATCTAAAGCACTCTCTCCGCCGCCAACGTTTGACGACTCCTGATGGTGATTTTATTGACGTTGACATCAGTGATGCAACTTATCAACGAGTAGCTTTTCTATTTCATGGATTTGAAGGAAACTCTACCAGACCATATATGCTTGGCATGGCCAGACATCTCCAGGAGCAAGGCTGGGACATCATAGCTGTAAACCTTCGGGGTTGCAGTGGTGAACCCAACAGGAATCCCAAAGCCTATCATGCTGGTGATTTTATTGATATGGCTTTTGTTATCGAACATTTCATTGCGCAGAGGAATTATCATGCTGCTGCATTGATAGGATTTAGTTTGGGCGGAAATATTGTTCTAAATTACCTCGCAAAATATGAAACCATCCCGGATCAGGTAGTAGCCGGCGTCGCCATTTCAGTGCCAATCGATCTGCGAAAGGCTGTTTACGAAATCATGAAACCAGAAAACTGGTTGTATAGTAGGGATTTTTACAGAAAACTAGTCCGAAAAATGAAAGACAAGCGGAACGTCTACCCTGATCTATTACCGTATGACGAAATCCTGAAATCACGCAATATAGATGAGTTCGATGAAAATTACACAGCTCCGTTTCATGGCTTCAAAAATGCAAAAGACTATCGTGAACAATCCAGTGCGCTCTTCATTCTTGATCAGATTCAACGTCCTGCTTTACTCCTCAACTCTCAGGACGACCCTTTCCTCAGCGAGACTTGTTATCCCTACGAAATAGCATCCTCATCAGATAAATTATTCCTTATGACTCCACGGCATGGCGGTCACTGTGGTTTCTGGATGCCGGGTGGAGTGTTTTATCATGAACAGGAGGCAGGTCTATTTCTGGAACAGATGTCATGATGTTCCAAAATTTTCATCATAGAAAAGAAATGTAAAGTTCAGAAATAATCTCCTTCCGTCAAAACTTCACCCATTGAGGCACAGGCAAGGAACTTATACCCGAATTCACCACAAGCATAGATGAAAATGTGTTCTATTTGGCCGATCAGGTTTTTATATGAAAAAATTGAGTGAACTTCATTCCTCAATCCAGGGGATGATTTGACAGGATATCTGTCCATCTACTGCGTTACGAATCCCTTTAAATGATCTGCAATTCCTTCGGGACCCATGCCCTGTACCTACTCAGTTCTTTTGCCATGAATAGTACGGATTAATACGCTATCATAGAATATAATTGGTAAAACCGAACAATCCATTTTTGACTTATTAATGTTCTCATGAATACCCCAATAAGAAAATAAAGATGTTTTACAGCCATTGAAACGATTATTCCTTTAATTTTGTCTTTTGAAATACAAATGATCAGCATTCATGCACATTTTTCCGGTATATGACAGATCTGTCTCCAGACAGACCAAAGAAAAAATGCTCAACCAGCGTGGACAGGTGTTCTGGCTGACAGGTTTGTCAGCCAGCGGTAAGACAACTTTGGCTCTTGCATTAGAAAAAAAACTAATAGAAGAGGGACATCTGGTTGTCTTACTGGACGGGGATAATGTTCGGGATCGACTATGCGGAGATCTATCGTTCACGGAAGAAGACCGGCAGGAAAACATCCGTAGGATAGCTGAAGTAGCACGGATTATGGTTGCCAACGGTATAATTGTGCTGTGTTCTTTTGTAAGTCCCGAGGAGACGATGCGTCGATCCGCTGCTAACATCATAGGAGCAAATGACTTTCACCTGGTCTATGTCAAAGCCAGCGTAGAAATATGCCAGGAACGGGATCCCAAAGGGTTGTACAAAAAAGCACTGAAAGGTGAAATCAAAAATTTTACCGGGATTAGCGCACCTTTTGAAACACCTGAGAACCCGAATCTGGTCCTGGATACTGAAAAAAATGATGCATCCCACGGTTTGGAAACATTATTCAAGTACACCAAAAAACATATTCAACTATAATGGATTATCACATTAACCATTTAAGAGAATTAGAGTCGGAATCGATATTTATACTTCGGGAGGTAATGGCTCAGTTTGAAAATCCGGTGATCCTCTTTAGCGGAGGCAAGGATAGCATTCTAATGACCTACCTGGCTGTGAAAGCGTTTTATCCGGCACGGGTACCTTTCCCTCTGTTGCACATTGATACGGGGCACAATTTCCCTGAGACTATTCAATTCCGTGACAATCTGGTCGAAGAATATGGATTAAAACTTCAGGTAGGTAGTGTGCAAGATGCTATCAATAAGGGAATCGTCGCTGAGGAAAGAGGCTTAAACTCCAGTCGAAACCTTCTACAGACTACCGTATTGTTGGAGTCTCTCGAGCAAGGTAAGTATGATGCTGCTCTGGGTGGCGGACGACGTGACGAAGAGAAAGCCCGGGCGAAGGAACGATTCTTCTCTCACCGGGATGAATTTGGTCAGTGGGATCCTAAAAACCAGCGACCGGAACTCTGGAATCTATTCAATGGTAAAAAACACATGGGTGAGCATTTCCGTATCTTCCCTATTTCCAACTGGACTGAACTTGATGTGTGGCAATACCTTGCCACAGAAAATGTGCCCCTTCCATCTCTTTATTTCTCACATTCCAGGCAAGTGATTGATCGGGATGGTATTCTTTTGGCCGATTCAGAATTCCTCCATAAAAAACCAGAAGAAGAGGTATTCGATTGCCCAGATCTTCAAGCTAACATAGGCGATGCTTGTGATGATGGGGACCCTACCACAGAAAACGA
>CAJDXA010000004.1_pt1 | contig 21195 bp, 13 predicted proteins | sample 7391711 | NCBI WGS metagenome assembly CAJDXA01 (sample SAMEA7055748, study PRJEB34461) | soil metagenome | biome: terrestrial ecosystem; feature: Peninsula; material: soil | place: Antarctica | collected 2016
AGTTACTGTTCCCCGGGATACCATCGACCTGTGTGTGGGTGGTGAGGTGACATTGAATCCTGTATCGTATGAAGGATATTCATACGAATGGCTGAATGAGAAGGGGCTGATTTCTGACGTTAACGATCCGAGTCCGGTGGTCAATGTTACGGAGACGACTCTGTTTAGGGTTGTGGTGTCCGATACTAATGATCCTTTCTGTGTAGATACCGGTTTTGTACTGGTACGGATCAATGAAATGCCTATAGCTGATTTCTATGCAATATATGACATATGCGATGTGGATAAAACCATGAAATTTGTACCCGTCAGTACTGATCTTATCCGTACTACCTGGTTCTTTGATGGGAACGATCCTTCTAAAACCAGTACTGTAAATAGTCCGTCATTTACTTATGATGCTTTTGGCAGTTACGAGGTAACTCTTATTGCTGAGTCTGCCCAAGGGTGTACCGATACGGTTACAAAAACCGTTATCGTTGATGACTTTTTCGCATTCCTGGATTTTAGGACCAATGGTGGATGCGAAGGTCTCGATTACACGCTGGAACTCAATGATCCTGCAATAGGATATGATTTAAATTGGTATCTGGATAATAATGGAGATCTGACCTTAATAGGTCACGGTGTGAACCTTGATTATACTTTTCCAGCAGCTGGGAAATATGATATACGGGTTGAACTGGCTAATGCGGAATGTGCACGATCTTTTGTGAGAACTCTTCAGGTGACCGATGGAATTGAAGCTCCCGATACCACCATAGTGGTTTGTGATCCGGGTTTAATTGCCTTGAATCCATTTGGCCGGAATGATCTGACCTACACCTGGACTCCTGCAGACAATCTTGATGACGCCACATCCTATAATCCGGTAGCTAATATTACAGGCGATATGACCTTCCAGGTTACGGTAGAGGCTGAGGATGGGGACACGACTTGCAGCGCCATGGGAACAGTACATATCATCCTGGATCAATCTGTGGACAGCATTAAATTCGATACCACTACGCTGATTATATGCGAGGGAGATCTTGTTTTCTTAAATGAGGGCGGAGACACTAATCTTATTTATTACTGGCAGCCAGAATCTTTCTTTGAAGATGCCAGGATAGCCAATCCGTCAACGACGTTATATACCTCACAAGTATTTACGGTGACTATCACGGATCCTGTAAACAATTGTTCCATATCTTTCCGTAAGAAAGTCATTGTATATCCCATTAATGATCTGCTCACTATTGATTATTCCTTCATTTGTGGAGAAACGGTGGCTACTTTAATTGCTCTGGATGTACCTGCGGGTGCGGATATTCAATGGACGTATCAGGATTCCGTAATATCTAATGAAATAACCTTTGATTTTGACTTTGAGAAGTTTGGCACCTTTGAGGTTACTGCCCGCGTTTTGGGCGAGGACTGTATTGAGAGTTCTGCAAAGATTATACTGATCAATCCGGATGAATTCCTATTCGAGGATACCATTTATATATGTGAACCGGAAAGTGTAATACTGAATCCTGATGGTGATACTAATTTAATATATACCTGGACTGGGCCCAATCTGGAATCTAATAAAATTGCCAGTCCGACGGCATTCGTGGAGATGAATAGTATATACAATGCGATTATACAACATCCACTTGACACGACATGTCAGACAACCGGCCGTGTATATGTATTTATTGAAATGGCCTCTGACATTATATCAGCGAACCATACAGAGTTCTGTATGGGTGATACGGCCATACTAAAGGTAGGGAATGGCGGTGAGCCCATGAATATTCAATGGTCTGATCCGGATGGTGTGGTGCTTGGAACAGAAGAAACCGTCAAATTCCTTTTTGAAAAAATCGGAGAATATTCGGTTATTGTTGATTTCCGGGGATGTACCTTTATGGATACGATTACTCTGCGGTTCCGCAATATAGAGCTTGTCGCTTCCAAGACAGACGGCATATGCCCCGGTGATGACGTGATGCTTGAAGTTCAGTTCAATACCGAAGAACCCTATGATAGTATTGTATGGGGACCAGAAGGTGTGGTTGTATCAGATAGTGATCCTACCATGGCCACATATGCCCCTGACAGTAACACCATTGTCACTGCGTGGGTATATTTTTCAGATGGTTGTCTGGTTATGGATACGGTAATGCTCCGCATACCTCCAGCATTAGCCAATCTGACCATCAGTGCTGACAGGGATACAATCTTCCGTGGTCAGAAAGCGACCTTAACAGCCAGCGATGCTGGATTTGTAACTTATAGCTGGGAACCTGCAGAATTTGTTGATAACCCGGACAAGTATCAGACCCAGGTGATCCCTGAAACGACCACGACATTTACGCTTACAGCCGTTGATGAAAATGGATGTGAAGTAGAAAGATCGATTACCATTGTGGTCTTGAATCCTCAGTGTGAACCTCCTTATATATTTGTTCCCAAAGCTTTTTCACCCAATGCAGATGGAATCAATGATATATTATACGTGAGGGGAGAAAGCATTGATGAGTTAGAATTCATCGTGTATGACCGGTGGGGCCAAAAAATGTTCGAAACCAATAATCTGAGTGTTGGTTGGGACGGAACTTTCCAGGGTAAGAAATTACCACCTGATGTGTTCGGCTATTATCTTAGTGTGCGATGCATCGGTGGGGATACGTATGAAGAAAAAGGTAACGTGACGATTATACGCTAGTATTATTATAACTAGAACTATGTTAAGGCTGTCTATGATGATTCATGGATAGCCTTTTTTTATTAAATTAGTAGTTGGTCGTTGGATATTGGTCATTGGTAATCTCAATTTCGCTAAATTAGGCAGGTGAGAAATTTTAGAAATCTTCATGTTTGGTCAGATTCCATTAAACTGGTAGATAAAGTTTATCAGTTTACCAACTTGTTTCCTGCTTCCGAAAAATGGGGATTAAGCAATCAAATGGTTCGATGCGCTGTCTCTATACCCTCTAACATAGCAGAGGGATGCAGTAGGCAATCCAATAAAGAGTTTTCCAGATTTGTTCAAATTGCTCTAGGATCAGCATTCGAATTGGAAACACAATTAATCATATCAAAGAATAGGGGTTTTATTCAATCGATAGAATACGAATTATTACTATCTGATTTACATTCAATTCAAAAAAGATTAAATGCATTAATTAATTCTTTGAAAGAGTAGAGCTAAATTTGATGGTTTTGACTAAAGCGCAGCGTCCCAAAGACCAATGACCAGAATCACAAAAAGTCCACATCAAATGAAGTCTCGTCACTATAAATGTGTTCCACTGCATCCCGGACTTTCTTTTTATTGAAAATCACATCGTAAACCATATGAATCACCGGACAAATCAACTTGGTTTTCTGAATATACTGAAATATGATTTCAGTCGTGCCGATTCCTTCTACCAATTCTTCATTTCCAGCCAAGGTCTTTTCAATATCATCTGATTGGCCGATCATATAACCGAAGGAATAATTACGGCTTATGCGCGAAGTTGACGTCGCGATAAGATCGCCAATCCCTGCAAGTCCCAGAAAAGCATCCGGTGCTATGTCCAGGGATTTGCCGATGATCAGCATTTCCCGAAGGCCTTTTGTTATAATAATGGATTCGAGGTTCTTCCCAAGATTCTGGCCATTTACCATTCCGCTGGCAATGGCAATAACATTTTTCAAAGCACCAGCTATCTCAGTTCCTTTAAGATGTTGTGAATGGTATATCTTGAAGTTTTCCTGGTCCAGAAGTTTTTGGGTGGTGGCAATGACTTCATCGTAGGAACTGGCTATGACAGAAGCAGCAGGCAGACCTTTCAGAAGCTCTTTGCTTAGATTGGGGCCGGAAAGACACCCGATTCTTACTACGTTTGTTTCCAGTTTTAGTATTTCACTCATAGTGCGAACGGGAAATTCATCATGACGTGATATTTGATAATCCCTGTCCTTTTCGTTTCTCAGGGAAAATCCTTTGACTCCATGAATGACAATATGCTTAGGAGTGAGATAAGGAGCTATGGTTTTGGCCAGATTATGAAATTCGCTTGAAGGAATGGCAATGAAAAGCACGGCACACTGACGGCACATTTCTTCCAGGTTGGTAATAGCCTTGATAGAAACGGGTAACGACCAACCCAGATTGGTATGTTCGTTATTAACTAAATGTGCTATATGATCCTGCCGGCAAAATAGCAATACATCGGAGTGTCGGGACAACAGAACACTTAAGGCTGTCCCAAAATTGCCTGAACCGATGACTCCTATTTTATTATTCAAGGTAGGTTATCACTGTTTATTTCTTTTTGCTTCGTACATCTTGCTGCTTTTGCTGCTCGCTGATTGCACTATTTAGCTTTTCTCTGAACTTGGATGTCTTTTTTGGTTTTTTCTTATATGCTTCCAATTCGCGGTCAATCTTCTCGTGGTCAATTACAAAATTCTTGGTCACCACTGTCTGAGAAATCGTCATTAGATTACTAAAGAACAGGTAGGCTGTTAATCCTGAAGCGTAATTATTGAAGAAAAAGAAAAACATAAAAGGCATCGCGTACTGCATGACTTTCATCATCTTCATCATCTCCTCGTTTCCGGTAGAAGCCTGGGTCATGATCTTGGAGTTATAATACGTATAAGCGATCATACTGATAGTATACAGTATCGTAAACAACGATATATGGCCTCCAAGGAACGGTACATCGTATGGCAGATGGAAAAATGCGTCGTAGGAAGACAAATCCGGTGCCCATAGAAAACTGGCTTGCCGGAATTCTATGGAGGCCGGGAAGAACCGGTAAAGCGCAAACCATATCGGCATTTGGAGGAGCATCGGCAGGCACCCACCTACCGGATTGACCCCGTACTCCTGATATAGTTTCATGGTTTCCACCTGGACTTTCTTGGAGTCGTCTTTATACTTCTCTTTCAGTTTGTCCATCCGGGGTTTCAGCGCCTGTGTTTTGGCTTGCGAATACAACATTTTATAAGTAATGGGATAAAGGGCCATTTTTACCAGGAAAGTCAGTAAAAGAATAGCTAGTCCCTTACTTCCGATAACATTGTCCAGAAAAACAAACAAGGGTCGTATCACACGTCTGTTGATCGTTCCGAAAATACTCCATCCGAAGGGGATGATATCTTCCAATTCATGCCCCATCTCACGGAGTTGCTTGAAGTCGTTCGGTCCCAGGTACATATCCATTCGGAATAGGTTCTCACCAACCTGGTTGGGTAAAGTCAATTTTGAATAAAGCTTTTTCAGATCTGGATTTTCTTCATCCAGGGTAGTCACCTCAAGAGATGCATTTTCGAAGGCCTGATCCGCTAGTATAGTTGTGTTGAAAAACTGATTGGAGTGGGAGAGCCACTTTACTGGGTTTTTCAATTCCTTTTGATCATTACTCGTATAGCTCGTATAGCTAGGTCTTGTATCCTTTTCTTTGTAGTGGATGGTGCTATAGGTACGTTCAAACTTTGTATTCTTTTCCAGTTTGTCAAGGTAGGTCAACCAATTTAAGGTTACTGGTTGAGGGGAAGCATTGGGGAGTTGATCCCACGTAACCTGATATTCGACTTGAAATGATTCAGGCAGGAGTTGATAGACTTGTTCAATATAGCCTCCATTTGAAGTTTCTGCACGATATCGGATGATATTTCCTTCTATGGTCGGAGTGAAAAATAGATCTTGGGTGGTCACTAAGCGATTGTTCACCGTAAAGATATATTCAAATCGGTTTTTATCATCTTCCATCAGACGCAGTGGAACTTCTACCTCTTCTTTATCTTCATCTTCAATAATTTTCTTATAATTCTTCAGCAGGACATCCACTATCCGACCTCCTTTCGATGAGAACTGGATTTTTAATTCCGAATTCTCTATAGTGGTAATCTCCTCTTCTCCCACGGCAGAAGGAGCAAATACTCCAAATTGATCGATTAATTGAGCCGAAATGGTTGAATCACCACTGGCCGCTGTGTCTGAAAACGCAGCATTATTATTTTTTTCACTGGATTGTGAATCGATTGGTATATCCACGTTCTCCACACGCGCCAGGGAATCTCTTCTGCGTTCTATTTCAAGTCGTTCTGCCTCGGTGGGTTTATTCATATATAGCCACCAAGCCAGTAAAACCAAGATCAATCCAAACCCTAACATTTGTTTTTTGTCCATAGAGGTCTATGTAATTCAAATAATTTTTTGTAAAATCATCGCAAAGGTACAATTTTGTTTTTTGGTGAAGAATTTATTCGATAAACAATATGAAAAACTGGCAACGGCCTACAAAAATACACAGTACAGGTGTTTGAATCCTGCTTTGGAGTTATATATAGGAGAAAAAAATAGGGATGTGGATAGCTTTATTACCACAAGCAAGTATGATAAATTGTGTATACTTACCGCATACAATCCTGCATCCATGATCCTGACGCTTAAGGAGAATCAACAATCGCAAGCTCAGCTGGTTAGAGAATTGATGAAAGCAGGGCATTATTACAGGCCTGGGGTAAACTGTGATCCGGATGGTGAATTTCCGGATGAAAGCACCTGTTGGGTTTTGGGAATGACACGTGATGAAGGTCTTTTGTTTGCAAAACGATGGGGACAGAATGCTTTTGTTTATTACCTGTTGGGTTGGAAGCCGGAATTGATGTGGGTGTAATCGAACGACGAATAGGATAATTTTAAATTCTTCTGTATTTTTGCAGAGCTAATGCAAAAGGACGTTAAATAAAAAAAGAGAAAAATATGTTTGAGAGCTTAAATGAACGATTGGAGGGTGCCTTTAAGAATTTGAAAGGACATGGAAAATTATCGGAGATAAACATCGCCCAATCCGTTAAAGAGATTCGACGTGCCTTGGTGGCAGCGGATGTGAACTATAAGATCGCCAAAGAATTCACAGACAAAGTCAAAGATAAAGCCCTGGGGCAGGAAAACGTCCTGAATGCAGTACGTCCGGGTGATTTGATGGTGAAGATCGTTCAGGATGAGTTGACGGAGTTAATGGGGGGGCAGGCTGAGGGAATTGATCTGTCGGGAAAACCCAGCATAATATTGGTAGCCGGTCTGCAAGGTTCGGGTAAGACAACTTTTTCCGGAAAATTGGCATATTTTCTAAAATCCAAGAAAAAGCTTTCACCTCTCCTTGTGGCAGGTGATGTTTATCGGCCGGCGGCAATTAATCAGCTTCAGGTAATAGGCGAACAGATCAAAGTTCCTGTCTTTACCATTGAAGATAACAAGGATCCGGTGGATATTGCTTTGCAGGGAATCGCCCATGCCAAAGCAAACAACTTCAATGTGGTCATCATTGATACTGCCGGTCGTCTGGCTATTGATGAAGCAATGATGAATGAAATTTCCAACATCAGAAAGGCCGTAAAACCCAATGAGTCCCTTTTCGTTGTCGATGCCATGACCGGGCAGGATGCTGTGAATACAGCCAAAGCCTTCAATGATGTGATCGATTATGATGGAGTGGTCCTGACCAAAATGGATGGGGATACCCGTGGTGGTGCTGCACTGACTGTGAAATACACCGTCGGTAAACCAATCAAATTCACCAGTGCAGGTGAGACGATGGATACACTGGACGTATTTCATCCGGAGCGGATGGCACAGCGAATCCTGGGAATGGGAGATATCGTCTCATTTGTAGAAAAAGCTCAGGAACAGTTTGATGAGAAGGAAGCTCAGAAACTTGAGAAAAAGATCAAGAAGAACAAGTTTGATTTTAATGACTTCCTCAGTCAGATCAATCAGTTGCGCCGGATGGGCGATTTAAAAGGCTTAATGGGGATGATTCCTGGGTTGGGTAAAATAACCAAGGACCTCGATATTGATGATACAGCATTCAATAAAGTGGAATCTATTATCTACTCCATGACACCGCTTGAAAGGGAAAACCCAGAGGTGCTTAGTATGAGCAGGAAGCGACGCATAGCTCAAGGGTGCGGCCAGAATCTGCATGAGATCAATATGTTCGTTAAGCAATTTGATCAGATGAAGAAAATGATGCATATGATGAGCAAAGGGAAAGGAATGGGTAATCTTCAGAATATGATGGGGGGAGCAGGGCCGAAGATGAGACGATGAATTGATCTCAGATTGTAGATTTCAGATTTCAGATTTATGATTTGGGGATAGTTTCATTGTTTAGTTGCTATCCGCTTGGAAGTTTATGGGGTTGATACGGTTTATGGGATTTATAAGGTTGATACGGTTTATGGGGTTTATAAGGTTTATAAGGTTGATACGGTTTATGGGGTTTATAAGGTTGATACGGTTTATGTAGTTTAGAGTTTAATCAGATTCATCCATAACGCTTGCCGCGTTACGCGGTACGGACTCCTTTGTCGTAAGCCGGTGCAGGCAAGTGGGTATAGGATTGTAAAGCCTCAACCAATAGATGTACAGCGGAGGTCTGATTTGGGCAGCTGTTCTCTGATATTCATAAGTACGGGCTTTTTTTGCTACCATCTATTTTCAGTCTGTCTGCTGACTAAGGTTCGGTTGTTTCTTTGAATTCATTTGCTTTGAGCTAGTATCCTTTCAGCTTCTCTTTATCAGTCGCATGTAATGCAAGTGATTATTCCAGATCCAATATGATCTTTAAATTTTCTGTTACACTATTTCGTAATGAGGTTGGTAATTCTCCTACTTTTCTGATTAAACGTTTATTGTCAATGGCCCTGGCTTGATCCACCATTACGGCACTCTCCTTTTTCAAACCTCCGGATCCTTTTAAGATATTGACTCTTAAAATAGTGACATTCTTTTTGATATTAGTAGTTATGGGACATATAATTGTGGATGGATGGACTTTATTAAGCATATCACTTTGGACTATCAACACAGGTCTCATTTTCCCAGATTCGGTTCCGAAACTTGGATTTAAGTCTGCTAAACAAATGTCGAATTGCCTAAATTTCATCCAACAACGATTCAAATTCATGCAATACGTTCATCGAATCCTCTGCCACTAGTTTTGATTCTTCGCTTAACTGTTGTTCCAAGAGTTTTCTTTTTTGATGTATGTTATAAAAGTTAACAGCATCGTTTATGTACCTGTTCCTGCTGGTATTTAAATGTTCCAGAATTTGCTCCGTATCATTTAAAATTTGTTCTTGTAATTTTAATGATATACTTTTCATACTGTTTATTTTCAATAAAGATATATCAAATTATGATATTATTCAAGTAATACACCTGCATAAAAAGGGACATCAATAATTAAAGCTAAGAGATTTGACAAATCTTCAAGATCTGTTAAATCTGTTTATGTCAATTATCGAGTTCAGAAATCAAGTTGTATTTAATTCTCCACTACTTTTTTTACAATACAGATATTTCAATATTGAACTACGTATCAGGACTGGTAACGCTACCTGTTTAACGCTTATATATTCGTATAGCTGTATTAATTTGGTATATTAGATTTTAAGGTCTTAAAGTGGTAAAAGAATGAAAAAATGTTCGAGGTCTAAAACGTGAATGGCTCCTATCGGAAATCTTGTGTATGAATCAATCTCAAAATAGATTTGCCATTATTGTGATTGTAGCTTTAGGATTAGCATTGAACATTAAGTATATCAATGAATTTCCTTCCTATATTCACGCATGGGCACAATCTGACCGATATGCGCTCGCCATTGGTTTTACGGACAACGGTTTAAATTTTTTCAAGCCTGAAAGTCTTATCTATAGCCATCAATTCCCAAATAACTGGACCGTGCCAACTGATAGAACTGAGACTGCAGTTGATTTTCCTATTCATGAATTTGTCCCGGCTGTAATCATGAAAATATTTGGAGAGCATTCACCGTGGATATTCAGGACATATATCTTCTTGTATAGTTTTCTGGGGTTGTATTACCTGTTTAAGTTAGCATACCTGATCACCGGCGATTTTTACCGTTCCTTATTTGTGGTGATATTTGGATTAACTTCTCCGGTTTTTGTTTATTATCAAGGCGGTTTTTTACCGACCATCCCTTCACTATCAAATGCCATCATAGGGATATATTTTTATGAAATATATCGAAGAGATCGGCATCAAGGAGAATTCACATTAAGTATCCTTTTTCTGACACTCGCTTCTCTTAGTCGATTGACGTTTGCTATTGCACTGATTGCGGTTTTGATACTCGAATTTTTGACGTTTTTGAGAAAGGGTAGGACTTATAAAAAGTCAAAATTGGCAGTAATAATTGGTAGTATTGTTTTATTATCAGGGAATTTCCTTTACACAGCCAGCCTGCGAGATCGATACGGATCAGATTTTCTAAGTCAGCCTCTTCCTGCCCGGAGCATAACAGAAGCCATTGATCTCGTAAAAGTCTCATTCCAAAATTGGGGCACACAATATTTTTCTCTGTATCACTATGTAATATTTATTCTACTCCTCCTGATCACTTTATTTTTTCGCATAAGAAAAGGAAAAGGTATCATTCTGGATATTCTGAAAATAAAACGTTTGGGGGTATTGGTCATATTAATGTTTACAGGATCTATTTTATTTTCTATCCTGATGCTTCGTCAATTTCCGGCTCACGATTATTATTTTCTGGATACCTTCTTCCTGCCCATTATGTTATTGATCATACTTCTCTTAGCTTTTTTGCCAAGGTCATTGGAGTCAAAAAGATTCCAACTATTCTCATTTATATCTCTATTCCTTCTTTGCATTCCAATGGTTTTAATTGCTGGCAAAAGTCAGACGAATCGAAGGAATATCGAACTTTGGGACCGATCATCAAAGATGATCTCCAGTTTTGAGGGTGCCGGTGACTTTTTGGATTCTGTGGGAATTGATCAAAATGCACGTATTCTGGTATTGGATGCCATTATTCCCAATGCCCCTTTTATATTGATGGAAAGAAAAGGATATCCGGTCATGTCGACCACCAGAGAAAATATTTTGAATTCTCTGACTTGGAATTTTGATTACATCGTGATCCAAAATGATTATTTTATTTCGGATATCTATTCCGTGTATCCGGATATTATCAACCGGATCGATAAAGTAGCTGACAATCGTAAAATATCGCTTTTCAAGCTGTCAGAAGATCCTGCACAAAACCAGAGCTTGTCCGTATTCTGGGAGCTGGATAAAAAGGACCCCATATTTAAAGAGGTTATGAATTATGATTCGGCACAAATTATTCCGCGATGGAAGAATATTGAAAGCACCACAGATACTGCTTTTTCCGGTTCCAACGGCGGGGTTATAAATGCGGGCACAGAATTCGGTCTCACGTTTTCACTATCCGGTATGGAAGAGTTAACCCGCAAACCGCCTACTTTATTTATATCCTCTTACTTTCTTGCAAGAAGGCTAAAAGATCTTATTTTGGTAGTTGACCTTTCTATGGACGGAGTAAAATCCTATTATCGGACCGTGAACATTGAAAATTTATTAAATCAAAATGGACAGTGGGAGCAGGCAGACTTTTTATTTCAGCTTCCAATAATAGAGCACGATGATTCACAATTAAATATTTTCTTCTGGAACAAAGGTAACAACCAATTATATTTGGATGATTTCACAATATCAATTTATGAATGATACTTTGTCTTCATCCTACATAGTGCGATCTCTCTGAGGTCAGAGGTATTGTTTGCATCAATTAGCTAACCTAGTTCGACCTTTCCAAGGTCGGATGAGTGGTGAATAATAAGTTCATTTTGCTGAGTTAGATCCTTTCCCAATACGCTGGGCCGGAGGCAATAATCCTTAAAAATATTTAGAATTTGATTTTGCCTTGCTGACTATACCTTAACAAAGCGAGCTAATTCACAACTGTCCAATGTCAACTGTCAATTGTCCCTTGTAAACTGTCAACTGTCAATTATCCCTTGTCAATTTTCAATTAATTACGTCTGCGCCAGCTCATTCAGCTTAGTAGCATCCAGTTGTTTCTGAAGTACGTCTTTTAACTTGTTAAAATCAGGCATCATCGTGGAATCCATAGGTTCCGGTTGTGGAAGATTTTCCAGGAGAGGATCTACCTGCTTGTCATTTTTCCAGAAACGATAGCAAACATGCGGACCAGTTGCCAGTCCCGTAGAACCTACATAACCAATAACCTCACCCTGTCTGACATGAACTCCTTTTCTCATGGAAGAGGCAAACTTATTCATGTGCAAATATTGAGTAGAATAGGTTTTGTCGTGTTTGATCCTTATAAAATTTCCGTTACCTCCAGTATGTCCGATCCGCTCGATGACACCATCTGCTGTTGCGTATATTTCTGTATTGTAAGGGGCTGCATAATCAGTACCCAAATGAGCTTTAACTTTTTTGAGGATGGGATGAAATCTACCAAGATTATAACGGGAAGAGATCCTGGAGAATTTTACCGGTGCCTTCAGGAATGCTTTTTTCATAGGTCGTCCATCCTGGCTAAAGTAGCCATCATAAGCCCCATTATTATACTTATACGCATAGTAATCTTTGCCAGAAGTCTGAAAATAAGCGGCCTGCATTTCACCTATGCCGACGGACTGTCCTTCTACAAAATACTCGTCATACAGCAACTTAAATTGATCACCAGGCTGAAGATGATGGAAATCGACAGACCAGGCTAAGGCATCTTCCATCTTAGCCGTGAGCGCAGGTATTTGGTTGCTTTCAATCTCATAATCGGAGAATGCATTCCATAATGAAGATTGGATTAACCCTGCAAATGAGTGGTGCAAAGTATCCACAGGTTTTTGTCCTTTTATAATTCCTGAATCATCTTTAAGGTCAAAAACAAAATAGTTAATGGCATCCGGCTCATAAATGAAATAAGCAGGTTCATCACTCGCTTTATCTTTAAGTACTTTGTATCTTTTTCCGGCGCGAAGACTTCGAACCTCAAAAACCTCTCTTCCGGACTCAAGCAGATTGTGTAAAGTGGAAATTCCTATTCCTAAGGAGGAAAATATCTCAGAAAGTACCGAGCCCTGCTGAATCAATCCTTCTTCAGTTTGATACAGAGACATATTAATGTCCGTGTATTCATATTTTGGTAAAGGTATAGGAAGTGTATTTATCGTTTCTTTATTTGAGAGCTGTGGAAAGAAACTCATGTGCGCGAGGCGGGGCTTGTTTATTCCGATAAAAATAAAGGAACTTAACAACACACCTGCCATTATCTGACCAGGTGTTGACTTTGAAAATTTTAACTTCATAAGTTGAATTCTTTATTTCGGTGATAATAATACGAAAAGTTCTTTTCCCTGACGAGGAATGATCGAATTATAACATTTCTCCATTTTTATAATTTCAAATTTCGGCACTAAAAGTTGCCTGTATTCCTTTTCATCTCCTCCAAATGGCGGACCTTCGAAAGGAAAATGCATGTCAAATAAAACACCAGCAAAAATTCCTTCAGGTAAAAGTAATTCGTGTGCGTTATCAATATATTCCATCCGTCTGGATGGTGATTGAGCGCAAAAGGAAGTTTGTTCGAGAAGAAGATCAAATTCATCCTTGATGGTGTAGAAGTCGGTAACAAGGATTTGATCATCAGGGAATTCCGGGAATCTTTTTTTAAATCGTCTGGCTGCCTCGGGCGAAATATCATTATAGTACACCTGCCGGAAACCTGCGCGATAGGCTTCACCCGCTTCATATCCGCTTCCTGAACCGGGTATCAAAATTCGGAGAGACGTGTTTTGCAAACTATCAAGGTATTCCATAAGTGGGGGAGAGGCATGACCAATGTCCCAACCTGTGTTATTTTCTTTCCAATGATTATTCCAGTATTCCTTGTTGAGCATAAGTGCTAAGTAATGGAGTCACAACTCTTTTAACATTCAGAATTAAACCACTCCATTGTCTAATATTTTATATTTCTTTGTAATAGAGATGATCAAATATCGAACTTTAAACTGTAATAGTAAATTAATTTCTCTGGAGAAGCCTGCGGTGATGGGAATTATTAATGTAACTCCGGACTCTTTTTACTCCGGGTCGAGAGTGCATCAGGAAACGAGCGTGTTAGAACGTATTGAAGGAATGATAGCTGACGGCGCACCCATTATAGATATGGGAGCTATGAGTAGCCGTCCCGGTGCTGAAATCCTTCCGGCGACGGAAGAGTGGAGCAGGCTTTCGACATTGATACCGGGAGTTCGGCAGCACTTTCCGGATTTGCTGATATCCATCGATACAGTTCATAGCTCCACAGCTGAGAAAGCTCTCGACCTGGGAGTTGATATGATCAACGATATTTCAGGCGGAACATACGACCAGTCTATGATGAAAGTGGTAGGAAGGTACCAAGTTCCATTTGTGATCATGCATATGAAAGGTATGCCGCAAAATATGCAGGTCGATCCCGTATATGATCATGTCGTCACAGAAGTATTTGACTATTTTGTTTCCCGGATTGCAGAAGCGGAACAGAATGGAATTGTAGACCTTATACTGGATCCCGGCTTTGGTTTTGGGAAAACATTGGAACACAATTATGAGCTTTTGCGTTATCTTCATGCCTTTGAAATTTTACGTTTTCCAATCCTGGTTGGTGTATCTCGGAAAGGTATGATCCATCGACTTCTTCAAGTGGATTCGGAGAATGCGCTCAATGGAACAACAGCTGTTCATATGTTGGCGTTAATGAATGGAGCACGGGTACTCCGGGTGCATGATGTGAAGGAAGCAGTAGAGTGCATAAAGATTTGGGAGAAATTTAATAATCCCGAAACAGATGTTTCCGGTACCCCGTCATATATAATAGGATAAGATGTTTCAGTGACAGAAAAATCAAGCATATATCGAAAAATTTTTAAAACCATCGCCTGGTCCATCCTGGGACTGATTGTTCTTTTCATAGGTAGCGTGACTCTAGTGCTCAATTCTCCGTTTGCTCAAAATAAATTGATCGAATGGTCTTCGAGTTTTCTCGAGTCCCGTTTCGATATTCGCTTATCTGTAGACGATTTTAGTTTTCGGCCGTTCAATCACATTTATGTTAAGAAATTGTTGCTGTCCAGGGGAGATGTCGACAGCATGATCTATGTGTCTGAAGGAGATCTTTCTTTTGATGTCAATCCGTTTCGTCTCCTTCGTGGTAAATTATCTTTTTCCGGAATTGATGCCGATTCAATTGTGGTTAGGATAGTTTCAAATTACACTCCGAATTTACGGGATACCACTTCTAAAAGGGAATTCAAAATTAATTTTTCTCCCGGAGATATTGATGTGAATCATGTGGATTTCAGGTTGCGGGATACGGTTCGCCATATGGAGGTCATGGCCAAATCGGGCCACTTGAAGGGGAAAGTAAAATCTACAAATTTCAAGGATGAATTTTCATTCAAAGATATCGTACTCGATCAGCCTGATATTATCGTGTATGGCGCTCAGGAAGAAGCAGGTCAAAATCCATATATCCGCAAACTTTGGACAGACTTCCGAAAGGCACATGGGATAGATACACTCGAAGTGAAGCCTGATTCTCTATTTTGGGCATTGAATTTTGATTTTAATTCTCTTGATATTATTAATGGCTCTGTCGAACTCTATTCCTACGATACATTGACACATCAATACAGAGCACCCATGACGGTTAACGCGATTTCCGGTCAGATCAAATCGATTTTAACCGAGCCTGATTATGTATCCGCCGGACCATTTAAGGCTAGTTTTGTTTTAGGAGATACTTTGGAAGTGGAAGAGTTTTCATTTTCGAATGTGGAAATGACTCGTACCGGATTGCGAGTTCAGGATATAAATATGAAGTATGGTAGTTCTGAGTTGGGTGGACAGGTAAGGATGAGTTATGATTCTTTAGCTGATTTTACCAATTTTACTGAACGGGTAAGGATGGATTTTCAAATCCCACGCGGTCAGATTCTTTTGGCAGATGTAGTTCGACTGGTGCCTGGTATAAAAGATGTGGCTTACATTCGAAATAATCTAAAAGATTCATACGGTATATCGTTGACGGGGAGTGGAACTTTTAATAATCTAAAATTAAATGATTGGCGTATAAGTATTGGGAATACATACGTCCATGGGAGAGGGGATTTGGTGGATATTTTATCTCCTACACGAAGGCAGATAAATGCCAGAATTATAAACAGCCGGATACCGGTAACTTTTGTGAAGCAACTGTTTTCGGATACCAATCTGCCACAAGGAGTTGATTCACTTGATGTAGTAAGCTTGACCGGAAGCTTTCGTTTAAAGGGCAAACAACTGAATGTAGATGCTAAAGCAAATACAGCTTTGGGGAAATTAAATTTATTGGCCGATGTAAATTTACTGAATAAAAAATACGAGGGCAGGGTCGAATTTGATCAATTTGATTTGGGGAAATTTATTCAAAATCCCAACATAGGGAAGCTTTCAATGGCCATCCATCTGCAAGAAGGAGCAGAGTTTAATTTGCAGGAGTTGAGAGGTCATTTGCAGACTACGATTGATTCATTTTATTTTAAAGGATATAATTACTCCGGATTTCAGGTAAATGGCTTTTTTGGCAACAATGGCTTTTTGGGGCATATTTCCATAGCTCGTCCGGAAATTGCCTTCGATCTGGATACGAAGGTCAATTTTGACCGGCTTGCTGATGTGGTTGCGTTCGGACATATCCATCATGCCAATCTAAAAAAGCTCAACCTGACGAAAGATTCCATCACGATGTCAAGCGAGGTTGATATCGAAATGACTATGTTTCCCATTGACAGTTTGAACGGCTATGCACGAATCAATGATTTGGTTCTCACTCGCGGTGATAGTGTAAAATATAGTATGAATGTGATCACATTCGATGCGCGTTCGTGGGGGGATAACTTTAAAGACTGGAAGCTCAAATCAGACATCCTATCAGTGGATATTGATGGGCAATTCAATATTGCAAATATCTTAAGTACAACCTACGAGATCGTAGAAAGCAGACATCCCCGCGTCATCGAATATCTTCCTGACATGCAATTGGAAGCAGATACTGTTTACAACAATGATTTTACTATGATCATCGATGTAAATGATACTGAGGAGTTTGCTAATCTACTCAATCCTGAATTGGACACCATTCGCAATCTCAATTTGTCGCTCACTTACCGTAACCGTGGGCGTGATTATTTTGAATATTATTTTCAGGCTTCAGCGCCTAAAATCCAGTTTAAGGATATTGGTGTCGAATCCTTAAATATCAATGCCAGTGGGAGTAATACGGGAAATGAATGGATTATCTATGCGGATAGTTTGACAAGTGGCGGAGTTCATGTCGGTGCATTACAGCTCAATACGGCACTTATTGGCGATCAGCTTGACTTTGCCATAGAAACAAAGACGATTAATAATGTGATTGATAAGCTTCAATTGAAAGGATACAACCGTTTTGATGGGAATGCGGCTATGACTCTGGCTTTTGATTCTGCTTCGTTTGAACTCTTAAACCAGGAGTGGGTTTTGAATGACAATAACTCCATCGTGGTAGGTAAGAAAAAACTGTTCTTTAATAATTTTGTCTTTCAATCTGAGGATCGGAATCTGTATATACAGAGTGCATCGGACCAGTCACTCATAGCTGGGTTCCGTGATATTGATATTCATTTTCTCAATGGGTTTTTCCCAAGTGGTAAATATACATTTGACGGGAATGCGAATGTCGTCATGAGTGTAGAAAACATATTTGATCTTACCGGACTAGAGGTTGAGACGGTGATTGATGATCTGATGATAAATAAGCAATCGTTTGGTACTTTAAATTCCTTATTTTATACCCTGAGTAGCGATCAGCTTGCAACGGTGTCGATTGACGTGGAGAAAGATAATAGAAAATCTCTGACCGTAGAAGGAGAATATGATGTGTTCAATAAAGCTCAACATAAGATCCCGGTTTTCGATTTTGATCTTCAGACAAATCAATTTCCTATACTGGTGCTCGAATTTTTCATAGGCAATATTATCTCAAATACCAAAGGCTATGTAAACGCAAAGGTTGAAGTGCATAGTGACGGCTCGAAACCCAACATTGGCGGACGTGTGCTGATTAACGGACAAACCGATATCCCAATCCTGGGAACTACCTATGAATTTGTCAATTCAAGCGTAAATATTGACAACCAGTTGATCGGATTTTCGGAAATTAATATGATGGATAAAGAAGGAAATCTGGCCAATGCATCTGGTGGAATACGGCATGATCATTTGACCAATTTCCGAATGGATACGCAGGTCTTTACTAAAAAATTTCTATTGCTGAATACAGGGAAAACAGCTGGAATGCCTTTTTACGGACGAGGTATTGGAAGTGCTACTGTAGATATCAAGGGACCGTTTAATCAATTGGCTATGAACATTCAGGCACAGACGGGGCCTACATCACAAATTTCGATTCCGATCTCATCTACCATCTCAGTCAGTGATGAAGAAGCTTTTTTTATTGATTTTGTATCTGATGATACATTTGAAGAAGTCCGGTCAGCGGATGAAAAGTCGTTTGTGCAGATTGAAGGTTTGAATCTGGAATTGGATCTCACTCTGACACCAGATTGTGAGGTTTCGATCATACTTGATGAATCCACCGGAGACATTCTGAGAGCCAGGGGAAATAGTGAATTGAATATAGAACTTACCAGAGCAGGAAACTTTAACATGCGGGGTACTTATGAGGTCGTATCAGGAGAATACCAGTTTGCCCAGTTGAACTTTACACGTAAAATGTTCAAGATTAACCAGGGAGGAACCATCACCTGGACAGGGGATCCGCTGAACGCTAAGATCGATATCGATGCATCCTATTCAGTTCGTACGCCGCCTTACAACTTTATTCTTGAATACATTGGACAAAATGACCGGTTGGCGGACCTGGCACAAAATGCAACCGATGTGGATCTGTTCCTCCATTTGCGGGGAGATTTGTTCTCTCCTGAAATTACATTTGACATGGAGTTCCCTGAACTGACCGGACAGGTCAAGAATTATGTAGAAGACAGGTTGCGGGTCATTGCGGATGATCAGAATGAGATTAACAAACAGGTGTTTGGTTTGCTCATCGCACGGTCTTTTATTCCGAGTGTGTCTTCGGTTGTCAATATCGATGGTACCGTAGTCAATACCGTATCTGAAGTGATTACGAATCAGATATCCTTTTTCCTGACCCAGTATCTTCAGGAATCGATCGAAGATGTACCGTTTATATCGAGTGTAGAACTCAATATCGGATATAATGTGTACCGGAACAACTACACCGCTGAAGCACAAAGGGTCGTTAAGACAGGTAATGAATTTCTCGTACAGCCTGAATTTGGCTTTCTGAACAACAGGCTTCAGGTGTCAACAGAAGCTAATTTGCAGACAGGATCATCCGTGACATCCAATACCCTGATTACCCATGATTTTGTCCTTGAATATTCTATAACGGAAGATAACCGGCTAAAAGCTAAACTGTACCAACGTACTGAACCTTATGTATTTGAGAAAACATCCAAGCTGGGAATAGGATTGTCTTATCATCAGGAGTTTGATAGTTTTTATGAATTTTTACGCGGCAGACGTAGGAGTAAGGATCCCCAATAGCATTTTGATTGATTGATATTCTACTTGTCGATAAATAGTTCTGGAACTGGATGAGAGCAAAATCATATTAGGATATAAATGGAAAAACTTTAATATTAAGTAACCAAACAAACTTTCGAGCTTTACTTCTGTTAAAGAGATGAAGGCTAAGGTGAAGTGAAACTGTGATTTACCCGATTTTTGATGTTTAAAACGGAATGAAATATAATGTTTATGATATGTCCAACACTGGATAATGGTCTGTTCAAAATATTAAAAGTCTTTTACAGTAAGATGAATGATGAAGGTATAGCCGTTATTGATGCATTTCAAGTGCTACATTTTTTCCCAAAATAAATTCTGTATAAATAATGCCCTATAGTAGGCGCCAACTATGAACCGTATAGCAGATCAATTGGTTTCGTGCTTTTTAATGCTGAGTATAACAGCATCGGTTTTTCCATTTCATCTCCTTCATCAACATCAGGAAGAAATAATTTGCGACCAGACTGATGCGGCATTGGAAGAGGTTCCTTGCCACGTCAGCGTATACCATGCCCACCAATTTAAAAACGCTCCCTGCGATCATAGAATTCACATTAGCAAAGAGTTTGATCATTGCGAATTATGTAAGTTCCTTACTTCTAATCGAAACAACTACTTAGCTTCCAACTATGAATGGTTTAATCCCATTTATCAATCCCGGGAGAGAATAATTTTCAAATCTTCTATTTCTCCAATTACCCTTTCAAGCGATATTTCGAACAGAGGTCCCCCTGCTTAAGCCATCTTTTTTCTCTTATAATTTTCTCCGGTATTAGCATCACTCTATTCATACAGCATGATATACTGGAATTATTGGCTACAATCATTTTATCTTCATTCACACTAATAAGAAATATCATTTTATGCAAGGATTCTTAATCATACCGCTTGCCCTGCTTATAACTTTTCAGGCATACACGCAAAATATTTTGTCAGGTGAAATATTGGATCAACAAACTCATGAACCATTAATTGAAGCACATATCTACATTCCTGATCTTCATAAAGGAGCCACCACAAATATGAAAGGGTTTTATGAAATCAAGAACATGCCCAAAGGGGACTTTTTGGTAGAGGTAGGGTATCTGGGCTATTCTACCCAGGTCATTAAAGTAACTATAGATGGAGAGACTATTCAGAATGTGGAGCTTACTCCATCTATTATAGAGATGTCCGAAATTGTTGTTACAGGAACTTCAGCTTCCACTCAACGAGAGTTAAATCCTATTCCCACCGTGGTGATCAATAATGTTTCATCCAATCAAACATCATCCAGCAACATCATTGATGCAATAGCAAAGTTACCAGGAATTTCTCAGGTAACTACCGGAGGAGCCATATCCAAACCTGTGATCAGAGGACTTGGCTTCAACCGTGTTGTCGTATTGAATAATAATATCCGACAGGAAGGACAGCAATGGGGTGATGAACACGGAGTTGAAATTGATGAATATTCCGTTGACAGGGTGGAAATCATAAAGGGGCCTGGAAGTTTAATGTATGGTTCTGATGCCATGGCAGGCGTAATTCATTTTCTGGCTCCGAAACCGGTAGACGAAGGAAAAATTATTGGTAATCTGATGGCCAATTATCAAACCAATGACAATTTGATAGGCTATTCCGCCATGAATGCTGGAAATTTGAATGGAATTAATTGGTT
>CAJDXA010000005.1_pt1 | contig 20904 bp, 12 predicted proteins | sample 7391711 | NCBI WGS metagenome assembly CAJDXA01 (sample SAMEA7055748, study PRJEB34461) | soil metagenome | biome: terrestrial ecosystem; feature: Peninsula; material: soil | place: Antarctica | collected 2016
AACAGTTTGTGCAAATAATGCAGACGTTACTCTAAATGGTTCTGTGACCATAGCTACAGGAGGTATCTGGAGTGGTGGATCAGGTACTTTTGATCCCGACGAAAACACACTCAATGCAATCTATTCTCCAAGCGCTACTGAAATCTTAAATGGCACCGTCACTCTTACTTTGACTACTACCGGAAACGGTATATGTATTCAGGTAACGGATGAAATGGTTATTACGATCACTCCTGAACCGACAGTGGATGCCGGAACTGGTGAAGAGCTTTGTGCAAACAATTCAGTAATAACCTTAAACGGATCAGCGACAGTCGCCTCAGGTGCAACATGGAGCGGTGGAAGCGGAACTTTCACACCAAATGCGAACGATCTCAATGCTACATATACACCAAGCCAGGGAGAAATCAATGCAGGCATTCTTACGCTGACATTAACTTCTACCGGAAACGGAACATGTACTGCGGTGCAGGATCAGGTGACATATACTTTTACTCCGGCACCGACAGTTGATGCGGGATCGAATATCCTTGTTTGCGCAAACAATGCAGACGCACAATTGGGTGGATCGGTAACCATTGCTTCAGGAGGAACCTGGACTGGTGGAAACGGAACATTTGCACCAAACGCAAACACCTTAGATGCTGTCTATTCACCAACAGCGCAGGAAATCGCTAATGGAAGTATCATCCTTACACTGACTACAACAGGAAATAATCTCTGTAATGCAGTCAGCGACATGATGACAATTAACTTCTCTCCCGCACCTACAGCGAATGCAGGCTCCGACAAAACAGTTTGCGCAAATAATTCCGAAGTAAACTTAAATGGTACGGTATCTATCGCAACCGGAGGAATCTGGTCAGGTGGATCCGGAAGTTTTGATCCAAGTGTAAATGTTCTGAATCCAACCTATACTCCTTCAGCCTCTGAAATTGCAGCAGGTCAGGCCATTCTCACATTGACAACGACCGGAAATGGTACTTGTACAGCTGAGAGCGATCAAATAATTATAACCATAAACCCTGAACCGATTGTTAGCGCAGGCGCAGACTTTTCAGCTTGTTCGAATAATGCAGAATTTGACTTGAACGGATCAGTCTCTCACGCCGGCGGCGGACAATGGACAGGTGGTCTGGGTACCTTCGATCCGGATAACAACACTTTGAATGCCCATTACACACCTACCCTTCCGGAAATCATATCGGGATCTGTTAATCTGACCCTTACCTCTACCGGAAACAGTGGTTGTATAGCGGTAACAGACAATGTAGTTGTAACCTTTACTCCTTCTCCAACAGTTGAAGCCGGTGCGAATATTACGCTCTGTGCTTCATCACCGCAAGCTTCATTGAACGGAAGTTTCACTGTAGCCGGAGGGGCGCAATGGTCAGGTGGCAACGGTACTTTCACTCCGAATGTGCTCAACATGAATGCCAGTTACAATCCAACTGCTGCAGAGATTGCTTCGGGAAGTGTAACCCTTACACTCACCACGATCATGAATGGCGACTGTCTCCCGGAATCTGATAGCGTGGTGATATATTACGATGCACAACCTACCGTAAATGCAGGAGCAAATCTTATTGCTTGTGCAAATAATCCGTTAGTAGCATTGAATGGATCTTTCACCCATGCAAGCGGTATAATATGGAGCGGCGGAACTGGTTTCTTCGATCCAAACAAAGAAACCGCGAATGCGAACTATACACCATCAAACGGTGAGATCGCAAACGGATTTGTAACCTTGACTCTCACCACAACAGGTTCAGGAGCTTGTGCCGATGTACATGATGATGTAAATATTACAATCAATCCGGCTCCAATAGTGGCTGCCGGTATCGATCAAACCGTATGTGCGAATAACAATAACGTTCAGTTAAACGGCTCGGTTCAATTTGCCGGAGGTGGTCAATGGTCTGGCGGTTCAGGTACTTTCAGTCCAAGCGCCAATGCCTTATCAGCAAGCTACCAACCAAGTGCATCCGAATTGAGCGCTGGGTTTGTAACGCTCACCCTTACAAGCGTTGGAAACGGTACTTGTAATGCAGTAACAGATCAGGTGAATATTACTTTTACTCCGGCCCCAATTACAGATGCTGGTGTGGATATCACTGCTTGTGAAAATAACGCAGTCATTCAGCTCAACGGATCATTTACCGTGGCCGAAGGAGCCAACTGGAGCGGTGGATCAGGTTCTTTCAGCCCGAACAACAGCACTATGAATGCGATTTATACACCTTCGCAATCGGAATTGAACAATGGAAGTGTAACGCTGTCGCTTACCACCTTTGGTAATGGCAACTGTTTGCCTTCAAGCGATCAGATAGTATTGAACTTCACTCCAGCTCCTGTTGTTGATGCCGGCGACGATTACTTCGTTTGCGTAAGCGATCTGACCGTTCCACTTCAAGGTTCGGTAAGCGGACCTACTTCAACAGGAATCTGGACAACTTCAGGAACAGGTGTATTTGTGCCAAACGCTTCAAATCTGAATGGTACCTATCAGGTGTCTTCAGCAGATTCACTGGCAGGAGAAATCACACTTACACTTACTTCTACCGGAAACGGGTTGTGCACAGCAGTGTCGGATCAAATCCTTGTTCATATCTCGCCTGCGGGAACTGCAAATGCAGGGGCAGATCAATCTATTTGTAAAAATAATCCTACCGTAAGCGTTGTGGGAGTAATCGGAGGAGCTGCCACAAGCGGAACCTGGGCTACTTCAGGATCGGGTGTGTTTTCACCAAATCCTAACCAACCGGCAGTAAATTATATTCCAAGCGATGCAGATCTTGCAAACGGAAACGTGACGCTGACCTTTGCGGTAAATTCATGTAATCAGGCTACGGATGATCTCTTGGTCACTTTCACTCCATCGCCTGTAGTTGCTGCCGGTGTTGATGTAACAAGTTGTTCTTCCGAAACAGGAGTTCAACTCAACGGATCGGTGAGTGGTGCTTCCTCAACCGGAACATGGACTACCAGTGGAACCGGACAATTCATACCAAATGCAGATGTCGTGAATCCTGTCTATCAATTTTCACAAGAAGACAAAGATGCTCAGGTTATTACACTGACGCTTAATGCTTCCAATATTGGAAATTGTATTGCAGTTAGCGATGCACTTGTTCTAAACATTTTCCCGGAAGGGACAGCAAATGCAGGACAAGACGTAACTGTCTGTGACAATAATCCTGAAATACAACTCCACGGAGTCCTTACCGGTGCCGATCAGGCGTTATGGACCACAAGCGGATCAGGAACTTTTGCTCCAAGAGCCGACACATTGCACACTACCTACGTACCGAGTCAGACAGACCTGGACAACGGGTCTGTAAATCTGATTCTTACGGGAGTAAACAGTTGTAACAATGCTACTGACTTCATGCACGTGACTTTCACCGACGGACCTACAGCAGATGCCGGTGCCGACCAATCTGCTTGTGGTGATGTAATACCATTTCAGATATCCGGTTCTTATACCAATGCGGGTGGAGCTCAGTGGAGCACTACCGGTTCGGGTACTTTCCAGAATGCGAATAGCCTCAATACCTTCTATGTAGCCAGCCAAAGCGATATTGACAATGGAGGTACCACTCTGGTTCTTACCACAACCGGCAATGGAAACTGTTTTGCAGTAAGCGATACCCTCACACTATTCATCAGTACCGGAATCACAGTTGATGCGGGTGCCGATCGTATGGCATGTGTTGATGCGGGACAAATTCAACTTTATGGAAATATTGCCAACGGATCAACCACTGGTACATGGACTACTTCCGGAAACGGAACTTTTAATCCTACACCGAATAATGTGAATGCGGTCTACCAATTTACACCGGACGATATCGCTGCTGGCAGCGTAACGCTGACACTTACTTCTACTAACAACGGTATCTGTAATGATGCATCCGACAGCTTTGAACTTACATTCGGAAATGCAGCCTACGTATTTGCCGGAAATGACATAAGCGTATGCGAAACCAATGACCTCATCGAGCTCAATGGAATTGTGAGTGGCGAAACTTCTGAAGGAACATGGACTACAACCGGCGACGGATCCTTCTTCCCGAATGCCAACTCGCTCAGCGCGTATTACGAACCGGGCACACAAGATATCGCAAACGGCAACGTTAATCTGACTTTAACTTCCGTAAATAATGTATTGTGTAGCGAAGGCACATCGACTTTGACTGTGACACTCCAACCGCTTCCAAAGGCGAATGCAGGTGCAGATCAGGTAGTTTGTGGTGCGATTGGTGGAGTACAACTTTTGGGAAGCACCAGTGGATCTAACGGAGGAATCTGGACAACAAACGGATCGGGAATCTTTATGCCGAGTGATTCGGTATTGACAGCACTTTACACACCAAGTCTGGCCGACAGTCTTAGCGGAGATATTACACTTACACTTACTACCTACGGAAATGGTAATTGTGGAGCGGGCACCGACGAGATGACTATTTCATTCTCAGGTGCAGTCGTGGCAAATGCAGGACCTGATCAGGCAGTTTGTGAAAACACTACTTCAATAGCGTTGAACGGATCAGTGGATGGAAGTCCGGCATACCAATGGGGAAGCCTCGGTACGGGTACTTTTGATCCGTCATCAGCCAATCTTTCTACAGCGTATTTGCCTTCTACAGGTGATGTTGACAACGGAGCTGTTACCCTATTCTTAATGGCAGCAGGCACCGGAAATTGTCCGGCACAAACAGATTCACTTTATGTGACATTCGATCCATTGCCTGTGATAAATGTGGCTTCAGATATAGAGTCTTGTATTACCCAGTCTGATGTGGCGCTTACCGCAAATGTAACCGGATCGAACAGTCTGCTATGGAGTTCTCAAGGTGGCGGAAGTTTCAGTCCGAATGCTACAACTGCCAACGTAACTTACACGCCAACACCGGCTGAAATAGCCTCAGGTGAAGCGAATCTTACGCTTACCGCAAATTCTAATGGTGCATGCGGTTCTGTACAAGAGCCTGTTACCATCCACTTCCGTGAATTGGCAACCGTATTTGCAGGAATTGATATTGTAGCGTGTGAAACAGATGGCCAGGTTCCACTTAACGGAACTGTTGCCGGAGACGGATACGGTGCGAAATGGACGACCAACGCTTTTGGAACCTTCTCGCCCGATGCTACCCAACCTGATGCAGCTTATGTATTTGCAGCCAATGACATATTGATCGGATCGGCGAAATTGTTCCTGTCATCTACAAATAACGGCGCTTGTCCTGCGGTAACAGATACAGTTCAGATATCCATCAATCGTCAGCCAATGGTTGATGCCGGCGAAGATGATTACGTATGTAAATCGGCCGGAATGGTTTTACTCAACGGAACTGTGTCTTTTACAGAATCTGTACAATGGACTACGCTTGGCGACGGTGCATTCCTTCCTTCAAACACTGAAGTGGATCCTGAATACGTAATTGGAAATATGGATGGAAGCAACGGCTTTGTTCAACTGATCCTTACCGGATTGCCGGCAGAGGGTTGTACTGCAGTAAAAGATACCGTAACCATCAATATCAACAACCCACTGAAAGCTGAATTTAGCTCAGGACCGGGATGTGTGGGTGCGCCGGTGCAGTTTACCGATGAAACTCAGGTTTTTGCCGGAAGCATCGCGAGCTGGAGATGGGATTTTGGAAATGGAAATATTTCAAATCAGCAAAACCCACAGTTTGTATTCAGCCAGCCGGGAACACCGGGCGTACAGCTGATCGTTCAGAGCAGCCTTGGTTGCAACGACACAATTGTACAATTCGTAAATGTGGTGCAAGGACCGAAAGCGAGCTTTGATGTGAGCAAAAATCCTGCTCCGATCAATTTCGATATCGATTTCAAAAGCACTTCTCAGGGAGGCAGTTCATGGAACTGGAATATGGGTGATAACCTCGGATTTTACGAAAGTAAAAACCTAACCTACCAATACCCCGATGAAGGCGAATATGTAGTAACCCTGCTGGTAACCGGCGAAGGTGGATGTATCGATTCGGCAAGTACGACCGTCACGATCGAGGGATTCCTGGTCTTGCCGCCAAGGCTTCCGAATACTTTCTCGCCAAACGACGACGGCCTGAACGATGTGTACTACGTCCGCGGAGGACCATTCCTCAAACTCGACTTCAGAGTGTACGATGCATGGGGTAGTGAAATTTTCAAAACCACCGACCAGACTATCGGTTGGGATGGAACCGAAGGAGGCAAACAATCGCCGGTGGGTGTATATGTGTACACCATAAAGGCGACCAACCTCAACGGAGAACAGTACGATTATTCAGGTAGAATCAACTTATTACGTTAATTATGAAAACGATTCAAAAATATTTTCCCGCAGTTCTAATGGGTTTGGTTTTTACCTTCGCTTTAAGCGAAAAAATACAGGCTCAGGACGCACAGATTTCGCAATACGATGCAGCGCCGGTCATGTTCAATCCTGCGAATACAGGTATGCTGAAATTTACAGATTTGCGTATTTCAGCATTATACCGGAGTCAGTGGAGCTCATTGGCTACAAGTTTTAACACCTTTGCCATGTCGTTTGATATGGCCGCCTCAGATCGCTGGGGTGCCGGTGCTGTATTTGTAAATACCGATGAGGCAAATGTGATCTCTTCATCCAATTTCCTCTTATCGGGAGCCTATCAGATTACGGATCCCAATCAGACGAAATACATGATTACGACCGGAGCCCAACTTGGATTGCTCTACAAACGTGTAAATATGAACGGCTTGATTTTCGATAGTCAGTTCGACGGATACAATTTTGACGGAGATATTCCGAGTCAGGAGCAATTTTCAAAGAGTTCGCGTTTTATGCTCGATGCCAATATGGGTATATCATACAAATCGACCGACCGTAATAAAAAAGTAAATCCGTACGCCGACTTTGCAGTTTTTCATATCACGACTCCTGATGAATCATTTATTGGAGAGAAGAAATCAAAATTACCGATGCGATTTATGGGTGGTGCAGGTGCCCGGATAGAGGTAAATCGTGATGTATTGATTGATCCATCTGTAATCTGGATGCGCCAGCGTGAATCACAACAGTTTCTGATCAACGTACTAACGCATTATTCGATTTCAGGTACTCCTTATCAGGTGATTGGAGGATTGGGGTATCGCACCGAAGATGCGGTTATCATTACAGCCGGTATTCGTCACAATGCCAATATATTCAAGATATCCTATGATGTGAATACCTCATCGCTCAGCGACTATTCTAAAAATCGGGGAGCGCTTGAATTTACGGTTATTTATCGTCCGGGACGTCGTTCTTCGAGGTCTATTTATTAGGGTTTTTGGGGTGCCCTTTCGGGGAAAATGTATTGAGAAGTCATAGCGAACCTGTCGAGCTATTTACATTTCCGGCGGTTGAGACCTCAAAGGTTTCCATACTTAGCGAAGCGGTCTCACAACCGACGACCTTTTGGGAGTGCGTATGCAAGGGCGTAAACCTTTGGGGTCTTTTAGTTCAGCTATTTTAAGCTCTCTTTTAGAAAGTCTTCTCAAAGGTAACGTTCACCAGTGGTATTTACCCTGCGGAATGAATATTATCGGTTTCAAAATTGATGACCGCAGGGTAAATACCCAGCGGAGCGGGTTATTTACCGTTCAGGACGCAGGACTTCGATGGCTATTTATTAGGGTTTTTTGGGGCGCCCATTTGTTGTCAATCCTTTCAAAGGTGACGCTCCTCAGTGGTGTTTACCCTGCGGAAGATAAAGTTTGATTCCGCAATTGATGACCCCAGTTTAAATATGCCCGACAAGTACAGGATTTTCAACTAGTGGAGCGATTTGTGAAGCTTAAAGCGCTCAAGACCTCAAAGGTTTTAAAAACCTTTGAGGTCTTATCTATTGGAAAATTAGGTGATTATATTGCACAAATCCCGATATCGCTGACGCGCTCACATACGCACTCCCAAGGGGTCGTCGGGATGAGTTCGACTACGAAAAAATCAGAGATTTTTTCTGTTATGTTAATATTCGTCACAGCTTGCACAAATCCCGATATCGCTGACGCGCTTCGGGATGAGTTCGACTACGAAAAAATCAGAGATTTTTTCTGTCTCACTCAAAATTCACAATGCCCCGGCGTACGCGGAAATGGAATTACATCACGAATATTGGTCATACCGGTCACGAACATTACCAACCGCTCGAATCCCAAACCAAAACCTGAATGCTCGCAAGTACCAAATTTTCGGATTTCGAGGTACCACCAGAAATCCTTCTCTGCTAAGCCCATCTCTTTGCAACGGCGTGTCAGCACGTCGAGACGCTCTTCACGTTGTGCCCCACCGCATATCTCACCAACACCCGGAAATAAAACATCCATTGCGGCTACGGTTTTGCCGTCATCGTTGAGACGCATATAAAATGCCTTAAATGCAGCCGGATAATCGGTAATAATAACCGGTTTCTCAAAATGCTTTTCTACCAAAAACCGTTCGTGCTCGCTTTGGAGATCGGTGCCCCACTCTACCGGATATTTGAATTTCTTCTTTTTATTAGGTGTTGAGTTGACCAAAATATCGATGGCTTCGGTATAGGTGATGCGTTGAAATTTATTGGTGCTCACAAATTCCAACCGTTCAATAAGTCCCAGCGTACGACGTTCATTCTGGGGTAAAGTTTTTTGTTCGTCTGCTTCACGATGTGCGAGGTATTCCAGATCATCTTTACAGTTCTTGAGTGCAAAATCTACCAGATATTGGAGGAAGTCTTCCACCAGATCCATATTGTCGGTAAGGTTTGCAAAAGCCACTTCCGGCTCAATCATCCAAAACTCGGCGAGGTGACGTGAAGTATTCGAATTTTCTGCCCGAAAGGCCGGCCCGAACGTATAGACTTTCCGTAAAGCAAGTGCAGCCAACTCAGCCTCGAGCTGGCCTGAAACGGTTAGATTGGATTCTTTTTCAAAAAAGTCGAGATCGAAATCTACTTTGCCGTCTTCAGTTTTGGGCACATTGTTGAGATCGAGCGTAGTAACTTGAAACATTTCGCCGGCACCTTCAGCATCCGATCCGGTAATGATCGGGCTGTGAATATTGAAAAATCCACGCTCATGAAAATAATGGTGAATGGCGTACGAAAGCGAATGTCGGATACGAAAAACCGCACCAAACGTATTGGTACGAAACCGCAGGTGTGCCTTCTCACGAAGGAATTCCATGCTGTGTTTCTTGGGTTGCAAAGGATATATCTCGGGATCGCATTCGCCGTTTACTTCCAGATCTGTAACCTGTATTTCGGCATTCTGTCCTTTTCCCTGCGACTCCACCAATTTACCGCGCACCGTAACGGCTGCGCCGGTATTTATTTTTCGCAAGAGCGCATCGTCAAAATGCTCAAAATCGACCACCGCCTGAATGGAGTGAATTACACTTCCGTCGCTAATGGCTATAAATCGATTGCTCCGAAAAGTCCGTACCCAACCCGAAATTTCGACCTCCTGACCGGCGGGTTTTAATTCCAATAAATCTTTTACACTGGTTTTGCTCATGTGTCACGTTTTTTGCGGGTACAAAAGAACGAATTTTTTGGGAGATTTCTGTGTAGAGTTAGAATGAGTCACAAGCTTTAAGCTGCAAGAATTTAGCTTCAAGGGTTTTTCGGAGAAGGCTTGATGTTTGGTGTGATTTTGAGCGGTTGGCGACCTCATCGGGTTTTTGATACCCGTGAGGTCTTTGTCTCACTCAAGCAAATTATTTAAGCAAAAATTATTCCAATAAGTTCTCTATAGAAATATCTTCATCCAATTCCTCCCAATGAATACCTTCTCCTTTTCCAATAAAACGCCATTTTTCCAATTGTTCTTTTGATGCGTTTCTGAGTTTTTGAAACCATTCTAATGGGACGGATAGTTCTCTGCCGTCTTCAAATTGAACGATCATTTTTGATTCTGTGAATGATACGTCTGTTGCAAATCTTGATTTAATTATTGTAGAAATACTCATTCCATTTGTTTTTAAATAATGATGCGTTGGTATCAACTAATTTACGAATTTCTTTTAACTCAGAGGCATTAAACCCTCTTGAGCGAATGAGTTCGACGTCTTCTATGTTATACTTTGCCGTTTTGCTGTCTTTTTCAACGTGTATATGTATCGGAAGATGCTCATTGCTATAAAAGAAAAATCGATAACTACACTCCGGATACTTTCAAGGCCATGCATTCTATATTTTGTTGCTCGAGACCTACAGTGCTTTTAACGACTTTCTTGTTTTGGCAACTATTCAGAAAAGGTCTACAGGACAAACTTATTAGGTATTATGGTGTATAGGTTCCAAGGATTTCCTTTTTGGTGGAAGCATGGATCGGTGGCCAGATTTCGGGCGGTTAGCAATCTTAGAAGCCACATGGGTTATGCCTTCGTTATTCTATCGTTCGATTCATACTCTTTAAGAGTTTTGCCATTTTTTCGTTTCCATTCAGTCAATCCGTTTGCATTGCGCCCTAATACGATTGATGCCGCTGTAGATGGACTGCTGAAGATATAATCTTCGGGAAATTCAAGGTATTCATCTTTGTCCAGAAGTATGCCTTCGAGAATTAGTTTTTGTCTTAATGTTACAAAACCTGATGTCAGGGAAGTTACAGTCGATCCAGCTGCTTTAGAACCTTTGAAAACTACAAATCCATCTGATGTTGGTTCACCTTGTCCGTCAGCGCCTCGCGCAGCCTTAATAAAAAATGTTTCTTGTTTTTGCTTTGGTTTAAACTCTCTCTTTTCGTCAAAGACTTTGTGACCCAAAGTATTTACGAGCATCTTGATATACTCTATAAATTCTTCCATTTCTGATCTGTCTGATTCAGAAATGGAAGATTGAGTCGGGACGATAGAATTGTCAACCTTATAACGATTCGCGGTCTTGGCGATGTCGTGTAGTCGATTTTCTAAATATTTTATGTGTGCCTTGTTCAGATTTTCGTCCTTGCTGATAAAAACAATTGCTTCATTCCAAAAGTCCTTTGCTGTCAATTGTTGATTTAGTCTTTTTAATATTGATTCGGCTTCTCCAATATAAACTTGATCTTTTCCGTCATCGTCTTTGCCAAAGAGAAGGTAAACACCAGTACTTGTAAGATCGTCACGGTCAGTACAGTCTTTGATTTTTATTCTTGGGATTTTATATGCTTTTCCTGACCAGTTGGAGAGTTCGCAACTCATCCTTCCGTTAGGATCTCCGTCAATGAGAAATATTTTTATTGTCTTACCGAATTTCATCTTTACTTTTTATGTTGTCAACGAGGCATAACATCGGTTTCTCCGGTTACGAAGTCAGCTTTTTTGTCACGACCAACTTTCCCTTATCAAACACATCCTGTTTTGCACTCAGAGGCGGACAGGTCTTTCATTTTAAATAATGACTTAGAAATAAATCACCTTAACAACAATTTCTTTATTTTCTGTCAAAGGAAAACTAGCCTTAGCAAAATTAGGCCTATTTGTGAGACCAATCGATTCCAAATTGGAGAAACCAATTCCCTCAACCGGCAAAATAAATCCTTTGTCTATTTTGCCATTCTCGTTTTCATCGTGTAGAATATTCACTGCATATTCTCCTTTTGGGATATGGTTAAATGTTATTTCGGATGTTCCATTTATGATTTTCCCATCGAGCATTTTATAATAATTTTTAAAATCTTCATCCGGAATAGTACCGTCTTTATTATATAAAGCAAACTGAACTATCCCTTTCGAATTCCTCAATTGATTCACCTTTACAGTTAAAGAAAATGTTCCGTCAGTTGGCTGTGAAAACGAGCAGAGGAGCACCATAAAAGGTATTAAAATGGCGAGTATGTTTTTCATTTAAATGATCCTTTTAGTGTTTAATCTTTCTTTGGCAATATATTTTAGGCACACTCTCCATCTACATCCTTTATGGCTACTCTATGTCGCCTTATTAACTCAACCAAAGTACGCATTCCCACCAAAAAAACAAAGAGACCGATACGTTATCCGAACGTTGCAACCACACAATAATCTCCCCGCACAAGAAACCCCCGCCCCAAAGGAAACGAAATAAAACAAAAACGTTTCCAAACTCTAAAATCTTACTACCTTTGCGCCCCGAAATGGCCGAAGAAAACAAAGAAAAAGAAAAAGAGCTCATCAAGAAAGCTGTAGAAGTCTTTATGACATACGGCATTAAGAGCGTTACGATGGACGATATGGCGCGACATATGCGCATGTCGAAGAAGACTATTTACCAGTTTGTGAAGGATAAAGGCGACTTGGTAAACAAATGCATGGGCAATGATTGCAATCTCATTCAGTCAAAAATTGAGGAAGTGATCGCACAAAATTTCAATGCTATTAAAGAAAACTTCGAAATCAGTAAAGTGGTCATTAACGAGCTGCGTAATGTGCACCCTTCTATCTTTTTCGATCTGGAGAAATATTATCCCGAAGCTATGAAGACCATGGACAAGATGCGGCATGAATTCATTGGAACCTGTGTAAAAGTAAACCTCCAAAGAGGAATCGACGAAGGACTCTATCGCAATGATATCAATGTGGACATAATGACACAATTGTGGATGCTTCGGATGAATGTAATCTTCGACCCCAGTCTTTTCCCGATGCAGGAATTCCACCCTAAAGATGTGTATCTCGAGATGTTTGTTCACCACATAAGAGGTATCGCCAGTGCAAAAGGACTTAAAATATTGGACAAAAAACTACTTACTCTAAAATGACTACAACAATGATCCGATCTACGTTTCTTGTTTGCTTTCTTATGCTCGCCGGCGCTGCTTCAGCACAAACGCTTTCGCTATCGCTAAATCAGGCGAAGCAAATGGCTGTCGATAGCAGTTTTGCTATGCGAAATGCCCGCTACAACACAGCTCAGGAACGCAAAGCAGTAAAGGATGTATTGGCAAATGGATTGCCACAAATCAATGCCTCTGCCGAATTGCAGGACTTTTTGAAAATCCCAACTTCGCTCGTACCTGCTGAGTTTTTTGGAGGTGAAGTGGGCGAATTTGCAGAAATCAAGTTTGGTACCAAATACAATCTCACAGGTGCATTGAGTGCCACTCAGCTTATTTTTAACGGCACCTATCTCGTTGGACTAAAAGCTTCGAAAACAGTGGTCGAACTCTCTACCAATATGGAGTTGAAATCGGAGCAGGAAGTACGCTTTAATGTAGCCGAAGCTTATCACACGGTTTTGCTGGCAAAGGAAAATCTGAAAATCCTTCAGGAAAACCTGGATAATATTCAGAAAACACTCGACGATACACAGGCACTTTATGATAACGGACTTACCGAACAGCAGGATGTCGATCAGATAAAACTGAACCGCAACCAGATAAAAATCAATATAGATAATACCCAGCGATTTCTGGAAATATCCCGAAAAACGCTGAACTTCCTGATTGGAATCGATCTCGACAGGCAGGTCATTCTCACTGACAGCATTGAAAACCTTGTAAAACTAAGCAACGATCCGGCATATCTCGAACGTGAACCTCAGATCTATACTCATCCCGATTACCTCGTTGCCCGGAGCAATATGGAAATCAAGGATTTGACAGTGCGCGGAGACAAAGCGGCTTATTACCCCAGTCTGAACGGATTTTTTAATTATCAGCAATCCGCTCAACGCAACGAATTCAACTTTACAGATGCCGGTGAGCCATGGTACCCAACATCTATTATTGGTTTAAAACTCGACATACCTATCTGGAGCAGTTTTCAGCGGAGAGCCAGAGTTCAAAAATCCGAAATCGGGTTGGAACAAAGTCAGATGCAACTCAAACAAACCGAGGAGAATCTCAAACTCGGAGTCGATCGCGCCAAAAGCAATTACGAAAAGGCACTGAAAACCTGGGAAAACCAGAAGGAAAGCATTGCCTTGGCTCAGAGCATAAACGACAAAACAAATATTAAATACACCGAGGGAATTGCCTCCAGCTTTGAACTAAATGTTTCTGAAACCCAACTTCTCAACGAACAAAGCAAATACATCCAGGCGGCAATGGAACTCCTCACCGCTAAACAAAACTTAGACAAAGCACTGAACATTAACTAACCATGAAAAACAGAATTACAATGCGCACACTATCTTCGGGATTTCTTCTTCTCGTTCTTTTTGCGGCAGCAGCATGCAATAAAAAACCTGAAACTCAGCTCGACAAACTAAAGGCTGAGCGTGATTCACTTCAGACCAAACGCATTGTCCTCGATGACAAAATATTTGCACTGGACGATCAGATTGCTGAACTCGACTCTACGGTTACGAATAAAAAGGTAACCATAGAATCCGTAGCACCGGCTCTTTTCAAACATTACTTCGATGTATATGGAAACGTACAATCCGATAAAACGGCTACGCTTTTCGCTGAAAATCCCGGGAATGTGACTGAGATTTTGGTGCAAGAAGGTCAGAATGTGAAAAAAGGTCAAACGCTGGTACGACTCGATCAGGGGGTGTACGACAGCAATATGCAGGAACTACAAACCCAGCTCGATCTGGCAACAATTTTATACGATAAGCAAAAACGGCTTTGGGATCAGAATGTGGGCAGCGAAGTGCAATTTCTCGAAGCTAAAAACCGAAAGCAATCGCTCGAAAATAATATCGGCACATTGCGTCAGCAAAAAAGTAAATCGAATGTGGTGGCACCTTTCGATGGAACTGTCGATAAGATATTTCCGAAAGTCGGAGAACTCGCCGGAATGCAGTCGCCAATAGTGCGTATTGTAAATCTGGACAATCTTTACCTCACAGCCGATGTATCCGAACGCTACATAAATTCGCTGAAAGTAGGAGACCAGGTGAGCCTGATTATTAATGGAAATGACACTTTAGAGAGCAGCATCGAGCGCATCGGAAGCTATATAAACGCAATAAACCGGTCGTTTGAAATTCGTGTAAACATCGACAAAGCGACCGGAAAGCTGAGACCCAACTCACTGGTTTCGATGAAAATCAATGACTTTACAAAAGAGAACGCCATTGTGCTTCCATCATCCATTATTATGCAGGATGGCGAAGGCAGAAACTATGTCTATAAAATCGGTGCCGATAGCAAAGGTCGCCAAATGGCAGTAAAAGTTCCCATAACAACCGGTGCTTCGTATCAAGGCAAGACAGTGGTGCTCGAAGGAATACAACCGGGCGATAAAGTGATTAATAAAGGTGCCCGGTCTGTGCGTGACAATGATCGGGTTGACATAACTACCATCGGATAATATTATGGCCAACAAACAGATTGAAAAAGGGAGTGCCGGATACAAAGAATTCGGGCTCTCCTCCCTTGCGGTAAATAATAAAACCACGGTTCTCGTAATCGGGTTTATGATCCTGATAGGTGGAATCCTGGCATACTTTAAAATGCCCAAGGAAAACTTTCCGGATGTAGTTACTCCCGAAATATACGTGGCGACTGCCTATCCGGGAAACTCACCGCTCGATATTGAGAAACTACTGACACGTCCAATAGAAAAGGAAATAAACGGAATATCCGGTATCGATGAGATCAGCTCTACCAGTACCCAGGGGTTTTCGTCCATTAAGGTAAAATTCGACTTTAGCGTAACTCCCGAAGAGGCTTTGCGCAAAGTGAAGGACAAAGTGGATGTGGCGATGAGCGACCGGGATTTTCCAACCGACCTTCCGGCAGATCCGAATGTTTTTGAGCTCAACTTTTCGGAACTTATTCCGATAATGAATATCAACCTCTCAGGTGATTATTCGATCGATCAGTTGAAAGATTATGCGGAAGACCTTCAGGATGAGATTGAAGACCTTCCGGAAATCACCAAAGTGGAGATTCGTGGAGTGATGGACAAAGAGGTCAAGATCAATATGGATCTCCTTGCAATGGAAGCCATGGAAGTGAGTTTCGACGATGTGGCTAATGCTATCTCTTCCGAGAATGTGACCATCTCCGGAGGTGATCTTCTTGTGGACGATATGCGACGCAATGTGCGCGTAGTTGGTGAGTTCAAAAACACAGATCACATCGGAGATATTATTGTAAAACGCGAAAAACAGGAAGTCGTTTATCTGAAAAATATAGCTACAATTTCTTTTGGTGAAAAAGACAAGGAAAGCTATGCCCGCGAGTATCAGCGGCCGGTTGTAATGATTGATATTATGAAGCGTGCCGGTGAAAACCTTATCGAGGCATCTGACAAAATTAACGCCATTGTGGCCAAATATCAGAAAGAAGAATTCCCGCATGACTTGAAAATCTCGATTACCAATGATACCAGTGATCAAACCAAAACTCAGGTCGATGAGCTTATAAATAATATTATTTTCGGGGTGCTGCTTGTAGTTGGCGTACTCCTGTTTTTCCTGGGTCTGCGCAACGCACTTTTCGTGGGTATTGCCATTCCACTCTCAATGCTTATGAGTTTTCTTTTGCTTAATGCGCTGGGCGTAACGATGAACGTAATCGTACTCTTCGCTCTGATTCTTGCGCTGGGAATGCTTGTAGATAATGGAATTGTAGTCGTTGAGAATATCTATCGCCTTATGGACGAAGGTTACTCTCCTGTAAAAGCAGCAAAACTCGGTGTGGGCGAGGTGGCCGTGCCAATTATTGCCTCTACAGCTACTACACTTGCGGCATTTTTGCCGCTGGCGTTTTGGCCGGGAATGATGGGAGAATTCATGTTCTATCTGCCCATCACCCTGATTATCGTATTGAGCTCTTCACTTTTTGTGGCTTTAGTTATCAACCCGGTGCTCACAGCCATGTACATGAAGACCGAAGAACCCGACTGGAACCGTAAGAAGCTTACCCGAAATGCGTTTATCTTTATCCTTGCGGGAATAGTGCTCGATGCGGCAGGTTTGTTGATGAGTGGTGAGTCGAAGCTGATTACACTCGGAAACCTTTCCATCGCGATCGGTCTCGCCGGACTTTTAAATATCTACGTTCTGACTCCGGGCACCCGAAATTTCCAACACAAAGTGCTTCCAAAAATGGAAGACGGATATCAGAATTTCCTAACATTTGCATTGGGTGGCAAACGACCTATTGGATTTTTGGTTGGCACGTTTTTACTGCTGATTCTCTCTTTTGTCCTTTTGAGAGTGTTCCCTCCAAAAGTGGATTTCTTTCCGGTAAACGAACCTCAATATCTCAATATTTTTATTGAAAAACCCATCGGTACCGATATTGAAGAAACCAATCGGACTACTAAGGATCTCGAAGCCAAAGTCCTAAACATACTCGATAAATATTTTACGACCGATGAAAATGGAAATCGCTCATCGTTTCTGATCAAATCGGTGATAGCACAAGTCGGTGAAGGTGCCAGCGATCCTATGCAGGGATCTTCTGCCGCCAAGACTCCGCACAAAGCGCGTATTTCAGTTCAGTTTACTAAGTTTCAGGAGCGTCGTGGAGTGAGTACAAGCGACGTGCTCGAAGAAATTCGTGAAAATCTGAGAAGCTACCCCGGTACCCAGATCACGGTGAGTAAAAACGAAGCAGGTCCACCACAGGGAGCGCCGATTAATATTGAAGTACGCGGCGATGATTATGTAAAATTGATGACAGAAGCCACCCGTCTAAAATCATTTATCGAAAAGAAAAATGTGGCCGGCGTCGAAGAACTCAAGCTTGATGTAGAGACCGGAAAACCGGAATTGCCCATCATAATAGATCGCGAAAAAGCGCGAAGGCTTAACCTCTCAACCTACCAGATTGGCGACGCATTGCGCACAGCACTTTTTGGTCGTGAAGTATCTACTTATAAAGAAGGTGAAGACGACTATCCGATTAATGTACGTTTGCAAAAACGCTACCGCGACAGTGAAGATGCGCTGATGAATATGCAGCTCACTTTCCGGGATCAGGCTACCGGTAAAGTTGTGCAGGTACCGATTTCATCCGTAGCCCATGCCGAAAAAAGCAGCACTTTCAGCGCCGTAAAACGAAAAGATCTGGATCGGGTAATTACGCTCACTTCGAATGTGCTCACAGGCTACAATGCCAATGAGATTGTGGCGCGATTGAAATCGTATTTAAAAGAATTCGACAACGATCGTGGAACGACCATCACTTTTACCGGACAGCAAGAAGAACAAGCCAAACAGATGAACTTCCTGAGCTCTGCTCTCATCATAGCCATGTTCCTGATTCTGATGATTATCACGGCGCAGTTCAATTCGATTTCCACACCGTTTATTATCGGATTTGCGGTTGTACTCAGCTTAATCGGAGTTCTGCTCGGTCTGGTGGTTTTCCAAATGGATTTCGTAATCGTTATGACCATGATTGGTATTATTTCCCTTGCGGGAATAGTGGTAAACAATGCGATTGTACTGGTCGATTATACCAATTTGATCCAGGTTCGGATGAAAGAAGAAATGGGAATAGCTGAAGACGATGTGCTTCCGTTTAACTATGTCGTAAAAGCGATTATCGAAGGAGGTAAAACCCGTTTGCGACCGGTATTGCTTACAGCTATTACTACCGTGCTGGGTCTTGTACCACTTGCTATTGGTTTAAATATTAATTTTTTCACACTAATCACATCATTCGACCCTCAGATTTATATGGGTGGAGATAACGTAATGTTTTGGGGACCAATTGCCTGGACGATCATTTTCGGTCTTAGCTTTGCGACTTTCCTTACGCTAATTATTGTACCTGTTATGTATTTGATTTTAGCGAAAGTGAAATATCGATTGGTGCATAAGAAGGATACTGCATACACGATCAAATAAGGAGGCATAGGTATGAAAAGGTGCATATAAAAAAAGGGAAACACATAGGCACAGAGGAAATGCATAGGCACATAGAGAAAAAAAGATTTACAGAGATCACATAGCCATGCGTGTGATGAGGTGCTTGTGGTTCGGAAAAAAAATATACGGTATCGATCGGAGATAGAAATTTGACTTCTTAGCATTCTTTTTATCTTTGGGAGTCAATGAATTCCAATTATGGATGTTACTCAAAAGGATATCGATGAATTGACGTACCGGATTATCGGATGTGCCATCGAGTTACATAAAGAACTTGGCCCCGGACTTCTGGAAAGTGTTTATGAAAAATGCTTTTTAAAAGAATTGCAATTGCAGGGATTGCACGCGACATCACAACAACCAGTGCCTGTGGAATACAAAGGTGTTTCTCTTGGAGTCAATTTGAGATATGATGTTCTGGTCGAAAATTTAATTGTGGTGGAACTAAAATCGCAAGAGGCTATTTTACCCGTTCACGAAGCAGTCATTTTGACCTACATGAAAATGTTGCAGGTTCCCAAAGGAATCATAATCAATTTTAACTGCACCAACATTTTTAAAAACGGTCAAAAAACAATGGTGAATGAACTGTATTCCAGGTTACCAATGAAATAGAACTATCACTAAACCATTCTACGTGGCATTAATGATGAAGCATAGCTGAGCACTTCCACTAATCTTATTCAAAATCTATTTTTGCTCCCATGCACAGACCCTATGATCACTATGTAACCCTTCCTTTTCTATGTGTCTATGCCCTTCTATATGTCTATGTGTTTCACCTTTCAGCCACTATGCACCTCCTTTTAAGGCGTTGTATACCCGACAACCCGCGCCTTAATTTCCTCCGTCTCCGCCTTTTCTTTAAAAGTAGTCCATCCCTTCACAGAAGATTTACCGGGCAGATATTGAAAATCGATTTCCGATTTCTGTTGATCTTTTCCGGTACCAGTCGTAATCTCTATATGTACATTTTCGGCAGTCTGAGTTCCATTGTTTTTTACTGTTACCTGAAGGGCATAATAATCCCCTTTCGCCTCCATACTTCCGTAAGATACCTCGATATCGGGCGACGTAGATTCATCGGTTATGGCACTGTAAATCAGAAATACAAATGTGGCAGCAACAAGAACTGCTGAAATCCAGAGAACAGTGCGCTCTAACCAGTTTTGCTTTTTTTGATCGTCCATAATTTACGACTGAATTAATAATCGACCTGCAGAAGCACCCAGAGCTGACGGGAAGCTTAATGTTACTGTCTCAGCCACCATTCCATACAATGCAATACCTTCAAAACGATTAAAGAACCAAAGCAGAAAGGCCGAAGATACGAGTGCCACAGTATAAGTCATAAAGGTTCCAAAAATCATATCATACAGACTTTTCGGTTTTGCAACCCAAGCACTCGAGCCGGTGAAATTACTATAATACAATACCACTCCGGCCAAAATCATCGATAGAATTGCAATAAATATAATTTTCAAGACAGGCGCTTCAAGCGCTATTACGATTACTTCCTCGGTAGGTGCAATATTTGAAGAAACCAAAAGTGCACCACACAGCGCAACACCAATACCCCTGTATAAATGCGGGCTGCGCTGTTCATCTTCATTGCTGTCGTCATCACCTCTATTACCGAGCTGGGTTTTGCCCACCGAAATACCAATCGCAACGGTTACCGCCTCAACGATTGTTTTGCCGACAATTTCTTCGAGCGACATTCCGGGTGCAATCCGCTGAGTTAGCCAGAGAATAAAAACAGTGAGTAATAGCCCGATTCCCATTTCTTCGATAGATTCGAATATCCCTTCCCAAATCCTATGTGATTTTCGAATACCTACGTAATGATTGTATACCAAAAGAATAAACAGACCGGTAATGAGATAAACGATCAGTCGAACCGGTGATACAATAAATCCTGCCCACCACATTTCCATGGTATAAAGCATTGGCAAGCTAAAAAGCAGTCCTCCAATGAGTCCGCGGGCATATTCTTGTAGCGAGGCTTCAATCGTTTTCATTTTTTTTGATTCCGACTGATAAGAAACACGCGGGATTCATTTTAAGTTTAAACCTAAGTTCCATTTTTGATTAAGAATATTCTCAAATGGTTCGAACCACCTGGTATATCGAAAACTGAATACTCTTGGAT
>CAJDXA010000006.1_pt1 | contig 20383 bp, 13 predicted proteins | sample 7391711 | NCBI WGS metagenome assembly CAJDXA01 (sample SAMEA7055748, study PRJEB34461) | soil metagenome | biome: terrestrial ecosystem; feature: Peninsula; material: soil | place: Antarctica | collected 2016
GTTGTATTCTCGCCGGAAACGTTTATCCGAATATGTGAAGACGAGATTTACACCTATCCTATGAAAGGAACTATCCGGGCAGACATTCCTGATGCCAGGGAATTGCTAAGGTCCAACAAGAAAGAACAGGCAGAACATGCCTCTGTCGTAGACTTGCTTCGGAATGATCTCGGAAGAGTCGCCACTTCGGTACATGTAACAAAATTCCGTTATTTTGAAAAGATAAAGGCAGGCGATCATCATCTGTGGCAGACAAGTTCCGAGATAAAAGGTAAGCTGCCATCCGGATTTTTAAACTACTTAGGAGATTTGATTTTTACTTTATTACCTGCGGGGTCGATCACCGGTGTGCCTAAAAATAGCGCAATAGATATCATCAAGACGATTGAAAATCATGATCGCGGGTTTTACACCGGTATCTGTGGCTACTTCGACGGAAAGAACCTGGATAGTGGGGTCATGATTCGGTTTATCCAACAGACGCCGGATGGGCTATTCTATAAAAGCGGGGGGGGGATTCACCAAATGAGCAACTTGCAGCAGGAATACCAAGAATTAATTGAGAAAATCTATGTCCCGACTGATTGAAACGATAAGTGTCAAAAATGGTAAAATCCTTCATTTATCTGATCATCAGGAACGTATGGATCGAACCATTTTTCATTTCTTTGAAACCAGAGTAACGCCTGATTTAGAATCGCTGTTAATCATTCCAGAGCGAGCCAGACAAGATTGGTTTAAATGCAGGATCGTTTACGGTCAAAACATAGAACAAATCACCTGGGAGCCTTATGTAATCCGGAAAGTTTCGTCACTTTCCCTGGTTCACTGCAATGACATCGAATATAAATGGAAATATGAAGACAGAAGCAATTTTGAATACCTGATCCGGGAAGCCAAATCGGATGATGTTATCATTGTCAAAAATGAATGCATTACGGACTGTAGTTATACCAACCTATTGTTTCGGTGCCGAAATGAATGGATTACCCCCTCTACCCCATTACTAATGGGTACGCAGCGGAAACGTCTGATCGAATCAGGCACCATCCGAGAAGAGTTGATACATGTAGAAGATTTCGACCAATTTGACCGGATCAAATGGATCAATGCAATGCTGGACTTGGAAAATGGACCTGAATGGTCCATGGATATAATCCAAAACTTATAATCTTGTAAACAAAAGCGGGATTCTAAGTAACACTTAGATCCCGCTTCCCTACTTCAAACAAATCGCCGAAAAATGTTTATCTACTTATTTTTTATGCCTTTTCATGTCTTGTGGTCCGTAAATTCAATTTTATAACAGAAGAGGTTGAAAAGAAGTTGCCCGTTTTGCTTTAAAACTTTCTTAAATTATTGATGATCAAAGCAGTTAGAACATTGTATCTTCGAAAATTGAAAACGAACTGAAATGCGAAAGAAAAGAAAGAGCTCCGCAGTCAAAAAGAGAAGCATGAGGACCAAAGTGGGTCTTTCTCCAGGAAGTTTGATCTATGTAGGTGAAGAGTATGAAGGGGATACAGTTATTCACTTAACGAGCTATAACTCCGAAAAAGTTACTACCATTCTGATTGATTCCGTAGATGAAATCCAAAATAAAATCGATCCGCAGATGATTAATTGGGTCAACATTACAGGAATTCATAACACCGGCATTATTGATGAAGTGGGGAAAATATTTGGGATACATCCTCTTGTCATGGAAGATATCCTGAATACCGGCCAAAGACCTAAACTCGAAGTATACGATAATTACATATTTGCAAGTTTGAAAATAGTTTATCGAGACACTGTGGAACAAAGTGCACCGCAGGTAGATCAAATCAGTTTTGTCTTGGGTGATCATTATTTGCTGTCATTCCAGGAGATTGACAGTGATTATTTTCAGCCTATACGCCAGCGTATAGACAGAGATGAATCACGTATCCGGACTATGAAGACCGATTATCTGCTTTTTGCCCTTATCGATCTGATCGTGGATCTGTACTTGTCGTTGATCGAGCATATAGGAGATGATATGGAAATATTGGAAGATAAAATATATAACCATCCTGAAAAAGAACATCTCTACATGGTGATGTCCAACAAAAGGCACCTTCTGAACCTTCTCAAAATCATACTACCCATCAAGGAATCACTACTTAAGATCAAGGGAATGAATTCTGACTTAATAGATCCCAAAAATAAAATATTTTTTGAGGACGTCCATGATCACCTGGCAACTGTGCAAGAATCCCTCGAATTATATTTTGAGGTGAATAAAAGTTTAAGGGAATCCTACATGTCCAGCATCGGATTGAAGACGAACGAAGTCATGAAACTTCTTACTATTATCAGTACGTTGTTTATTCCTTTGACTTTTATAGTAGGAGTCTATGGAATGAATTTTATTAACATGCCTGAACTTTCCTGGAAGAATGGCTATTTCTATGTATGGGGTTTGATGATAGTGATTACAATATTCCTTATTATTTATTTCAAAAAACGAAAATGGATATAAATTGATGGATACGAAAGACACCTTGATCAATGAACTAAAGCGTTCAACCCGAAGTTTTGAAGTCTACATGAAGGAATACTCTGCACTAGAGGTGGAAATTCCTTTGTCAGCGGAGAAATGGAATATGGCACAATTGATTGAACATGTGATCCTCACTGATCAGTCAGTTATTGGCCTCCTTCAGATGCCTTTTCTTAAAAAGAAAACGGGTCATTATAATAAATACCAGATGAGGAAATTTTTAATCAACCGTACAAAAAAGATTAAGAATCCTGAAATACTTACTCCTAAGTCCTCACAAGATAAATCAATAACTGAATGGTTAGAAGATTTTAAGTCACAACGAAGCCAATTGATCACCCAGGTCAAAAATGGACAATATGATTTGGACTCCGAGGATGCATTTCCACATTTCCAGCTGGGTCTATTAACTCGCCGGGATTGGCTTTTTTTGCTCTGTTTTCATTCGGACCGACACATTGCTCAGATGCAGGAAATGCTATTCTGCCAACCTAATTTCTAAATTTCAACTATCTTGCACCCAATATAATAAAACCTAAAACCTAATTCCTAACTCCTAAAACCTGATTATTATGTTCAATCCCTGGCACGAAGTTCACATAGGCGACGACATCCCCACATTTGTGAATGGTATTATTGAAATTCCACGCAACAGTCGCGCCAAGTACGAGCTTGATAAAGCAAGTGGGCTACTTCGTCTGGATCGGGTGCTCTATTCTTCGATCAATTATCCCGCTAATTATGGATTCATCCCACAGACCTATTGTGAAGACCGGGATCCGCTGGATATTTTGATTTTGTCGCAAATAGATATAGTTCCAATGTGCATCGTAAGCGCAAAAGTGATTGGGGTCATGCAAATGATGGATGGAAATGAAAAAGACGATAAAATCATTGCTGTAGCAGCGAATGACAAAAGTGTCAGCCATTTCAATGATATATCTGAACTTCCTGATCATTTTTCCCTCGAAATCCAGAGCTTTTTTGAAGACTATAAAAAACTGGAGAATAAGACCGTAATCGTAGAAGATATCCAGGACAAAAATGTTGCATTTCAAATCGTCATGGATTCTATCGAACTTTATAAAAAGCATTATGGCGGAAAATTATAATCGCGGAAATGCATTCTCACTTTCATTTTCATGGTTACATTTTTTGTTTCATACAGAAATGTATTGGACAGGATAATCTCAAGAAAACAGATTGATAGAATCAGATAGATTCTCTTAGTCTCCACCACGCTCTCTCAACTCAAGCCGGCCATCATATGAAAAATAGCCTTCCTATACTTTATCAGGTATGGCTCTAAGGATTATGATGGAAATATCCCTGTTTTCAAAGTAGAGCAGGTCGATGATGCTACTTTCCCCATAGCTCAATCACATGCTTAAGAATTTCCGGCAAGGACGAATAAAATAATGAATCATACCCATGATTGAAAACCACTTATTTCCACCGGGTAAATAATTGTCACTGATATTTTTTAAGAAAATCTTATATCTACTGACGTTTTCGTGCTGAGTTGTGTCTTAGTATAAAATGAAAGTGTATGAGAACGATTAATTACTTTTACTCAGGTCTTGCAATTCTTCTTCTAATGAACTCCTGCATCAAGGACGAATGTATCCAAACCAAAGAATTCCTGCATTATGCCCCTGTCTATATAACTCAGGCAGAATTTGAGGCACCTGTGGAATATGGATCTACCCGGCCAATGGAGAATACGGGTACGATATATGCTTATGGTCGATATATTTTTGTGAATGAATTCCAGAAAGGTATTCACATAATTGATAATCAGGAACCGGCGAATCCTCAGCCACTAGGTTTTATTGATATTCCAGGAAATACACACTTTACGATCCGTAAAGATATTCTGTATGCCAATAAAATGGAAGATCTGGTCGCTATCGATATAACCGATATTGATCTACCGGTTCAGGTGAATAGATTAAATAATCTATTTCAGTTGAATCGTGTGCAAACCTCGGATCAGAGGAAAGTAGCGTATTATGAGAACACTCATGAAACCATTAAGGTGGATTGCAATGATTACCGCTACTCCTCGGTTATGTTCGCTTTTGAGGATGGATTATTTTTCAATCAAAATGCCGGGAAATCAGGATTTGATTATTCTTTCGCTCAGCCTAATCTTTCCTTTGCGGCAGCTGAACAAAGCCATTCACCTGTGACCATGGGCGTAGGAGGATCTATGGCCCGATTTACTACAATAAATGACCGGTTATATATCCTATCGGACTTCTTGCTTGAAACCGTTGATATCTCTTCTGGCAAAAATCCTGCCCCAATGGGTAACGTCCCTATCAATTTCACTGCAGAGACCATTTTCCCATTTGGATCACATCTTTATATCGGCACCACCAATGGAATGCATATTTACAGTGTTTCAAACATCGGATTGCCTGAACATATATCCACCACAGCGCACATCCAGTCCTGCGATCCGGTTATCTCTGACGGTGAATACGCTTATGTAACTTTACGGGGCGGAACTCCCTGCGGGAGTATGACCAATCAACTTGAAGCCTACGATTTGGAAGATCCTTTTAATCCTAATTTGATTCAGGAATTCTCCATGGAGAATCCTCATGGACTAACTAAAGTGGGAGATTTTATATATGTGTGTGAAGGAACCAGTGGTTGGAAAAAAATAAAATCCAATCTTCCCGGTGCTTTTAAGACCGAGCAAACCAATAAGGAGCATTCCGCCTATGATGTGTTATTAACTCCGCAGAACACTCTATTATTCGTTGGCCGCAGCGGGATCTACCAGTATGATCTGGGTGGCAGTAATCCTAGGTTGATTAGTGAGTTGAAATTTGAACTACCATGAGACTCCTTGTTTTAATCATGATCCTTACTGGCATAGCTCATTTGACATTTGGACAATCGACGGTCAAAATAAAATTAAAGAATGACCAAACGGTCAAAGGTGAATGGATGGGTATGGAACAAGATCAATATCTGGTCAGACAGGAAAATGGTATGATCTTTTATGTCCCATCAGAAATGGTGTATAAACTAAAGCTATACCGTTCGTACAAGGAATTCCCCCATTATGATGAGAATCGAAATACATTCTTTTATGGTTGGTCCGGTGATTTCAACACAACAGCTGGACAAGAATATCAAAACTTTAAAGGTGTGGGAATCAATGGTCAAATCGGGTATGATTGGAATCACCGATATTCCCTGGCATTCTCTACCGGTTATAGAAACATGAACATCGGGCAGCCGGAAACCTTCGTACCCATTACTCTGACTGCCAAAAAATATTTGACGAATGGACGTTATCTCCTTTTTGCGGGTATGGAAGCGGGATATCAATGGGGTATCAAAAATAAATGGTCTCTCTCGAGCAATCCATCAAGCTGGCATTCCATGGATCCCCGGTTTACCTGGCAACAATCTCTTCATGATCGAGGAAGCGGTCCATCGATCACTCCATTGGCAGGAGTACGAAAAATAGGAAAATATGGCTGGGACCACGTGTTTAGCATTGGACTGCATTTTCAGAAATTTCATTCTGACCAATTACATCAAGACGATGATTTATCCAGAATTGATATCCTTTATAAAAGATGGCGTGTAAGTTATGGGATGGTGTTTTAATGAATTGGATATGGAGAATGGGAAATTATAAAAAGTGATTTAATAAAAGGTCGATTAATAAATATTTATCCTTGTCTACCAGTTGCATGATGCGCATCAATTAAAGTTAAGCTTTCAGTAAGAGTATGAAAATAATCCGTGCTATCCTATCCGTTAAGCTATGTGTAGATATTTCAAAGAGTAAACGACCTCTTATCCCTTTACCACTGCCATAGGCTTTAATTCGATCACAACTTCCACGAGATCCTTCTGATTTTCCATCACTTGGTGTATGTCTTTATAGGATTCAGGTGCTTCATCCAAATCACTTTTATGTCTTACAGCATGGAGGATTCCTTTGTCATCTAGCTTTCTTGTTATGGCTTGCATATCCAATGTCTTACGCGCCTGTGCCCGACTCATCTTACGACCTGCGCCGTGGGAACACGATTCAAAAGACAGAGGATTCCCTTTGCCCATAACCAGAAAAGAAGAAGTACCCTGTGTTCCGGGGATCATGCCAATCTCTCCTGCACTTGCCTGCGTAGCCCCTTTGCGGTGGACCATAACTTCTTCTCCGTAATGTGTTTCAAGCTGGGCGAAATTATGAGGCTTATTGATAAAGTCGGAGAACTCCACTTGTGGGTATTCTTGTTCTATCGCAATCCTGACGCGCTGCATCATTAATTTACGGTTTTGCAGAGCAAATTCTATGCAATAGTTCATCTCAGCCAGATATTGATCATATTCTGCTGTTCCTTCCGGGAAAAAAGCCAGATCCTTGGGTACATCACTCGACCATTTAGTATTGAGCTCCCGGGCTAAGTTGTGGTAATGGTTCGCAACTGTATAACCCAGATTGCGCGAACCCGAGTGAATCATAATCCATATGAATCCATCAGAACCTTCCTGTATCTCTATAAAATGATTACCTCCACCTAAGGTCCCGACTTGATATAAAGCTTTCTCAAATTCTTGCTTTACGATGGGCAGGTCTTCTTCCAGGTCAGGCATCCATTTTTTATCTTGTCGTTCTGCATGATGGTTAAAGCCTACCGGCACAGATTTCCGTATTTCGGTCATAATCTTCTTCAGAGATGCAGTTTCTACTTCCTTTAGGTTCGTTCGAAGAGAACACATCCCACATCCGATATCAACACCCACGGCATTGGGAACGATAGCTTCTCTGGTGGCTAGTACACCACCAATGGGCATTCCATATCCAAGATGGCTATCAGGCATTATTGCAATATGTCGAAAGGCGAAAGGCAGATTGGCCAGGTTCTTTGCTTGATTCAGTGCACCCTCTTCCAGGTCATCCAGCCAAAGCTTTATAGGTAATCCTTCCGTTGTAATGACTTTCTTCATTGTATTTGCTTCTCCTTTGTTCAGCTCTCTAACGTCCGCAATGGGAAAAAGATTAACTCATCTTTATTGTAAGAAGAAACCAGAGTTCGGGCTAATACGTGTTTTGAAATAGATACCTATGCGATTGCTATAGGTGAAGAATGGATTGACTTAAAATAAAGATGTTTTTCTACACAATTCTGAAATGCAGTGCTGCACTATAAGTACGCTACGGTGTTCTTAGGCAGTGGGTTTTATCGGAGGGTTTGAAAAAGGAAGTATTGTTACTTCAAGACCTACTAAGTCCCTATTCTCTCCTCTTGTTTAAACAATAAAAAAACCTCTCATACGATCATTTGATTATATGAGAGGTTTGGATCCAAATCCTTCGGTTTGTGCCTATGTTGTTATTTCAACATATACTATTTATAAAGCCCATCCTTTACGATAATCCCTTTTAACGAACTGGTTCGCTTCATCGTAATTGGTAACCTTCATCGCCTGATTATCCCATTCCAGTCGTATGTTGGATCCCGGGTAATAGTTTCCTTTCCCGTTTGGTCGGGGTTTTGGCATATCAGCAACACGGATCGCCAGGTTCGCCATCAGTATAGCTTCCGTAAGCGGGCCTGATTTTTCAAATGGCGCACTCAATTCCATATTACCATAACCTGCCAGACAGCCTTCTACCCATTGAGCATAATGACCATCAGACCCACCAGGTACGCGATCCAGTGTTTGAGGAACATTTATTTGCTCATTTCTGCTTAATGGAATAAGCCGCGGATCAGCCGCATACTCGCTGGCCATCATCATTCCCTTATCACCAATGAATAAAATTCCGCTATTGCCATCCCCAAATAGTTCTTCTGGTCCCAGTTCATCGGGTCTTTCCGGCTTAATGCCGCCGTCCATCCAGTGAAACTTTACCGGGCCTTTTGTCTTACTTGTTTTAGGAAAAGTTAATACAGCAGAACTTGAAGGAGGACAGCTATCCGGGAAGTACCCGCGAGTGCCAAATGAAGTAAATACACTTCCTACTGTCGCCTGTACATCACTGGCATATTTTAGTCCGAGTACGCTAAATGGAGCTTCCATGAGGTGGCAGCCGAGATCGCCCAATGCACCAGTACCGTAAGGCCACCAGCCTCGCCAGCTACCCGGGATAAGATCGTCAACATATTCGGTATATGGAGCCGTTCCCAGCCACAAGTCCCAATCTAAACCAGCAGGCACTCTCGGTTTTTTCTCTGGCCAAGGAATACCCTGTGGCCATACCGGACGGTTCGTCCAGCACTTTACGGTATGTACATCTCCTATAATACCTGCATCATACCATTCTACCAATTGGCGAACTCCATCACCAGAGGATCCCTGGTTCCCCATTTGGGTCACAACCTTATATTTCTTTGCGGCTTTGGTCAGTTCCCTTGCTTCATAAATATCATGGGTCATTGGCTTCTGTACGTAAACATGTTTCCCCAGTTTCATAGCAGCCATGGCCTGCACGGCATGGTTGTGATCCGGCGTGGAAACTGAAACTGCGTCAATGTGCCTGGCTTCCTTATCAAACATTTTACGCCAGTCCTTATAATACTTTGCTTTGGGGAAACGCTCTCTTGTATCAACACACCGTCGATCATCGACGTCGCATAGGAAACCAATTTCGGCCTTTCCGCTATCATAAAAGTTACGTAGGTCTGAGGTTCCTTTTCCACCTGCACCGATACCTGCTATAACCAATTTATCGCTTGGTGCCCGATATCCTTTACCTCCCAATACGTGGCGGGGGACTATAGTCACGCCGGCTGCAGAAATGGCAGAAGTTTTTAGGAATTTTCGACGTGATGATTGTTTGGTGTTCTTTTTTTTCATGCTTGATAAATATTACTATTAACTTAATTAATTAGTTTAAAAAACGTATTATTATAGATATGAAATCAGATCGATATGCACATCTTCGCTCAAGGTACGAAGATTTACCCAAAGTGCCTTGAGCCGATCCTTATCTGCTTGATCCAGCGCTGCAGTGTTCTTCCGGCTGTTAACGGTTACATTAAGTCCTCTCAGGTTCATAAAGTATTTTGCGGCAAGGGGGTATTTCTTACTTATAATGGCATCGTTGGCCAGGATAAAATCATTGACCTTAATGACCGATTTTGATACTTTTCTCTTCCGGCCTTTTGACCAGATATAAGAGAATAATTCCGGGTAAAAGTTACCGGCAATACAAGATACACCATCTCCTCCATGTTGGATGGAATGCAAAGCATCAGGAGAATGGGCATTGTAAATACTGAGGGAAGACTTAGAAGAAACGTCGATCTTTTGGTCGACGACTGCTGCGTCACAAGACGTGTCCTTGAAATAGTAAAACCTTCCGGTTGCCTGCAGTTGATCCAGCATTTCAGGACTTATCAATCGATGATACGGGCCAGGGCACTCGTATATCCCCAATGGAATATCCGAAGTCTGCTCCAATACCTTTTTAAAGTTCTTCATCAATTCGTCGTCACTTGCTCCATTTTCCACGAGAATAGACGGTATCATTACTACAGCCTCTACACCCGTTTTATGGATTTCCCGCATAAACTCAATGTTCTCCTCTGCATTATTATAAAAGGTCCCGGTAGATACTACCGGGACCTTTGAATTTTTAACTACAAAACGGGTCAGCTCAATACGCTCTTCAGCAGTGAGCTGATACATTTCACTTGAAGCACAATTTGCAAACAATCCAGTCGAGCCAGCATCTTCATACCATTGGATTAAACGCTTTAACCCAGGGTAATCGATCGATAGATCCTCGTTATAGGGTGTCATCATCACCGGCCAAAAACCTCCAGGCAATCTTTTCTTATGAGATCTCAGGAACAACTTTTCAACACTTCCAGTCATCGACAATAATCCCAGTGAACTCATAAATCCTGTATTTAGGAATTTCCGACGGGTCCAGTCAGTTTGCATTTTTTTTTATTTAATTAAACATATCATTTCCTTTTCTGAAAATTATTTATCCCACCAAACATGTGTGATAAAATTATCCGGGCCCTGACGAGCCACGACTGCGTTATAATTTTGTTCGTTCAATAAAGGTTCATCCTTTGGATAAATCAATCGACCTGGACGAAGACCACCCGTTTCATTATCGGGATAATTTATTGGAGTCAATTTAGGATAGCCGGATCTTCGGTAATTGGCAAATGCCTCATATCCGTTCATAAAGGAAGCCACCCAATATTGGCTATTGATTTGCTCAAGAGCAGCTTCTTTGTTTGAAATCCCTACAAAAGGATTTTGCGTCAGGAATTCCTGAATGGTTGCATCGGAGATAATGGCCGATTTCTCGTAATTGGCAAGGTTCTTCATATCACCTTTGACACCATTTTCATAAAACGTTTTGGCATCGCCAGATATCCAACCTCTTACAGCTGCTTCCGCTAGCAACAATTGGGTTTCTGCATAAGTTACCAACATACGGTAACCGTCCAACTTTGCATATACATCCTGGTTAAGGGAAGAATATTGGTTCTCCTGGGCAGGATGATCAGGAACATAACTTGGATCATTTACCAGGGTCTGCCGATCCAGCCCATTGGGCATACCTTTTTGAATAGCCGGATCATCATTCTTGGTTTCAGGCTTCGTTGGATTGATATAAACGGCTGCCATGTAATTCAATCTGGGGTCATTCCGTTCTTTCAAATAATCAAAAAAGGTCTTACTAATCTTACCTGTAGATGTTTGGGTAATCATGAAGCTCGCTCCATTGCTCAATGCCTGCAAAGTACCCTCTGCATCCGTAGCTTTGATCGCCAAATTGTCATCATTACTCATCATGAATTCTTTGGCGTAAGCCTTTTTAACCCATTGTTCAGATTTCGCAGGATCTACTTTCGATAAACGCATAGCTAATCGAAGCATTAATGAATTACCCATTCGTTTCCACTTCGTTATATCGCCATTATATGCGATATCGAAAGCTTTAAAATTACTTTGAGACGGATCCAATTTATCCACTGCAGCATCCAGCTGTTTTAACATCTGATCATAGATGCTTTCCTGGGTATCGTATTTGGGCTTATAAATACCCTCATAATATCCCAATCCAGCTTCAGAATAGGGGACATCACCATATGTGTCCGTGAGGCGATGGTAAATTATTGCATCCCAGATCTGAGCCATTTGATAAAGATTATGATACTCAGGCTTGTCCTTTGACAATTGAATCACATCTTCCACCAATTTTCCAAGTTGATAAGTAACTACCCATAAAATATCATTATTTCCCTGGTGGAGAACATATTTATCTCCATGCCAGTCGAATATTCCCACATTACTGAGGGAAGAAAATTGCTGAGCGAAAGCTGCAAAATAATACAGATTTGAATTCGCATCTTCTGGTGAAAGACCCGTTTGCATCTGTGCGGTAGTGAAGAGATAACCGGGATTGAACCGGTCTGAAGTCACGGAATTCGGATCTGTGTTAATTTCTTCAAAGTCTTTGTCACAACCGAGATTGATGATCATCAAACCACCAATTAACAAGTATATTAAGTTTTTCATATATTTCTTCACAATGTTAAAATTTTAAATTTAGGTTTACTCCAAAGTTTCTTGTTTGTGGTAGCGAATCATTCTCCCATCCTTGTGCATTCCCGGCGGTGAAATTCGTGTCAGGATCAATATTTTTTGCCCGATTCATCAGAAGTCCCAGGTTGTGGCCAGTAATTGAAATACTAGCTCCATGGATGAAGTTGCTTCGCTGTATAAATCTGGTGGGCAATTGGTAGGTTAGGGCAACATTTCGCAGTTTTATAAAGCTGGCATCGAATAAATAATCATCAACGGCATTTCTGCGTCGTACTGTTATGGCTCTGTTTCCAGCACGTTCAGCTGAAACATGAACCGTATTCACTGCACCCGATTCAGTTACCCCTGGTAATACAACACCATCCTTTCTACCGAGCAATGACTCGGGAGACATACCGCGGTGATCCAGGTCATACGAAGTATTAGAATAAATCTTGGCACCAAATTTACCATCAATTAAGAAAGATAGAGATAAAGCTTTATAACTGATATTGTTTCTCACGCCTCCCGTCCATTTATGGATTCCAGATCCAAAAATTACGATATCGTTGGGTACAATAGGTAGACCAGTTTCGTCAATGATGTCCTGGCCTTTGTCATTTTTTAGGACCGTTCTCCCCACAAGCATGGCATAATCCATACCTTCGATCAACTTGATCGAGGCTTTGCCACTCGCAAGCACCAATTCTTTTGATTGACCTGATATTTTGATCACCGTGTTTTTATTATAGGACATATTTGCTGAAATATCCCATGAGAAATCACCTTTCAGAACTGGTGTTCCTCGTACCAATATCTCCGCTCCACGGTTTCTAAGCTCTCCTACGTTAACAGAAACTCCGGTATAGCCACTGGTAGCAGTGATTGTTTCAATAGCAATGTCATTGGTGGTTGATTTATTGTAAACCGCCATATCGACACCCAAACGATTATCTAAAAACCTCATATCAAAACCTGCTTCAATTTCAGTGACGCTTAAAGGTCGCAAGCTATTGTTTGGTACAGTGCTTTGATTAATACCACCTAAAGACCGTCCATCGTATGAATATGGTAATAAACCATAGGTCAAATTAAGTCGGTATGGATCGGTATCACCACCGACAGATGCGTAGGCCACTCTGAATTTTCCAAAATCAATAGCTTTTGGCAGATTGAACACTTCAGAAAATACAAAACTCAATCCTGCTGAAGGATAGAAGTAATTGTTGGATTTGGGATTCAAAGTAGAAAACCAATCGTTCCGACCTGTTGCGTTCAGATAAAGGAAATTTTTATATGCCAATTCCGCAGTGGCGAAAATAGAATTAGTTTTTCGGTTATAGACACCTGTACTTGTATTTCTTGTTGAGGTGTTATTGATCACGTTCAACTGCGGAATAACAAATCCAAGTCCGGTAATGTTAGTGGTGTACCGGTATTGAGACATCAGGTTTCCTCCCAAATTTGCAGAGAAGTTAAAATCCTGATTCAGAGGTTTATCCATCCCAAGTAATATCTCAAAATTCCGTTCCCAGAAATTCATTCCAGTTTCTTGCACCTGACCATTTTCTATATAAGCGGTTCCTTCAGGCTGTATATTGTTGGATTTAAAGGTATAATAATCCTGACCTGCTTTACCACGGATAAACAACCAATCGAGGATATCCCACTTTGCATTTATAGAGGTAATGAAACGATCTTTGTTTGTTTCATTACTCATTCTATTGACAACAAAATATGGGTTCGTGGCATTACGGTCGGTTCCGGATCTTAGTTCCTTGAAATTTTCATCGTATCCAGGTGATAGGACACTGGTAGGCATATTACTGGCAAGCCACAGTATGGTAGATGGAGCACCTGATCTTCCGCCAGGAATATATCTGTTATTGACCTCTTCCGTGATATAATCAGCATTTACAGAAATCGATATATTATCCGTTACGTTCTGATTCAAGCCCAAGCTGATGTTATTTCGATTCATGTTTGAATTTGAAATAATTCCCTGGTTCCTGAAATCAGATAGTCCAACACGGAATGATCCCTTATCACCACCGCCGGAAAATGATACATTATTGCTAAGGCTATGTCCGTTGCTATAGAAATCATCGAGCACCTGATCCTTTACATATGAATATGGTCGTTTTACACCATCATATTGGAAGGTAGGAACACCATCATAACGTTCACCCCAGTGATTTTGACTGTGATTTTCTGCATCCTGCACACTTTGAGGCCTTACATTACCATACCCCGGACCATATTCATCCTGGAGCCTCCAAAGATAATAAGGTGTTTCCATCGTGACGCTGCTATTAAAGTCTACGCCAATTCCTTTCTGTTTTTTACCCGATTTTGTGGTGATAATTATGGCACCATTTTTTGCTCTGGAACCATATAGTGCAGCAGCTGTGGCTCCTTTCAATACCGTTATTTCATCGATATCATCGGGGTTCATGCTTGAAATATTATCTCCCCAATCGGGTGCATCACCTCCTGCGGCACCAAACTGAGTATTATCCATTGGGAGACCATTGATGACATACAGCGGTTGATTATCTCCTGCGATAGAAGTATTTCCCCGGATGGTCACCCGTGTAGAATTTCCCGGACTGGAACCCGTTCCAGATACATTAACTCCTGCAACCATCCCGGTAAGGGAGTTGGCAAAGTTGTTTTCCCTAATTTTAGTAAATTCTTCACCGTCCAGTTTGGTCACTGAGTAACCAAGAGCTTTTGATTCTTTTCGGATACCCAAGGCTGTTACTACTATCTCATCCAATGTCTTGGCATCAGTGGCTAAAATGACATCCAGCTTGGTCTGCCCATTCAGCGGCACCTCCTTTTGTTGATAACCAATATAGGAGAAAATCAAGGTTGCATTCTCATTAACGTTTTCAAGTGTGAAATTTCCGTCGAAATTAGTTGCTGTACCTTTACTCGATCCTTTTACCTGGATATTCACACCGATCAAAGATTCTCCGGTCTCGTCAATGACGTGACCCAATACATCAATTTGACCATTAGCTACCCAAGCCATACACATAAAAATGGGTAAGATGATCTGCCATCTTTTAATATTATGCCTTAATGCAAGCAAATAGAATTCTGTTGTTTGTTTAATTTTCATACTGTTTAATTGATACTATACTGTGGTTCATTATTAGTAAAGTTAGAGTTAGTAAAACGAACGTTGGCTTAAGATCTTAAGGAAACGTTCCAAATCCGGCGGAAATATAGAGATATAATTCAAAAATCCCAAGAAAGCGAGAAATTCCTTAAATTTCCATTCCCTTTGATTATTCACATTATATAGATTTTAATTATAATATGTTAGAACTAAGATCAACTCTAAGAAAATTAATATTTAACTGATTATCAGGTATGTATTCATATATCTCATTATATGAATACAATAGATCTAACCTTTAGTTAGACTCAATTAAGACTTGATAAATTTACTCAGCGCAATCAATTGGCTAAAATGTATTACATAAAGTTAATAAAGTATTATATTGGGTGTTCGGTATGCAAATATTGATATTCAATGAAAAGAATGAAATATTGGGATATACTCTGATTTTACTCACCTAGAAGGATAAGTTGTCAATTATTCAAACCAAACACAAGAAAGTCAACATCAAATTATCAACTGAAATCCTAGAAGAGTAGAATTGTCCCAGCGCATAAATCTTATAGGAACAGTTGATTTGGTTAACCTTACTTTAACACAGGCCTGCGAAACACTCACATAGTACGTTTGAGCATTTTTTCAAAAAATTATGTAACTATGCAAAAACAATCAGAAATAATGGAAAGAAGAGAATTTATAAAAGGAGCAAGTGCTTTATCAACCTTAACAATTTTAAAACCTGGTATCGTATTTGGCAGCAAAGCGAACTCTGCCATAAACCTTGGATTTATAGGTTGCGGGAGTAGAGGTACGGCGGATATTTCATCAATGTCGAAACATACCAATGTCAATATTATAGCTTTGGCAGATTTATTTGAGGACCAACTCAATGTCGCAAAAGTTAATATGGATAAGCTCAATGCAGCGAAGGGATTTGGAACTATACCTCGATCCAATATTTACAGAGGGTCAAAGGCTTATCTGGAATTATTGAACAACAAAGACATAGATGCAGTTCTTATATCCGCACCTTGCTATACTCATCCAGAATTTCTGGAAGCAGCTGTTACTGCCGCCAAACACGCTTATTGTGAGAAACCTGCCGCTATAGACGTGGCTGGATGCAGGAGAATTCAACAACTGGGCGAAAGAATCAACAACAAAGTAAGTATCGCCATTGGTTTCCAGGTCCCCCATGCAACACCTTATGCTGATATGATACAAAGAATAAGGAGAGGTGATATCGGTGAGATCATCAATGTCCAACTATATTACCTGGCATCTGAAATACCACTCAAACCATATAAAGGAATGGGGTATGATGAAGCCAGGATCAGAAATCATTTCCACTTCCGGGAACTGTCTGGTGGAACATTGCTGGACCAGGGTATACATATGCTTGATATATGTAATCAGGCTTTACAAGCACATCCCCTTAAAGCATATGGTGCCGGCGGACTCAAAGCCGGAACAGAATTTGGAAATGCATGGAACAATTATCAGGCAATTTATGAATATCCGGACGGTATTCAGGTTAGTTATCACTCAACCCAATTTGGGAATTCTTTTGGAGATGTCTGCGCCCGGTTTCTTGGGACCAAAGGTATTGCTGAAGCTCATTACAGCGGAGGTGTTTTTATTACAGGTGAAAACCAATGGGATTCCGGAGTAGCAAAGAACGCTGCGGAAGTTACCCCGGAACAACGAGCAGCCGGTGTATTTTTGTCATCATTGCACAATGCCGACGAAAACAAGCATAAAAGCTTTATTAAAAGTATAGAAACAGGAAAACACCTCAATGAAACACAAAGAGGAGCAGAATCTACACTGACTGCTATTCTGGGTCGAAATGCAGCTGAATCGAAAGACACATTATATTGGGATGAATTAGTGTATTCCAATGAGAGCATCGATACAGGATTGGATCTAAAGCAGTTCGATTGATAATTGAGCTATAATTAGGATATTAGACTACAAGGCAATTGTTGCAGATTAATTGAGCTTAGTTTTAATGAATTTGCGGTGAGGTCATTTTTGCTCTTCGTGCTGCAATCATTGCACTTACTTCTTGCATTTTAATTTTTTAGAATCCCATAAATTTAATAGTAATGAAAACTTCCTCCCCTAAGTATATCATTCCAAAAACATATCGATTATCCATTTTTTCTATCGCATTTATTTTAATAAATGCTTTAGTACTCAGAGCAGCGCCACTCGAGCCACCTTTAAAGCCTGGCCTACAGCTGTATGTTTCAACAACTGGAAATGATAATTGGTCAGGAAAACTCAGACGGCCCAATCTTTTTAAAACGAATGGTCCTTTTGCTTCCCTGGAGGGAGCGCGCGATGCAATTCGCAAATTGAAGGAAGAGAGCAGGCTTCCAGAGGGGAACATAATTGTAGAGGTCCAGGGAGGAGTTTATGAACTATCGGGAACATTTGAATTACGATCGGAAGATGGAGGTGCGAATCCAGATTCCCGCATTATATACCAGGGACAAGAAGGAAAGGAGGTCCGTTTATCAGGCGGAAAAATGTTGGCAGAATGGAGTCTTGTTACTGATCCAAATGTATTACAAAAATTACCACTGGGTATGCATCTTAAGATATATCAATCAGATCTATCAGCTATAGGAATTACCGATTTCGGATCTCCCGGCGGCGGAGGTTTAGAGTTATTTTTCAACGATCAACCGATGTGGATCTCCCGGTATCCCAATAAAGGCTTTGTGAAGATAACTGGAATTTATAACGAAGATCCTGTCGATATAAGAGGAACAAAGGGGGATCAAGTAGGTAAATTCAATTACGATGACCAACGAATAAATTTATGGAAAGAGGAAAAAGACCCATGGGTTGATGGGTATTGGTTTTGGGATTGGAGTAGTCAACGACATAAAATCTCCAGAATTGATACCGAACAAAATATGATTGAAGTGGAACCTCCCTACGCCACTTATGGATATCGGGTTGGCCAATGGTTTTATGGCTTCAATCTGCTTTCAGAGATAGATGAACCCGGAGAGTATTATTTAGACCGGGAAAATGGGATACTTTACTTTTATCCTCCTTCGGACATTTCAAAAGGACAAGCCTATGTTTCTGTAAATAACAATGTTATACGTATGAAGGAGGTTTCATTCCTCACTATTCGGGGACTGATACTTGAAGGATGTCGGGAAACTGTGGTTGAAATGAATGACTGCAATGACGTTTTACTGGCAGGGAATACAATCAGGAATGCCGGTGATGAAGCTATTACGATTGATGGAGGATTCCGTAACGGTGTGTCAGGGTGCATTATTTATGGTGTGGGAGCAGGAGGAATCAAAATCGATGCGGGAGACCGCAAGACCCTTGTTTCCGCGGAATGCTTTGCTGATAATAATTACATATATAATATTGCCCGGATTAAGCGGGTGTATTATCCGGGTATTTCACTTAACGGAGTTGGTAATCGGGCCACTCACAATCATATTGAGCATCTCCCCCACTTTGCTATATATTTCAACGGAAATGACCATTTAATGGAGTTCAATGAAATAAATGATGTGTGTTATGAATCGAATGATGCAGGCGCGATTTATGCTGGCCGAAACTGGACTATGAGAGGGAATGTTATTCGCTATAATTACCTCCATGACATTTCTGGTTTTGAGGATAAGGGATGTGTAGGCGTTTACCTTGATGATGCTTTCTCTGGTGTTGAAGTGATCGGCAATGTTTTTGACAATGTCAGTCGTGCGATGATGATTGGCGGAGGCCGGGATAATACGGTTGTGAACAACGTCTTTATTGATTGTGTACCTTCTTTGCATGTGGATGCACGTGGATTGGGTTGGATGCATGATCATCCGGAGGAATGGATAAAAGAGGCAGAAGAAAAGGGTACTATTCAAGGAATTGCATATGATCAACCGCCATATAGCAGCCGGTATCCCAAATTGGTTCATATACTTAATGATGAGCCCAAAGCGCCCAAAGGCAATGTGATTTCACTTAATATTTGTGAAGGTGGTGTCTGGGATCAAAATGTAGGATTTTGGAGTATGTCCATCGAGGATAAGGCGCGTGGATACCTGACAGATATGAAAGATAATGTGGTGGCACCCAATTCGGAAGTGCGGGATAGTGTATCTGATAATTTTATAATTGCTAATTTAATGTTTGTTGATCCGAAAAATCCGAAACAGGGAGGATATCAATTGAATGATAATTCTCCGGCACTGAAGCTTGGTTTCAAGCAAATTCCATTTGAGAAAATGGGACTTTATAAAAGCGATAACAGAGTTAATTGGCCCGCTTCTGGGAACTGAATATGAGTTTGTCCAGAGAATTCATTTATCGAGGAAACCAGAGCTAATCTGATTTTATTATATGAAATATATCTCCGGTGCTTTGCAGGCTGTATGAAACACAAATCTAAAGCATCCTCATGCCTTTCCATGCCAGTGTTCGTGGGGATTTTGCTCCGGGTTTCAACCTAGGGAGGGAGTAGAAGTATAAAAATAGGCTTTAGCCCTTAATAGATTGCGCGTTAAGAGCTAAAGCCCAATAAAATATTGTCATTTAACCCTGCCATGAATGGCCAGGCAAAATCCTTCTACTGAAACTCCCGAATCACATCTATAGAATTATTAACATTTATGTTGAGGAGAGAATAAAAACTTCGTGTTCACATCCTCTTCAGCCATGGGATAAAGATTACCACAGGTCTATGATAACTGCACAGCCATAGAACGAAAGCGTAAGGGAGTAAGTAGGATATATGACAGTCCTATCAGCAAGAATAGTAAAAAGGAGATACTACCTTTTATGCGAACTCATATTGATAAGGGGCAGAAGTAATAACAGACAAGTGGTCAGCTTACAGAAACATTGAGGATGATTTTCCCAGTCATGAATCACATTTAAGTAACGTCAATAAAAAATTTGATCCGTTGAATAGATGCACCGTGATGATAAAATCCTGTATACGAGACATATGCCATTGTGTAAGGCATTTACAGCCTTATTTGAATAAATATTGTTATTGTTATTGTTATAACCAAAATCAAATGGAATTAGGAACATTTGAAAATATAATGACCAGAAAGGTGGAACATCCTCCAACACCTTATTCAGTTATTCGATATGCCTAAGTACCCACTTCAGATGATTTGTTAGATCCTTCCTTTATTGTTAATGTAATCTATATT
>CAJDXA010000008.1_pt2 | contig 19959 bp, 18 predicted proteins | sample 7391711 | NCBI WGS metagenome assembly CAJDXA01 (sample SAMEA7055748, study PRJEB34461) | soil metagenome | biome: terrestrial ecosystem; feature: Peninsula; material: soil | place: Antarctica | collected 2016
ATCTGGCTATCCGGGGCAACAGTCCCAATCAAATGAATTTTTATATCCAAGGTGCTGAAATAGTCAATTCTAATCACCTGGCGAATGCCGGCACCTCTACAGATCGAACAACTCTGAGCGGCGGCAGCGTGAATATGATCAGCGCCCAACTCCTCGAAAACACAGATATCTATACAGGAGTTATTCCGGTGGACAAACTCCAGGCTACTTCAGGTGCCATGGATTACCACCTCAAACGTGGAAGCCGTTCCCAGTTCCATTTTACAGGCCAGGCTGGTCTCAATGGAATAGACCTGGCGGTCGAAGGTCCGATAGGTCAACGATGGTCGTACATAGCCAATTACCGCTATTCAACCGTGGGTCTCCTCAGTCAGTTAGGCGTAGATTTCAGCGATGAAAAAATCCTCTATCAGGACCTGGCTCTTCAGTTTTCTTTCTACCAAAATGAACGCACGACCTGGCAGTTCTTCGCTGTCGGCGGTGACAACAGTAATACTTTTAAAGCGTCGGCGGATAGTCTAAGAGAAGAATACAAAGACTTCTTCAATATTGATTTCAAATCTCAAATAGGAATAGCCGGAGGGAATGTGCAGACCAAGTTTTCTGATTACTTAACGTGGAATACGACGTTCATTGCTTCTACCCGATGGGATCAGCGGGAGCAATCTTCTCCCTACTTGCCCTCCTCATACAGCGATGATTATATCGGATTGACCAAGTATGCCCTGAATTCAGAATTTGCTCATGAGGTAGGGAAATACTGGAAACTGCATTATGGCATCAATGCCACTGCGTGGTCGGGAAGATTGGAATATGAAAATGAAAACATCACCGATCTCCAAACTAAATTTTCTACCAGTAGCCTGATCTTCAGGCCCTATCTAAGTAGCCAATGGCAAGTAAATAAATGGGAATTCACCGGAGCGCTTGGTTTAAGTTACAGTGAATTAACGAGTCAGCTCAACCCGGAACCAAAATTAGCTATAATCCGCCATCTTCCCCATCAGCAAAAACTGGCTATAAACAGTGGCATCCAGCATAAACTACAACCCTATCAGGTTCTTTTATCTTCCCAAAGGAATGCTGAGTTACCCATGATGCAGTCTTGGAAATCGACATTGACTTATGAGAAAAATTTTAGCCGCAGCACTCTAAAATCGACAATATTCTATGAAGATCTGACCCATGTAGCTACAGATCATCAGGCGTTTTCAGCATTGAATATTCTCGAGGAATACCCACCTGCGCTTTTGTCCGGGGAAGGGAAAGGTCTGAATCTGGGTCTGGAAATGGCTTTCCAGCATTATCTTGACCAGGGAATGTATTACATGCTGTCAGGTACGTTGTTCGATGCCCGATATAAGACGCCGGGTTTATCGGAATGGAAGAACAGTCGTTACAATAACCAGTACATTCTGAATGCGACAATTGGGAAAGAATTTGATTTTTCAGACCAGGGAAAACAAAAAGTTTTGGGTATCAATTTTCAACTGGTCTACACGGGCGGATTCTGGGAATCGCCCATCGACCTGGAAGCTAGTCGTAATGCAAGTCGAACTATCCGGTCTAATGATCAACCTTTTTCTGTTCAACTACCCAATGTACTGAAGACCTATTTCAGGATATACTATAAGATAAACCATTCTAAAAAATATAGCCTGATTGGCCTGGATCTGAGCAACGTTCTAAATCGTGATAATACCGCTTTCCGATATTATGATCCGTATCTGGACAAGATACTGGATCAATATCAGCTCGGATTGATTCCTATGCTGAGCTATGTCATCAGAATCTGATCAATGAACCCTTAATTATGAAAAAACAAGACGTACTAATAATCGGCAGTGGAGTAGCCGGAATGACCGTGGCTATTAATCTTGCTGAACGAAGACCTGATTTATCTATAACCGTGATCAACAAAACGCGTCAGGGCGAAAGCAATACAAGTTGGGCCCAGGGAGGAGTGGCCTCGGTATGGAACCACCAGGTAGATAATTTTGAAAAGCATATCGAAGACACCCTGGATGCAGGTGATGGACTGTGTGATAAAGAAATCGTAGAAATGGTTATCCGGGAAGGTCCGCAACGGGTGCAGGAAATGATTGAATGGGGCACCAGGTTCGATAAGGAGGCTGATGGTGACTATGACCTGGGACGTGAAGGTGGCCATTCGGAAAATCGGATCCTTCACTACAAAGATAAAACCGGCTGGGAGATACAGCGTGTCATATTGGAGAAAGGAGGAGATTATCCCAACATCACCATTGTTGAAGAAGCTTTCGCTATCGAGATCATCACGCAACATCATTTGGGAAGAGTCGTCACACGAGCTACGCCAGACATAGAATGCTATGGAGTCTATGTCATGGAGAAAGAGAATCAGGCGCATATAGAACCTTATCTGGCGAAAGCTACCATATTAGCCACAGGGGGTGCCGGTCAGGTTTACAGAAGTACAACGAATCCGATCGTAGCAACGGGTGATGGCACCGCCATGATGTTTCGCGCGAAAGGTATAATCCAGGACATGGAATTCGTGCAATTCCATCCGACAGCTTTATATACTCCGGAGGGAAATCCCGGCCGTTCAATGCCCGATTTTCTGATCTCAGAAGCAGTACGTGGCTATGGTGCAATTTTAAAAACTCTGGATGGAAAAGAGTTCATGCATAAGTATGATTCTCGCAAGTCTCTGGCTCCCCGGGACATCGTTGCGAGAGCCATTGACCGGGAAATGAAAATTCATGGATGGGATTATGTGTATCTGGACTGCCGGCATTTGGATCCGGAAGGTTTCAAGGCTCATTTCCCTACTATCCTGGAGAAGTGCAGAAGTGTGGGCATAGATCCACTCACACAATACATACCCGTTACACCAGCTTGTCATTACATATGTGGAGGTGTAAAAGTCGACGAATTTGGTCAATCTTCTATTCGCAATTTATATGCCTGTGGTGAGGTTACCTGCACCGGACTTCATGGTGCCAACCGACTTGCTTCCAATTCCTTGCTGGAGGGAATGGTTTTTGGATACCGGATAGCAGAAGACGTCATTAATCGAATCGATCAGTGGGAATTGAACGACCAAGTTCCTGAATGGGACACGCGGGGGACTACAGAACCTGATGAAATGGTTCTCATCACTCAAAGTATCAAGGAACTGAAAGAAATTATGAGTAGTTATGTAGGGATCGTGCGTTCCAATGTTCGCCTGGACCGGGCATTACACAGATTGCACAATCTGTACCAGGAAACAGAATACCTTTACCAATCTACCACAGTCTCTCCGCAACTCGCTGAGTTACGTAATCTGATCACAAACGGATACCTGATCACAAAATTAGCATCTTTCCGTCAGGAAAGTCGTGGACTTCATTATACGACGGATTTTCCGGATAAACTTCCGTTCAGGGATCACATGTATTTGTAAGCCCCAATGCATTGATATAATTATTATTTTGAAGCAGAAAGGGTTTCTGCCGTTTACTCTTCACTTTGGGGATCAGAAAAAAGATCGAGATGATCATCTGTTTGATCAGAATTATGTTTTCGGGGAAAATCAGGGCTTTGTGGGATTTGAAGCTGCTTTCTCAAATTGTTGATGATGACCGTTTGCTCATCATCCTTCGCATAAAGATGTTTAATCTCCTTTTCCAGCGTATTCACACGACGGTTTAAGCGTTCTTTGTCCCCATCTATTGAAGTTTCTATCTCCTTGACCCGGACCTTATTATAAAAATTGGAAGCTAAGAATCCTATAATAATGAAACCTGCTGCCATCACAATATAAATGAGAATATCCCAGCCCAATCCCGAAGCCGCATCAGCAGATTGTCCTGCTAAATATGGTAATATGAAGATGTTTAGTATAGATATGGTCATAATGTACTATTTATCTACTAATATTTCCACCCGCCTGTTCAGGTACCGCCCATCATAGGTCGTGTTGGTCGAGATCGGATCTTTTTCTCCACGTGACAGAGTCGTGATTCGAGCTTCCGGGAAACCATTTGATACTATACGATCCTGGATAGACTTCGCTCTTTCCAATCCAAGGTTGTAATTGATGGTTTCATCCGCAGAATTATCCGTATACCCTGTAATAATCAAATGGTTCTTTTCCACACTCCAAATATTGGTTAACGAATCAATCACACTGGATATTTCAGCAGAAGCCTTTTCCTTGTCAGATGCAAACGGAAAGAACACCAGTACACGCCGGTCATTTACATTTTTTATGGGTATCATCTTGTGTGTTTTACTAACCTGGTAAAACCTGCTGACACCTGTAGTATCCATACTCTCTTTCAATTTGAGTCCGATAGGTTGAAGCACCCGTGAGGCATATCTTTTACCTGCATTTTGCAGGAGATTTATGGACCGTTGGATCCCCAAATTGCCATTACTTCCTGTATATGATTCCTCCTCCGCATAATAGCTGATAACCTGGATAGTTTCCCAGGTCTGACGATTAGCCATAAGGGAGTCAATGATGACATTGATTGAATCTCTTGGAGGATGATCAAGTAAAAATGAAGGTTCTTCAGGAGGAAGCAGATCGACGGCAATAGTATCTTCTTTGAGTTCTCTATCCCGATGCTTTTTAGTTTCAGTCGTTGGAATATAAATATGATCTCTTTCATAAAGAAACCAAAAGCCCCAACCAAGAAACCAAATCAATGCCAAAACAGTGGTCAAAATCTTCATATCGGATAGAAAAATCGTTCATTCCAAATGTAATAAAAATAACCGTTTAATTACCGATTACTGCCAGAATCTCGTCATACTCATATCCTTTTTGTAAAAGATACCTGATCCAGGCCGTAGAATCATCAGTCGTCCTTTGTTTGGAAACCAGAAGTCCCTGCAGATTCAACCGATAGGTTTCGCGATTCATCTCAGCCAGGCCACGATTTATCTTATCTTCCGCAATGCGGTGTCTGATCAGTCCGTGCCGTATTTTTTGCTTTCCCCATTTATTTTGATTGATCTTGGATCGGATATAAGCTTCGACGAACCTGGTGTCATCCAGGAAATTATCCTCGAGCAGGCTGATTATTATCTCTTCCTGATCCTTTGGTGAAAGATCTTCTATGACGTATAATTTCTCCCTGATTTTTTGAACCGACCGGTCTTCCCTTGCACAATATCGCTCCATCCTGGAAAGGATCTGTTTTCTCTTATCCTCTGTCATAATCGTTTTTATATAGAAATAAATGACTTAAGGGTTTCCTTCAATGGATTTCCAGGGATGTGCCTCGTAGCTATCCATCCCACATCTCGTGCCCCATATACATTCTTTTCCAGGTCATCGACAAATAGTATTTCCTCTGGAAGCACACCGATCAGGGACTGAACTACCTTATAAATTTCTGGTTGTGGCTTTGCCAGCTTCAGCTGGTGGCTGTAAAAAGCCCTGTGAAGATATTTCACTTCAAATTCTTCCACGCCATGAACTCTTTTAAGGTGATTGTGAACCCATTCGATGTGCAGGGGGTTCGTGTTGCTAAGGATATAGGTTTTATACTTAGTCTTGAGATCTTTCAGAAAATCAAGAGTTTCCGGCTTAATTCCAACCAACATAGAATTCCAGCATTGGATGACATCCCAAGCTTGCACAGAAGTTTTACTAAGATGAATCACGCGGTTGATAAACAGATCGGTATTGATGAGGCCACGCTCATATAAAGACATGGTCTCTTCAAAAATCTGTTTATCTTCTGCTGACCGAATACCGGTCAATTCGCTGACTTTTTGATAAAATCCGGGAATATCCAAATCAATCAGGACATTTCCGAAATCAAATATTACTGTAGATACTTTCTTTTCCATATTTTGCGGGTTTAATGTACAAAAATAATTCATAGATGCGAATAGCCATCAATGGCCGATTGTTAATCAGCAATCAGCTGGAAGGAATAGGCTACTTCACCTGGGAGGTGTTAAAGAAGATGGTTATGCTATATCCAGACCACAATTACCTCGTCCTGTTTGATCGTAAACCTGCGAAAGAATTTCTTATTCCGGGAGTTGAATATAGAGTAGTACGCCCTTCAGCCAGACACCCTATTCTCTACAGATTATGGTTTGACCTGTTAGTGCCTAGGGTTCTGAAAACTTGGGACGCTGAGATTTTTCTCTCCTTTGATGGATTTACGTCACAGTTTATTTCCATTCCTACCATTACGGCTATACACGATTTGGCCTATCTTCATTTTCCGTATTATATGAAATCTTCCGATCTGCAATATTATCAGAAATATCAGCCACGCTTTGCACATCTCTCTACGAAGATACTGACAGTATCCAAATACTCAGCAAAGGATATAGCTGACCAGTATGGAATATCGGATCAAAAAATCACGGTAGTGTACAATGGATCAAGATTTGAAAAAGAAACACCCAAAGATGAGCCGGCGATTCTCGAAAAATATGGGTTAAAGCCCGGCCAGTATTTTATATATACCGGAAGTCTTCATCCGAGAAAAAACATAACCCGGCTAGTAGAAGCTTTTGAACAAACAAATGCTGCTACCGCACATGGGGTAAAATTGGTTCTTGCAGGACGCCAGGCCTGGAAAACAACCGAACTTACAGATCTTATAAGGCGATCATCCTATTCAGACCAGATTATTTTAACCGGGTATGTTCCCGATGTAGTCTTATGGAATCTTCTTAAGAATGCGCTGGCCCTATGTTATGTTTCGTTGTTTGAAGGATTCGGCGTACCGGTCCTGGATGCATTTCACGCCGAAACTCCCGTCATCTGCAGTTCTACCACATCTATAAGCGAGGTGGCAGAGGATGCCGCTTTACAGGTGGACCCAAAGGATACCAAGGCTATTGCCATGGCTATGGATCAGCTATATAGTAACACCGATCTTCGAATGCGTCTCATCAAAAGAGGAAATCAACGTCGGCACGAATTCAGCTGGAATTTAACCACACGTTTAGTTTTGCAAGCTATGGAAGAAGTTTACAAGGAAAATTCATAGATTTTTATATTAACTCTCCGCCTATGGCGGATTGGGGGTAAAAAGTAGAAAATCAATGATTTTAGACTTTCCAAAGCAGACTCAATTATACATCTTTACCCTTCATCATTTTATTCCAATACAGATAGGGTAATATGTATTTCTTTAGGATCCATAACCTCCAGTGTTCTTTGGACGAGTCACTGATCAGCATATACTTCAGCATGGGATCCGGCGTGAAATTATTGTCATAGTCAAATTCTGCCATAACCATTTTTCCATATTCTGTGACCAGTGGGCAGGAAGAATAGCCATTGTATGAACCAGTCCCGATACGATTTTCACGGATAAGCCGGTCTATATTATCTATTACAACAGGAACCTGTTTGCGGATAGCGGCGCCAGTCTTAGCCGTTGGCAGATCCGCTACATCACCTATCGCAAATACATTTGGGTAATGATTATGCTGTAATGTATGAATATTGACATCGACCCATTTATTTTCGTTGACCAATGGAGAATTCCTGATAAAATCGGGTGCTACAGAAGGGGGTGCGGTATGTAGCATTTCATAGTGGATTCCGGTTAGATCACCGTCCTTTTCCGTTTTTACGGCTTTATTGGTTTGATAATAACTTTCATGGGCCGCCATTTTGTACCAGGCTATCTGGTTTGGCGCATCAATTTTCACCAATTGGTGGCCGAATCGAAGATCAATATTCTTCCGTGTTATAATCTCCATCAAAGTTTTCTTGATTTCTGGCACACCAAATATCACAGTACCATTCGTCGCAAAAACAACATTGGTTTTTTCACGAACTCCGCTTCTCCGAAAAGCACTTTCGGACATATAGAGCGCCTTTTGGGGAGCACCGCCACATTTGATCGGGGTTGTGGGTTGCGTAAACAAAGCTGTACCCCCTTTGAAGTTCTTCACAACTTCCCAAGTATGCTTAGGATCGGTGTAATTACTACAGACAACTCCCTTATCCCAGGTTTCTTCCAGGCCGGGAACCAGACTCATATCATAAACCAGGCCAGGTGAAAGGACTAAATAATCATAGGTAATCATACCGCTATTCGCAGTATGAACCGTGTTTTGGTCTGGATCAAGTCTTACTGCCTTGTCTTTTATCCAAGTAGCTTCCTTTGGTATAACCGACGACATTGGACGTGAAGTATTTTCATAAGAATAGGTTCCGGCACCGACCAACGTAAATGCAGGCTGGTAATAATGTTTATCCGCCGGTTCGATAATACCGATATCCGTGTACTTCTTTTGATGAATAAGTTGGGATGCAATCATTATACCTCCGGTACCTCCGCCGATGATAAGAATCTGAAAATGTTGGTTTGCCATGATCAATTAAATTAAGTTGTAATTGGATGGTTAAGTTACTGAAAATTAATTAAAAATTATGTAACTTTAGTTACACAACAGCTTATCTTCTATTTTCTTACTGACAGGTAATTTGAAATCGATACTTATTTACATTGAAAAATTAAACCATTCAACCATGAAGCGCTATCTAAAAATAATTTTATACGTGGTCATATTGGCACTGATCATAATTCAATTTATTCCGGTAAACCATTCTGTACCACAAACGAAGCCAGCAGATGAATTCTTTGCTGTAGTTAAGGCCAGCAATGAAGTGCAAACGCTTGTGAAATCAGCTTGCTATGATTGTCATTCCTATGAGACTGTATATCCGTGGTATGACCATGTAGCACCGGTAAAGTTCGTGCTGAATCATCATGTGCAGGAAGGCCGCGAGGAGTTGAATTTTTCAATCTGGAATACATATACTCCAAAAAAAGCCAGCCACAAAGCCAAAGAGACGGTAGAGACGCTAGAAGAAAAAAGTATGCCTATGAAATCCTTCACCTTGACGCACCCCGAGGCCCGGCTCACAGTCACCCAGAGAGAAGTATTGATAGCATTCTTTCAGCAATTGGTCGTTCCCGGACTGGAATAAAAAAATCATTTCAACTGTTTTTTAACACTATCATGTAAGTATGCAAGCTGATATTACTTGTATGAATCTCTTTATTTATATATGAGGATCGTCGTTTTCGGAGCAGATCATTCTGGATAGCGACTAAATTTTTAAAATATTCCTATAAAATATTTCGCAGATAAAAAGGATTTATTATATTTGTGAGTGAACATTTACATACTTGAGAGTGTTGATAAATAAAATCAAATGGAAAAAATGGAAAATGTAATATCAGATCGCCAGTTAGAGATCATCGAAGCAGCGGGTAAGATCCTTACCAACTCGGGAGTAAGCGGACTCACGACTAAAAATCTGGCAAAAGAAATGAATTTCTCGGAAGGGGCCATTTATCGTCATTTTACCGGTAAAGAACAGATCATCATTGCCCTACTCGATTACCTCGCCGACCAAATAGATGAAGTCAATGAGCAGGCTACAAGCCGACATGATTCTCCTCTGGGTAAATTCGAAGGATTATTTCAGGCGCAAATTGCATTTTTCAAAAACAATCCCCATTTCGTAGTTGCCGTGTTTTCAGCAGGACTTCTGGAAGAAAGCCAGCAAATCAATGAAACCATCTTTAAGATTATGCAGGTCATGATGAAACACCTCTTACCGATCATGTACGAAGGCCAACAACAAAATGTGTTTACGAATAAGATTACCACTGAGGAACTTATGAACATTGTAATGGGTACTTTCCGACTGCAAATGTTTAAATGGAGGATCTCTGGCTTCCAGTTTGATATAGAACAAAGTGGCTACAATATGATCGAATCTTTGCTTACGCTGATAAAAACTGAATCATGATAAAGGCACTTCGGTACATCGTAGTTCTACTATTAATCCTCTTGGGGGGCGCAACCGTGTTCATGGCTACATCCATTATATTTGACTGGTTTGGAATCCGCGAGATGGAAGGAAATTATCTTCCTTTGATTGTTTATGCAAATCTTGTCTGCGGCCTTATATATTTATATGCAGCCTATAGCCTGATTAAAAAACAAAAGCTGGCGGCGTGGTTATTGACTTTTGCCACAGGTATATTGGTGCTTGCTTCCATAGCTTTTGCCGTTTATGTTTATCAGGGTGGCATACATGAAAAACAAACAGTCATTGCACTCATATTCAGAACGAGCATCACTGCTTTTTTAGCCTGGTTGAGTTTTTACATTTATAAAAAAGCAGCCCGGGCAATCAATTCATAATGCATTAATTTTTTTCACTTATGAGGTTAGTAAATATTCACTTATTAAAGGTTCTTTTAGGGCTGATTTTCGTCTTTCCGGCGCGGGCTCAGGAAGCAGCCCAAATGGCTCTCATACCGGAATGGTCGCTCGAGCAGTGCCTGGATACAGCAAAAGCATACAACAAGAATCTAAAAATATACCAGAATAATATTGCCATCCAATCCGAAAAAGAAAAGGAAGCGGCAGCACACCGACTTCCAAAGCTGAATGTAAACGCAGAGTATAAGTATTTCACCAATCTTCCTTACCAGCTCATGCCCATGTCTATATTCGGGGGACCAGAAGGCCAGTTCAAAGAAGCACAATTCGGTGTACCACACAACCTCAACGCCAATGTCCAGCTGGCAATGCCACTTTATCAACCACAGATCAAGCACGGGATGGCGCTGACCCGGACAGCAACAGAAATTAATGAATTGCAATACAAGAAAACAGAAGAACAACTTTTCTTCGATATTTCCAACATTTATTATAATGCTCAGATCCTGTACCAGCAGTCCGATTTTATAGAAGCCAATCTGGAAAATGCAAATAAACTACTGAAAATAATGCAATTACTACATGAGCATCAACTGGCTATCGGAACGGATGTATCCAAAATCGAATTACAAATCAGTCAATTGAGCACGCAAAAGTCGTTGATTCAAAGTAAAACCAAACAGGTGCTCAACGCCCTGAAATTAGCAATGGGTATCCCGCAGGATACTCCCCTAAGCATAGATCAGGAAATCGTTCCCCATGAAGCCAGTGTCTATTCGGAATACGCTTCACTTGATTATCAGATGGCGCAAAAACAAGGCCAACGATTACAGATTGAGTTACAGCAACTGAAAGACAGCCGGTTACCCACCGTTTCACTATTTGGTTCATTTGGTGCCACGGGTTTTGGCTATGACAAAAAGCCCAATGAATTTCTTAAGATATATCCAATCGGTTTTGCGGGACTTCAGATCCACTATCCTTTGTTTGATGGCACCATATCAAAGCGCAAAATCAATCAGAAAAATATAGAACTCACCAATAATCAACTACAAATGAACTTAATCAAAGACCAAAATTCAATGTTGATCGAAAACGCCATCCTCCAGAGACAGATTACATTGAATGCCATCAAAGACGTGGAGAAGCAAATTTTTCAGGCCCAATCTGTATACAATCAAACAGTGAGGCAACACCAGGAGGATATCGCCACTATGGCTGATATCCTTCAGGCGGACAATACTATCCGGGCGGCACAGCAAACCTATTTGACATCCATTATAGATTTTTTAAAGGCTGACCTGGAACTAAAAGATCTGACCGGAAATTTTTCAACTATTATAAATCAATAATACCATGTCCTGGAAAAAAATCCTTTTAATCGCCGGATTGATCGTAATAATAGTTTTAATGGTCTTCAAGCTAAAGACCAATAAAGAAGTTGCACAAGATCGTGTTTATCATTTTGACAAAGATGAGGCGTTCGGAGTATCTGTTGATACGATCCAACCCGGTCTATTGATCCATGATCAACATTACAGCGGCACTTTTGAACCGGTCAAAGAAACCAATCTGAATGCCGAACTTCAGGGTAAAATAAATAAAGTATCGGTTGATGTAGGGAGTGTTGTGCGTCAGGGTCAAGCCCTGATCCAGCTGGATCATTCGCTATTGGATCTGCAAGTGAAGAGCATCGAAGCAGAGATGGAAGGGGTGGAAGCGGATCTCCGGCGCTACACAGCTCTGGCTGAAGCAGATGCTATACAGGGAGTAAAGGTAGAAAAAGCACAGCTGGGTCTGAAACAAGCCCAAATACAGAAAGCCACAGTAGAAGAAAAAATCCATAAATCGACCATCCGGGCTCCTTTTGGCGGCGTGATAACAGCCAAAATGGTAGAGGTAGGAGCCTTTGCTGCTCCTGGTATGCCATTATTGCAGATCACCAACATTTACCAATTAAAATTTACGGTTAATGTACCGGAACAGGATTTACACCTGTTCCAAATAAATAAGCAATACACGATAAAGGCAGATGTTCTACCTGCAGAAACATTAACAGGTAAAGTTATAATGATCGGAGCTAAATCAAACCGGGCCCATCATTTTCCTGTCCAGTTTTTAGTTTCCAATCTTCCGGGCCAGAAGATAAAAGCCGGCATGTTTGGAAAGGTGTTTATAGAAAATGAATTGGCAGAACAGGGAATATCAATTCCTGCTTCTGCACTGCAAGGTTCTTCTGAAGGTCCTCAGGTCTATGTAGTCCGTGACAATAAAGCAGTGTTGCAGTCCATTACCATCGCATCCCGGTATACAGACCAGGTCGTTGTATCCCAAGGGTTGAAAGAAGGAGACCTGCTCATCACGGATGGATTTATCAATCTGTATGATGGAGCCAGAGTAATGATCCATTTAAAAAATGAATTATGAATATTACGGAAATTTCGATCAAGCGTCCTTCACTGATTATCGTACTTTTCGGGCTGTTTATTCTGTTGGGTTATATTGGATTCACGAACCTGAGTTATGAGCTGATGCCCGATTTTAATCAGCCAGTGGTAGTGATCACCACCGCCTATCCCGGAGCAGAACCGGCAGAGGTCGAGACTTCCGTATCGCGGAAGATAGAAGATGCTCTTTCCAATCTGGAAGGAGTAGATTATCTGGTCACAAAATCACTACCCAATGCATCCGTCATTATTGCCAATCTAAAATATGGCACCAACCTGGACAATACTATGCAGGATGCCCAGCGCTATATCGACAATATTCGTCAAAACCTGCCCGCAGATATTCTGAGTCCGAAAATGAGTAAGGTCTCTCCAAATGACCTTCCGATCATGTCTGTCAGCGCCACCAGCGATCTACCGGCCCGGGAGTTTTACCAAAAAATGAAAGATGATTTCCTCCCGCAAATCCAGCAAATAAAAGGAGTAGCCGAAATTACGATGCTAGGTGGTGAGGAAAGAGAGATCCAGGTACGAGTGGACCAGGAAAAATTAAAATTCCATGGTATTTCTTTGGTTCAGGTGGTAGAGGCTATTAAGCGATCCGGTCTGGACATCCCTGCGGGTCAGGTACAATCCGATACCAAAAGCAATGCGGTGCGAATCACCGGGAAATTCCATGACTTAAAAGATATAAGAGAAGTGCAGGTGGCTATGCCGACACCCGGAAATCCGGTTTACGTGCACAACGTGGCGACCGTAACAGATGGCATTAAAGAAATTTCATCGATCAGCCGGTACAATGGAGAAACTGGTATAGGCCTCCTGATCAAGAAACAAAGCGATGCGAATGCCGTAGATGTTTCCACATCGGTACGGGAAAAATTCAAGGATATCGAAGAGAAAAACAACGCAAATCAAATGCATTTTACTATTGCCGATGACAGCACAGACAACACCATTGCTGCCGTTGACTCAGTAGTGTATGATCTGATATTGGCCATTATCCTGGTTTCTTTGGTGATGTTATTGTTCCTGCGCAGCTTTCGTAATTCCTTGATCGTACTGATCGCTATTCCTACCTCACTGGTGACCGCTTTTGCCGTGATGTGGTTACTCGGCTATACGCTCAATCTTATGACACTCCTGGCCATGTCCCTGATCATCGGAATCCTGGTCGATGATTCAACCGTCGTGCTGGAGAATATTCAACGACACCTCGATATGGGCAAAGAAAAACGAAAGGCTTCATTGGACGGCCGGATGGAAATCGGATTTTCAGCCATGTCCATCACGTTGGTGGATGTGGTGGTATTCCTACCCATATTGTTTCTACAGGTTTTCGTGGCGGATATGCTGAAGCAATTTTCTGTCGTCGTAATCACCTCTACGCTGACCAGTCTGCTCGTCGGTTTTACACTCACTCCCTGGTTGACCTCACGAATTGGTAAGAAAGATGATTTGAAGCCCACTAATTTCTTCAACCGATTCTTGCTTTGGTTTGAGCGTCAACTGGATCATTTTATTGAATGGTACGGCAATGCGCTGAGTTGGGTGTTGAATCATAAATTGATCTTCGTCGGATTCGTGATCCTGTTATTTGTCATGACCGGTGCGCTAATGAAGCAGGATATCATCGGGAAGGAATTAATCTCTACAGGCGATCAGGGTAAGTTCCGACTAAATCTCGAGTTTGACAAGACAACCGCGCTTGCACAGAATGCAAAAGTGTCCTCCGAGATCGAAGCCTATATTCTGGAAAAGCCGGAGGTGTCCACGGTATTTAGCAATATTGGAGGTCCGAGCACTGGCATTGGCAGTTTTGGTGTCGGATCGCCCAATAAAACTGAGTTTACCATTCAGCTGAAATCAAAAGATGAAATCGGCTATATCAATACGGAGCAATATATGGAGCAACTCCGCGAAGAAGTTAAGCAGTACTATCCGGAAATCAATTATAGTCTGATGGCACTGGGGCTTATAGCCAGGACTTCACCGATCGAAATCACCCTGAGCGGTCCCCATCTCAAAGAAGTGATGGATGCCGGTAATCAACTGCAGTCCATCATCGAGACGATCCCCGGAGCGGACAATGTTCGGTTGTCCGTGGAAGAAGGCCGACCGGAATACAGAGTGATTCCGGACCAGGATAAAATGCAAAGACTGGGGCTCAATACCGCTTATGCCGGTATGAGTTTACGAACAGCTTTCGCTGGTAATGACGATGCCACCTATACAGAAAGAGGAACTGAATATCCTGTCCAGATCTGGTTGCCGGATTTTGAGCGGCAAAATTATGAAGATATACGGGATCTGACCATTGTCAATCCGGCCGGCATGCCAGTCAGGGTGAGCCAGTTTGCTGACGTAGTACAGGAAAATTCTCCATCGCTGTTGGAACGGTTGGACCGCCAGCCAGCTATCACCATCACAGCCGATGCACTGGGTAGGCCATCCGGAACGGTAGCAGGTGATGTAGAGACTTATCTGGAAGATCATCCATTACCTGAGGGCATAGATATGGTTTGGGGTAGCGATATCAAGAGACAGAACGACAGTTTTGGGGCATTGGGTTCGGTATTAATCATTTCCTTCCTGTTAATTTATCTGATCATGGTGGCACTGTATGACAGTTTCATCTATCCCTTTGTCGTATTATTTTCTATCCCGGTGGCAGCGATTGGAGCCCTTTTGGCATTGAATCTATCTATGAGTAATCTGAGTGTATTTGCCTTGCTTGGATTGATCATGTTGATGGGATTGGTAACCAAAAATGCCATTCTTATCGTGGATTTCACCAACCAAATAAAAGCTACCGGAAAGCATTACGGCGAAGCGTTGATCATGGCGGGAAAAGAACGGATGCGCCCCATCCTGATGACGACACTTTCCATGGTGGTAGGAATGCTGCCCATCGCTATGGCCAGCGGAACCGCCAGCGAATGGAAGAACGGATTGGCCTGGGTCATTATCGGGGGTCTGCTATCCTCATTGATGTTGACGGTGTTCCTGGTCCCCGTGGTGTATTATGCGATTGATTCGGTCAAGGATCGGTTTAGTAAAAGCAAAACAACCTGATATGAAAATCAAATGGAAAATAATTTATCTGGTGGCAATGATGATCATGACACACTATTATGCATTGACTGCCCAGGACACTCATCACTTCACGCTGACCGTAGAAGTTCATGACCTTCGGAATGAAAATGGGATGGTTCAGTTTGCATTATACAATGAGGATGGAAGTATTCCCGATGAGAAATACCGTCGGGCCTATAAGATAGGGCGGTCTTCGATAACGGACCATTCCTCCAAATATGAATTTACCGGCCTTCCTGCGGGAATGTATGCGGTCAATATTTTACATGATGAAAATAATAACCAGGCCATAGACAAAGGCATAGTAAAGCCAAAAGAAGGCATTGGATTTTCCAACTTTAATACCATTGGATTCAGTAACAGGCCTTCCTTTTTAAAAGCAATGATCGAGTTATCCACGGATCGAACGATCGAAGTGAAAGTCGTTTATTTTTAGGCATCTTACCAGTCAATTCCTGCCAGTTTTTGGCAAGAGTTTGCTGGTGGAAGGAACCTATGACTCGTGGGACGCCTGTGGGTGCCTTACACCTGGGAATATATAGGTGTAAGGCACTACGCTCGCGCTCGCGCTATCGCTGCAAGTTCCTTCCACCAGCTTAAGACCATCTTTTATCCTCTTTGGTTCTGGCCCGTCCAGGTTAGGGATTTAAAGTTGAGTCCACTCCGAAAAATCGAATTTACGCATGAGTAGCCCTGCGCCTTTACAGACTGTGTGAAAACTATATAAATGATTTGCCCCGGTCTCGGCTGAGCCGAGATGCCGGGGATGAAATTCAGCAACAAGATATGGACTTTAGCCCTAAACTCCAATAGATTATGGGCTAAAACCTATTTATGAGTAATTTCTGATGCCCCGCCTTGAAAGGCGTGGCAATTCAAGCGCAGGCTTTTAGGTATCTTACCAGTCATAGCTTGTGTCATAATAAACGGTGTTTTGTGGTATTTCGACCAGACTTGATTGATGCTTATTTGGTTCTGTCACCGGCTTGCTCAGGCTCGGTTTATTCAGTCCATGATTATCGACGCATTCAATTATTACAAAAATGTAATGGCGCAAAAGTTCTATAAAAATAATCCTGAATTAATCACACATTCCGCTAAAGGCAGCAAACAAAGGGGAAAGGTTATGGTCTTGCGGATGGCTTTCTGCAGCAAACTGAGACACGTAAATGATGGAAAGTCAGACTAAATTATTCTTCTTGTCAGAAGATGTTTCTTCATCTCCCTTTTCATCCCCTTTTTCAGTTTCCTTTTCGTCTCCTTCTTTCTGGCCAGAAAAGTCCCTGTCAAGACTAATCGGTGTAATTTGAATGCCTTCGTTTTCTTTGGTATCAGCGACGAAGTTGTTCCGGAAACGGATATCATATTGCTCGTAAGCAACTTCAATTCCATGGATACGAGTCAAATTAATAAGCTCCCATCTTATTTCTGATTTAAGAGATCGGTTACTCATGATCCGGGTAGTCCAAAAGTAAAGCCGAATGTTGAATGTAGAGGCGGAAATAGAATTGAACAACACCTGAGGCTGAGGGTATGGAAGAACATCTTCATGCTTAGAAACCACCTCGAGCATGAGTTTCTGCAGTAAATTCAAATCAGTATCGTAGGCTACTCCAAGTTCAAGAAAAAAGCGGGATTTGTTGTCTATATGGGACAAATTAGTAATAATCCCATTCACAATCACAGAGTTGGGTATTATCTTCATTATATTATCCCGGTTTCGTATAACGGACGTTCTCAGTCCTATTTTTTCAACTTCTCCATACTCTTCTTTGTCCACCTCCAGAATATTGCCCACTTGAACGGACCGTTCAAAAAGTAAAATGATGCCGCTGAAAAAATCATTGAATGTCTGCTGGAGTCCCAGTCCGATCCCAACCAATAAAGCAGCAAATCCACCAAAAATAATGGTCATATTGTACCCCAGACTCTTTATAGCAAATAAGACAGCTACGATATAGATAAAGTAAGACAACAGTTGATTAAACGAATATTGACGTCCCTGATCGATACCCTTGCTGCGATAAACCCCACCAAGAAATATGTTGATCAGCAGTGATATCACCAGGCGAGCCGATAATATAATAACTAAAATCTGTAAAATACCGCTTACCTTCAGGCTGAACCCTGGCTTATCGGCTGTTCCTGAATCTGGTATAATGGTAGCGTCCAGGTTGAAGATATTTAATAACAACATAATGACCAGCCCATATACCGTGTACTGAATGGTGAGATTGGTCTTGCGCTTGACTTCTTCTTCACTGACCTCACGACGAGAACCGACCCTCTGTTTTCGACGGGACCTTAAATTATTTTCAAGAAGCCGGCTCAATAGAAGATCGAAAAACCTGGCTATTTGTATAATGATAAACCCAATTAAAATGGATCCGATTTTGAACACACGGAAGCCATCCTTGCTAATATCCAAGGTCAGATTGAATTCATCCACCATCCAGCTCAAAATGGAAAACTCATGAAGTTGAAGGCCATAAACCAGGACGAAGAGACTGCTGAAAATCCAGAAGTATTTCAGAATAATCTGAAGTTTTCTATCGTAGATATCACCTTCTTCCGTCCTGAGCAATTTCGCTCCTATCCGCATGACCAGGCGATGGATAAAATAAAGCAATACTACAACGATAACCGCCAGAACCATCCGGGCTAAATTAATAGAATAGTGGTCCGTGATTGGGATTTGAAATTGTAATAGCTCTTTCATCATGTCAGTGGTACATAAATTAGGTATTTCTCCTGAAATTCAAGCTCAGGAAAATATTGATACACGGATTCTTTTTCACAATAAATCCCTCTCGGAAGAGACTTTATTTCCTTGTCAACAGCACCTCCCTTTAGAGCTATAAGTCCATTGGGAATGGCATTTTTCTCTTTTTTGGTAATTAATGGCCGTGACCACAGCACGAGCTGATCCAATGGAGCCACTGCGCGTGATATCACAAAATCAAATTGATCCCGCAATTCCTCAGCCCGCACCTGCCTGGCCTCTACATTCGTTAGCCCAAGAGCTTCAGCGATCTCCGTAACTACCATGATCTTCTTTCGTGTGCCGTCAATGAGAAGAAAATCGACTTCCGGATAAAAGATAGCTAAAGGTATACCGGGGAAACCACCGCCAGTTCCCAGGTCAAGAACTCTGCTATTCTCTGTGAAGGGCGTAAAAGCCGCAATAGAAAGTGAATGGAGGACATGCCGGGTATATAAATTATCGATGTCTTTTCGTGAGATCACATTGATCTTATCGTTCCAATCCCGATATAATCGTTCCATGCTCTCCAACCGGGCTAGTTGATCGTCTGTAAAGTCTGAGAAATATTTCGTAATGGTATTTAATCCCATCGTTGTTTTGTTTTGAAGAAAATATAAGGGGCGACCAAAATTAGGTAAATTACGTGAAACCATTCATATACCCACATCTTCCAAAATCCGGGTGCCTGGTCAAATTTCCGGTAGAGCTTTCTCAATGGTCCTATGGTGAACGCTATTTTAACTCCTACAAATATTAAAAATAGATCAAAGCTGATAAATAACAGTAAAACTAATAGGATTTTTTCCAGGATCATAGACACCAGGAAACCGGCCAATCTGAGTTGTGAAGCAGTGGAATAGTACTTGCCTGCACTTTTATGCCGGGTTTTCTGACGATACCAGGTTTTCCAGGACAATGCGGGGTCTGATAAGACAAAACTTGCAGGAAAAATCGGATAATGGGCAGAAGCTTCATTTACAAATAAATCATCATCACCGGTAGGTATATGCCTATGAGAATCAAAGGTAATGTTCTGAAAAATCTCTTTGTGGTAGGCCATGTTCCGGCCTACGCCCATATATGGATATCCTGCCCTTGCCCACCCCAGATACTGGAAGACGGTGAGAAGAGTTTCCTGGCGGATCACGAAGTTTAGTAATCCCGGTTTGGAAGCATAAGGTGAATACCCCAGCAGGATACCGGGATGTGCAGGAATTTGTGAGGATATCCTTTCCAGCCATAAAGGTCCGGGTTGACAATCAATATCTGTGAGAACAACCCAGTCCGCCCTGGCTTCTCTAATTCCCACGGCCAATGCACCCTTTTTCCCGGGTGAATCTTTCGAATGTTCGACATAGTGAATGTGGCTTTTGCTCCGGATATGACTCTGTATGATCTCCCGATCCAAAGGCACCGGCCCATCATTGACCAATACAATTTCAAAGTTCC
>CAJDXA010000042.1_pt1 | contig 19833 bp, 19 predicted proteins | sample 7391711 | NCBI WGS metagenome assembly CAJDXA01 (sample SAMEA7055748, study PRJEB34461) | soil metagenome | biome: terrestrial ecosystem; feature: Peninsula; material: soil | place: Antarctica | collected 2016
CTCCTTCTACTCCCAAGACCTATTGGTAAAGGAAGGTCACTATTAAAAATAAGGAATAAGCCTTAAATTTTACTACCTTTCGTTTAAACAAAAAAGGTTATGATAAGCACCAAAGAAAAACTTATAGAGCAAATTTCAATAATTGAAGATCAGAACACTCTGGAATTTATGGTTGAAATGCTCAGCCAGGTAAATGATGAAGGTGTATTCGAACTCCCGGATCAAATGAAGCAAGAAATCGAAAAATCAATTTCCCAGATTAAAATGGGGGAATGTGAAGAACATGAACGGGTTGTAAAAAGGCTTCTAAATGAATAAGAAAGTAGTTTGGTCGAATCAAGCAATTAATGAACTTGAGCCAACACTTTCATATTGGACAAAACGAAATAAATCTAGTGACTATAGCAACAAAATTATAAGAAAAACAGACGAAGTCGTGAAGCTAATAGTGCTAAATCCAGATATAGGTTTGAATATAAAATTTGAATCTACAAGAATGAAACTTGTCATGGATAGACTCTACCTGTTTTATAGGGATCAAGATAAAATCCTGGAAATTGTCAAGTTTTGGGATACACGTCAAAACCCACTAAAGAACCAGTATTTAAAAATGTGACAATATCATATCACACCTTAAATACCGTATATCAATTCACAATAGCATGTCAAACTAAATTCATTGGTCAAAACCAGCTTGCCCGCCCGATCCGTAGGGATGGTCACAGAAGCTATTACTCCAGCACCTTAAATGCTGTGCGCCGATTCGCCTGATGTTCGTCTTCCGTGCACAATTCACAGACACAATCAATTACAGGCTGACTTTCACCATATCCACGCGCAACCATCCTGTCCGGTGAAACACCGGCCTTGGTAAGATAGGCCACAGCCGATTCTGCCCTTTTCTGTGAAAGGTCTTCATTATATTCATCGGATCCTCGACAATCGGTATGGGATGTCAATTCGATCTTTACAATTTCCGGATTATCCTGAAGCAAATTGGCCAGGCTGTCCAGTATGGGCCGGGCATCTGGGCGAATATTCCAACGATCGTAATCATAGTAAATGTTCTCCAGTACGATTTCCTTATTCTTCACGATCAGATCCATTAGTTTCGTAAAGCTATATGTTATTTCCCGTCCTATCGTATCGGGTTTACCCAGTTTATCCAATGACACATTCTCCTTATAGGTAAAATACTCCGGCTTCGAAAAAGCAATGGAAAGAGGAGTCCGCTTGTATTGAGGAATGATCATCTCTCCATTGAGATCGGATGTCATGGTAGTATCCAGAGTTCCCTGTACTCTTGCGCGGCTATTTTCCAAAGGATACCGAAGCACTTCACCGGTTTCAGGATTTTCCTTTCGTGTCACAATACGCATTTTCAATCGATACGTATATTTCTCCTTTTCCTTCTCTTTATTTACAACCAGGGGCTCACTCAGCTCATGATAAAAAAGATAGATATCATCACTTCCTATGCCCCCGGTACGGTTACTCGAGAAATAGGCCGTATTCAGGACATCGCTACGATCGGGTTCAAAAGGCAGGTATTTAAAATCATCAAAACTCGAATTTATGGGAGGAAGCAAGTTCTGCGGGTAAACATAGCGGTCATTTACCTGGTAGGTCTTGTAAATATCCAGACCTCCCATTCCAGGGCGATCCGAACTAAAATACAAGGTATCGTTATACACAGATGGATAAAGCTCGTTGAACTCTGAATTTATGTCGCTGATATTCATTATTTCAGGTTCTCCCCACGCCTCACCCTGCCAATCCGTATAAAACAAGTCATACCCTTTTGCTTTCTTATCAATATCACTGGCAAAATATATTCTATTTCCATCCGGCGTAACAAATGGATGCATAAAATTCACATTGGATACGGTAAAAGGCATTTCGACCGGATCAGACCATACTCCGTCTTCATCTTTTCTGGAGGACATGATTTTACAATAGACATCATATTCTTCATCCAGTGCTTGACATCGTGTAAATACGAATAATTGCTTTATTGCATCATAGCTGCCATCACTTTCATGAAGATCAGTATTAACATAAAGATCATCAAAGAGATTGACCTGCTGGTTCATCGACTGATAGATATCATAGAATTTGTGACCTGTCCAGGCATAGTAACTACGTCCTTCGCTGTCATCACGGTCGGAAGAAAATAAAAAATAAGCAGACCCGAATACCTGATTCATCACATCTGACTTTGGAGAATTGATATTCTCCAGATTGGTTACTTTTAGATGCTTTTGCTGCTCGGCCTGCGTTTTCCACTCCTGTGCCTGAATTGCTCCATTGATTTGTTTCTGAAAACGATCCAAATCTTTCGTCTCATTGGCCAAAAGCTTGTATGCTGCGACAGCTTCACTATACTGTCCGATTTTCTTGGACATATCGGCATACTTAAGCAGAGCCTGCAACCCAAACTCCATATCATACGCTTCATAAAACCACTTCTGAGCATCCGAATAATATCCGATATGATCATAGGAATCACCTAACAGGTAGGCCAGTTCACTTTTCACCTCTTTAAAACGTGCCCGTTCAAATTCCGGTAACAAATACTGAATAGCCTGAGCATATCGCTTCCTGTCATAGGCAGACCGTCCATCCACTATCTTTTCCGTGGTAGTACATCCTGCTATCAGTATGACACCCAAGATATAAATCCATTCTATTCTAAACCATACCATGATCTAAAACTAATAAAAAAGGGCAATGATTGTTTACATTGCCCTGTCTAAATCAAAGGTATTTTTTTAACTGATGTCAGTTCGAGACTACACAGCCACAGGTTTTCGCTCTTTCTTCTCTGGTGCCGTCTTTTTATCCTTGTCTGCTCCGAGCAAATCATACAAGATCGGAGTAGAAATAAATATAGAAGAATAAGTTCCAAAGAATATACCGAATGTGATTGCAAAAGCAAATCCTTTTATACTACTTCCACCGAACACCAACAACAGGAATATCACCAGGATAGTCGTACCGGAAGTAATCAACGTCCTCGACATCGTACTGTTGATGGCATCATTGATCAGCTCATATCTGGATTTTTTACTGTAACTATTGAAGTTTTCCCGGATACGGTCATACACAATCACCGTATCATTCATGGAGTATCCGATCACAGTCAGGATCGCAGCAATGAATGCCTGATCGATCTCCAGTGAAAAAGGAAGGATACCTCTTAATAAGGAGAATAATCCCATTATAACCAATGTATCATGTAACAGTCCAACGATAGCTCCAAGACTGTATTGCCATTTATTAAACCGTACAAAAATATAAATGAAGATGGCAATCAAGGAAAACAATATGGCTTTCCAGGAACTGCTTACGATATCTTCTGCTATGGTCGGTCCTACCTGGCTGGCACTCAGTATATGAGTTCCACTTCCTTCGGTTGCTTTAAATTCTTCTAAATTCAAGGTGCCACCCATCACTGAATTGACACCTTCGAACAGCTTATTCATGACTCGTTCAGACGCATCTTCGGCGGTATCGTCGATCAGATACGAAGTAGTCACATTGAAATGATTACCAACATCGATGGATTTGACGACAGGTTCGGAACCAAATGCATCCGTCAAAGACTCTGATAGAGCCTGGGCTGACACATCGGCACCCTGCGCAAATTCAATATTGTACGAATATCCTCCCTGGAAATCCACACCCAATTCCCAACCGCGGGTAAATATGGATATCAAACCGATCGTTGTCAGTGTAATAGAGAAGATATAGGCTTTCCGTCTTTTACCCAGCCAGTCAATATTGAGATTAGCCAGGATATTTTGAGTAGCTGGTCGCATAAAGCTGACCAACCTTCCATCCTTACTATTCCAATAATCGATAATGAGTCGGGTCACCCATACCGCTGTGATGAAGGAAAAGATAACTCCCCAGATAAGAACAACGGCAAATCCTTTAATAGGTCCCACTCCAAAGTATGCTAATATTATTGCTACCAACAAGGTGGTCACGTTGGCATCGATGATCGCCGAGTAAGATTGGCTAAAACCATCCTTTACCGCGTTGAGTGTACTCTTACCCGCACGCAGTTCCTCCTTGATCCGTTCATAGATGATCACGTTCGCATCCACTGCCATACCTATCGTCAAGATGATACCTGCAAATCCCGGCAAGGTAAGTACCGTTCCGTAGGACGCCAAAGCACCAAATATAAAAAACAGGTTGGTAAACAAAGCCAGTATCGAAACGATACCTCCTCCGTTATAATAGAATATCATAAAGACCATTACAAGCAGGAATCCTGATACCAGTGACAATACGCTTTTACGGATATTATCTTTACCAAGTGAAGGTCCCACAAGAGATTCAGAAATGATCTTCGTTTTGGCAGGAAGTTTCCCTACTTCCAGCACTGAAGCAAGATCGCTTCCTTCCTGTACAGTAAAATTCCCGGTAATGGAACTGTTCCCGTCGGTGATCGGTGTATTTACACTAGGCGCAGAGACAACTTCGTCATCCAGCACGATAGCTATTTCACGGTTGTTATCCTGTGCAGCTTTCGTTGTCATATCACCCCATATACGAGCTCCTTGATTATCCATCTTGAGGGAAACTGCTACTGCATTGGTCATCGGATCCGGTGCTGCTGTCGCGCTTACAATATGTTCTCCCGACAAAGGTGCTTCTGCATTGACCCGTCCTTTTTTAATGGCATACAGGACATATCTATTTGTCAGTTTACCCGTACCATAATCACGTCGGGCATCCGCTCCCCACAAAAATTGGATATCTGAAGGGAACATGGAACTGATCTCCGGTTTCTGGAGATACTCCATGACAATATTCATTTTATTTCGTTCGGCTTCGCCCATTGCAGCCAATCCAAGGGATCCGGTAATATTAGGTGTGAAAACACTAAACAATGGTCCACTCTGGAAAGAATTTTCATCCTGGGGTACATCAATAATTTCAGTCGTGGAATCCCCTGTTGGATTACCAAGGCTATCCAGGATAGCTGTTTTTATCGTATCCTTTCTGGTCAGGTCAATGGTTTGATTCAGCGCAGTGGTATCGCCCGCCTGCAGTTGTCTAAGTCGTTCATTCGCCCTGGAAAAGTTTTGGATGATGTTATTATCTGTTACCCGGTACACATTCCAGAACTCAAGATTAGCCTGTGCTTGCAGGAAATTCCTTGCCCGCTCATAGTTTTCAACGCCGGGTAGCTCCACCATAATAATATTACGGCTTTGATCCAGGGAGATATTGGGTTGAGACACGCCGAATTTATCGATACGATCTTTTAGACGTTTGAAAGTGAGATTCACTGTTTCATTGGCCTTCTGGCGGAGTACTGCTATAACAGCATCATCCTGTGAACTAAAGGTTATGTCTTCGGACAAAACTTCATTCTTGGCAAATATACTGGCCAGGGTTTTTCCATTGGCCAACTCACCCCATTCATCCTTGAACGCAGTCATGTAGTCCGATCCGGTCTGCTTCATCCGTTCTTCGGCATTCACTAGTGCCTGTCGAAACGTAGCGTCCTGACTATTCTTGGAAAGATTCTGCAGAAAATCTTTCACGTCCACCTGAAGAAGAGCGCTCAAACCTCCTTTAAGGTCAAGTCCCAGAGCCAGTTGCTGGCTCTTAAGTTCTTCGTATGTATAATCCTTGAAAAGAGGTATGGCAAAGATATGCTCTGCAGACATTGAATCAAGGTAGGCAATACGCGCATCCTTGGTCAGTGAATCAATCTCTTTTTGAGTATTACCTCGTTGGCCAATTTCCTTAGCGTATTTCTCAGCCCGTTTCTCCACTTTCCATGTGGGATAAATCAGCAGATACTGGAAAGCACTTACAATTGCGAATAAAATCAGGAAAAATTTTATGACTCCTTTAGCTTGCATCTTATATATTATGTTTAATCCTTATAACTCAAAAACTGCGCAAATATAACGTTTATACGAAAAGCACTGTAATTTTATAGGAAAATTCATTGAAGAATAGATCTTTTCTTATATTGTCACTTGAATAGCCGCTGTTATTCAACGATATTGCATTTAATACTCCATGTTATAATTTATGATTCCTGCTTGATTTTTAGGACGAAGTCTCATTTTAATGCTAAATCTCCCTAGGTCGGATCTAAACATGATAAAAGACGATCCGATAATTATTAAGAGAATCTGTGATAAAATTATAAAATAGTTGTTGAATGAAATCAAAAATTATCAATCAAAATTAAAAATTTATGGGATTATTTTCATTTCTTAAAAAATCTGGTTCAAATCTCTTTGGCAAAGATGATAAAACCAAAGCAGAAGACCTAGCAAAAAAAGCGGAAGAACGTAAATCACTACTAATCAATGAAGTCAAAAAGCTAAATTTTGATGTAGAAGATTTATCGATCGAAATCGATGGGGATGGTGACGCAGTTACCGTCTATGGCAAGGTTGATTCACAGGCAGAGAAGGAAAAGGTTGTTCTGGCTCTGGGTAATGTGACTGGCATCGCCACTGTGGATGATAGAATCAATGTAGTAAATCCAAAACCTGAATCAACGTTTTATGAAGTAAAAAGTGGTGATTCTTTATCCAAGATTGCTAAAGCACATTATGGTGATCCTATGAAATACCCCATGATATTTGAGGCTAATAAACCTATGCTCAGCGATCCTGATAAAATCTACCCCGGTCAGGTACTTCGGATTCCACCGTTGGAAGATTAAGGAAGGAGACCTTTTTATGGCATTTGACTGAAGAAGTAAACTAAAAAGCTGTGCTAAATAAAAACACAGCTTTTTTTATTCCATTTTCAATATAGCTTGAGGATACTTTTTTCTGATATCTTCCAACTTAGCAAGAGCGGTTTTCTCATTATCATATGGTCCTACAAACATTCGTATCCATCCCCCCTTCTCTACAAACTGGAGATCGAGCTCATCCCGGTGCGTTGGAAGATGTTCCCGGCCCTTATATAGCCCCAGTACAATTATATATTTTTTATCTGTCGCAAGGAACGAGAATTTTTGAGAGGTAATTCCTGTAAGCTTGGGAGACTTTTCTGCCACGACTTTCGAGAGTTGCTTTTCCCCATCCATATAAAATGCCCCCAATTGCCCGTCAGTGCGCCGAAGGAAAATCGACTTTTCCTGTGTATAGTAATCCGGATGTCTGAAGATAAGATGGTATTCTCCCGAATGGTAATTCACCAAACCAAATTTCCCGGTTTGATCAGAAACCGCAATAAGTTCTTCAACACCATCCTCTTTCTGACGGGACACCTGAACCCCTGAAATAGGAATATATGAGGCTGAAGATAATATTCGACCCATTTTATATTGTTCCTGTTTCTGCATATAAAACACCATTTCCAGATTACCTTCTCCAGATGGGATTTGAAATGAACGAACTAAAGTGATATAACCTGACGAACTGATATAAAGCACACAAGAGGAGATCTGCTCCAGCTCTAGTTGAACCTTGCCATTCTCATCACTTAAAAACTTCCCCAAATTACAGGACTGTAAATCCACGACAGCATTATGTACAGGAGAACCCGAACCAAGTGATTTTATTACAAGCGTTACCTCACGCGCCCCAGAAGGGCATGTCATCAAACATCCGGTCAAAATAAAAGATATAAGTGTTAATATTTTGTATATTTTGAGCATATAATTCATTCGACCAATAAAAATCCTGTTATTTTGTGGGGTTGTATGCCCGGAACATTCTGGGTGTAAAATAACAATAAAATGCACATAATGATTAGTATCAAGCCGTACTTAGTTGGATTAGTTTCTTTCCTGTTCTATCTCCTGCCGTACAATATCCATGCCCAAAAAAGCCTATACGTTCCTGGAGAATTGATCATTCAGACCGATGGGACACCAGTCAATCAGGTATTGGCGGAAGTATTCCCCGGTACTAGCAGACAAAAATCATCCATGCAGACAAAACCGATGTCATCTGATATGGGCTATCATATAATAAACTTCGACCCAGATAAAATGGATGAAAATCAATTATTGTCGAAATTAAAAGCGAATTCTCATGTGCTGGCTGTCCAGCGAAATCATTATCTCACGGCAAGAAAACGTCCGGATGATCCACGATTTGATGAGCAATGGTCGTTGCGTAGCAATACTTCCCTATACTCCGATATCGAAATAGAAGCTGCCTGGGATATCACAACGGGTGGTAAAATAGGGAATAAGCATGATAAGTCATCGATAACGGTTTCCAGGTTAATCATCCGGATCTAATCGGAAATCTCTATATCAACGAAAATGAAATCCCAGGAAACGGCATCGATGACGACGGGAACGGATACATCGATGATTATATTGGCTGGAATTTTGAGTCTGATAATGATTCTCTGAATACAGGAACCCACGGCGGTCCGGTAGCTGGGGTCATAGGTGCCCGTGGGAATAATGGAATCGGAATTTCAGGAATTAATTGGGAAGTGAAAATCCTACCTCTCTTATTGGACAAAAAATTTACTGATGCAGGATTACTGGCCAGCTATATATATGCCTATAAACTTCGTAAGAAATTTAACAAAACTAACGGTGCAGAAGGAGCTTTCGTGGCAGTAACTAATTCATCGTGGGGAGCTGAAGGATATTTTTCCGATGAATTTCCGATCTGGTGTAATTTTTATGATAGCCTGTCCACCGCAGGTATCCTGAATTGTGTAGCTACCTCCAATAACAAAGTGAATGTAGATGAAACTGGTGATATACCATCCTTATGCAAGAGTGAATCATTGATCGTAGTAACAAATACCAATATGAACCGCCGACTGGTGGGCGCCTACGGACCATTGAATGTCGATATCGCCGCTCCTGGCGAAGACATTTTCACCATTAAAAACGATGGCTATGGCTATGAAAGCGGAACATCCTTCTCCACACCAGTGGCTAGTGGAGTTTTGGGACTTATGTATAGCGTTCCAATAGCTGGCATTCTTGAAGCTGCTCTTGCTCAACCCGAACAAACGGCACTAATCATTAAAAATATTTTACTGGAAAGCCATGATCCGATAGATGAATTAAACGGGAAGATAAAATATCCGGGCATCATTAACGCGCGAAAAGCCGTGGAAGGAATTTTATCCTATTTTTCAGTAACAGATGATATCGACTACTGTCCAATTGATAGCTTGATCAACAGTCCTTTCTACCTGGACAGTCTGATAATCGGAAATAACATCGTCGCCTCCGGAAATAATTCTGGTTATCTGCCACAAGGACTCTTGCTTGATTCACTAGAACAGGGACGCTTTATAAAGTCATCCATTATCAGTAGCGCTGCAAAAGATTCTTTGGATTTTGTGCTTTGGATGGACATGAACCGTGATTCTGTTTTTTCAGAACATGATCTGTTAATCAGTGCCCGTGAGAAAGGCAGATGGGATGGAGAATTCTTTATGCCAGAGAATGTAGATTCCGGATATTATAATATAAGAGTAGGTGTTCTGGCACCTACAGACAGTATCAATCCTTGTGGCACGCTAATCCCTGCGTATGAATATGAAGATTATTCTGTGTATGTGAAGCTCAATCCTTTGCTCTGCCAAAATCCACCCGAAGTCGATACTATTATGACCGGACCCAATTATCTTCAAATTATGTGGGAGAAGGTAGATAGCACTGTAGCTTACGTATTTCGGTACCGAAAGCAGGGCGAATCAGAATGGGAAGATGAAATGGTCGATACGGCCAGGATGTTTACCCTGGAAGATCTGGACGAATGTACTCCTTATGAATTTCAGGTACGTGCTGTCTGTTATTATGATACAAGTGCTTACACACCAGTGTCCGTATTCTTTACCGCCTGCCTGTCTGCCAGTGAAAACCGTGAATTTTCTGATCAGATCAGCCTATTCCCCAATCCCAGCCCGAATGGCGATCTAACTATAGACCTACGGAACGTTCCATTATCAACCGGACGATCTGATATTTCCATTACATTGTATTCCATGGAAGGAAGACAGATAAAGAAAGAAAAAATTTCTTCGGTTTATTCTGATCGTTTGCAGCTTTATTGGTCTGACATTCCACGGGGTATTTATCTGGTAAAGATTGATTTGAACGATCGGTTTGCTGTAAAAAGATGGGTAGTACCATAATAAGGGACAATGGAGAATGGAAAGTTGAAAATGTCAAATGTGGAACGTAGAATGTCAATAAGTATCAGGAATTCATAAGTTGGAGCAGCCGTGGGCAGAAGATTGTGAAGCCCAAATACAGATAGGCAATTAGCAATGGAAAATGGCGAGATCAACTAATTTTGATAATCCAGGAAAGAACATTCCCCAATAGAAATGAACTATATGAGGCCAATCGCCCTCGAATGCTCTATAGCGCTGATACTTAGCTTATAGTAACAGGTAGGAATATCCCTTTTCCCAGTATTATGGAGCAGCTCTCCCACAGTATGCTTTGGCTGATCTCCCTTTTGGCGGATATAAATGGCTTTGATTTGTGAGGGATATTCTTTTACGATCCGCTGATAAATATCCGGATCTTTCTGACTGTCATCACCCAGGAGTACGAACTGGATATCTGGATAATAATCCAAAATGTTTCTGATCTTTCTGAATTTGTGATCGTGATCTCCTCCACCTGTCCTGAGAAAATCCATCAAGCCAATTTTATTTTTTCCAGTTTCACTACTGCTTTAGGGAAATCATTGAGTTTGGTAAAGCACTCTATCAGATTATACAGATTCCACTCACTGCTGGACACATAGAAAAAAGCTCTTAATTCATTTTCAGCCTGAGAATTTGAATTAGCCTGTACCTGTAACTGATCTGTATATTAATCTCACAATTCTACTCCATTATGTCTGGCTTTTCAATTTTCGGAAGGTGGTATAGGAATATATTACGGGAATCAATGTGATGATCGCAGTGACGACCAGAAAACTGATCATGAGTGGTTTGTTTTCCAGCAAAAGACTCAGTATGATCACTATTATCCCTCCAGGTAGCCATAGCAAACCTGCCAACCGGTGGGTTTTCTTCCAGACCGTTTCATTCTCCAATGTCCAGGGTGTGCGAATGCCAATAAAGTAATTCGTCCGAATCGTCTTGAAGTAATTCCCGAGGATCACATAGAGGATACCGGTCAATAGGATAAGGTATTTTGAATTCAGAAAAGATTCATTTTTCGTAATATATAAAATGGATATAGCCATGATCGAGGTAATGGCCACCAGGATAAATTTCAAGTTATCATACTTATGGCCCATGTCCCTGATCTTGCCTTTGGGATCAATGAAGGGAATAATCCAAATGACGACATATATAAGCAAGGGTAGAAGAATGGGGATCAGAATAAGTTCCCACTTATTTCCGTAGCGATCAATCTCACCATGAATATTCCAATGGAGAGGCACCTGAGCAGGTAAATCCCTCCAGATATAAGCAAGATATAAGAACGGCAACAGCACCAAAATGATTTGTGGAAGTTCGATTTTTAGCTTAAATGTTTTCATTATGATTTGATTTTGATGATCCAGGAGAGAACATCCTCCAATATGGTGGTATTGAGTGAATACTCTATAAACTGACCTTTCCTGACACCTGTGACCAGCCCGGCTTGTTTGAGAATATCCAGATGATGCGAAATGCTGGGCTTTGTCATGTCAAACTCTTCGGCGATTTGGCCGGCTGTCAGATCCTGTTCTTTTAGTAGTTCCAGTACCCGTCGCCGGGTTTCGTCATTCAATGCTTTGAAGAGAGCGTTCATTTAATTGGTTATTTAGGCATTTAGACAAATATCTAAATAATAGAGGAAAATAGCAAATTTATTTTCCCCAACAAAAGCACTTCCCTTTTTTCATCTAGTAATAACGAAGCGTAGAAAATAACAATCAATAATCTATCATTAACAATTATCTATAAGCCCGATTCCCCTCGAATGATCTATAGCTCTGGCACTTAATTTATAGTAACAAGTAGGAATATCCCTTTTCCCAATGTTATGAAGTAACTCCCCCACTGTATGCTTTGGCTGATCCCCCGTTTGACGGATATAAATGGCTTTTACCTGATAAGGGAATTGATCCACTATCTGGTTGTAAATGCCTGGATCTTGCTGACTGTCATCACCCAGCAGCACAAACTGGATGTCAGGATAATATTCCAGAATATTTTTGATTTTTGTGAATTTATGATCGTGGTCTCCTCCACCCGTGCCGAGAAAATCCATTAATCCGCTTTTAATTTTTTTCAGCTTCATTACTGCTTTCGGAAAATCATGGAGCTCCGTAAACCGCTCTATAAGATTATAAAGATTCCATTCACTACTCGATACATAGAAAAATGCCCGGCATCCGTCCGGGTCGTTTTGGTTTGAATTAGCCAGCAGTTTGTAGTGCTCCAATACATCCTTGAAAAATTTACGTTTGCTGACATTCTTAGTCAGGATAACGCTGAGCTTTTGAAGCAGATGACTAGAATGTGAGATAAGAAAGGTGTCATCAATATCGGAGATCAAGCCAAAAGTACCTGGATCGGGCTTCACAAATTCAACTTTAGTTTCTTCGATAATCTGTTTATAATCCAAAATTACCGTTCGTTGGTGCCAACCACTACTCAGTTTTTCAGTATATGGAATGCTGAATCGAAAATAACCATCTTCCATTGTTAGTGTTCGATATCTGATCCCCTTGTACTCTAAGGAGATTTCAACATGGGACAATGTTTTTAAAGTAAACATTCGCCACACCGATAAAGCATGCTTGAGTCGACGTTTATTCCATAGGTATTGACTCTGAATTCCATCACGAAACAGATGCCCAAACAAAATGATTTTATGCTCATTGGCGTACCCCCGGTAAATTTTAATAGATTCTTTCATTCAGTTGATCCAAAAAATAAGCTATATTTAAATGTACCATTTTAAACTTCTTCATGCCCAGACAAAATGAAATAATTTTAGCAGTTGTCAATCCTATCTCTGGAAACAACGATAAAGAACCAATTATAAAACTCATAAAAAGCAAGCTATCCGCCAGCCAATCCCTGGATATATTGGAGACCACAGGTCAAAACGACAAAGAAGCAATCAATCGCGCCATACAACGAATCAAGCCCCATCGCATCATTGCTGTAGGAGGCGATGGCACTATTAAATTGATTGCTGAAACCTATCCTGAAGAACGTCCCATCATAGGGATCATCGCAGCAGGCTCGGCAAATGGCCTCGCTACAGACCTGGATTTACCGGACAACCTGGAAGACGCTGTAAGTGTCGCACTGGGCAACCGTTGCATTGAGCTGGACAATCTATGTATAGGCGACCACCTCTGTCTTCATATAAGCGATATGGGACTAAATGCAAATCTGATCAGCCATTACTCTGATCAATCCGTTCGTGGTTACCTGGGCTACGCCCTTAGCATGCTACCCACATTGCCCACAGTAAATGATCTATACAAATTTCAAATTGTAACCCCATCCAAAACCATGGAAACAGAAGCGATTATGGTAGCCTTTGCCAATTGTAAAATGTTTGGTACCGGTGTCATAATAAATCCCGATGCCAAGGTGGATGATGGAAAATTTGAAGTATTAATATTCAAAAATTTTAATGCTCTGGAAGTTATAAAGACTCTTCAAGGCAACATTTCGATGAACCCCGAATTTGTTGAGGTAATTCAAACCACAGAAGTAAAGGTTTCTTGTGACAGGCCTATACCATTTCAGATCGACGGGGAATCATGTGGCAATATAACCGAAACCTACGTTAAGATTATCCCTGGGAATATGAAAGTCGCGGTTGGGTAATGATAAGTTGTGAGTTGTTAGATATGAGTTATAAATAGTGAACAGAAACTGAGAGTTTGGTGACTGTAATTCATCAGTGGAAATCATTGGCCTGTAAAGGAAAAGCATGGTAAATAACTTGCGCTTCCAGACCTTATGCAACCATTAGCAGTATCATTCCACGCTCTCCAATACGTGATGGTAAGAGTCAAAGCGATACATTGAGACCATTTACCAAATCTGAAGATACTTGGAATCAAGATCCTATGGTTTTGGGGGCAATAGATATTTTTTAATCTGTGGAACGATGAAATGGACAAACCACCTATTCATTATCAAAAAACTGAGTCAACTTCCGAAAATATAAGATTATTGGTTTTCAGCTTTTCCATCCAACTATGGATTCGACACAGTGATTTAATTATCTATCGACCCCAAGAAACTACTCAGTAGCATCCCAATTAATAATTTAACATTAAGGATTAACCATTCCTAAAGTTCTTCCATTTTAAAGTTCTTCCATTTAACGCGGATTCCACCTCCACTATGAATCTGAAGTGCTATACGTCCCTGGGCACTACCGATCAAGTCATCTTTCATGTCGGTCATCAATTCACCGTTCAGCCAGGTCTGTACATGGTCATCTTTAAGTTTTATACGCATGGTATTCCATTCACCCATATTGACATCACCTTTTCCTTCCGGAATTTTGTGAATCCATCCCCGTCCATAAGACTCATAGATTCCGCCACTGTTGAATCCTGGAGGTGCCACTTCTACCTGCCATCCGGAGATCTTAACAGCATCCTCTAAGAAAGACCGGAAAAAGATTCCGCTATTACCATCTGCCTCCTGGAGAAAATCCACAGAAAAATCAAAATCATTATAATATTTATTAGTAGCCAGATAACCGTACTCAGCATCCGGACCACTCTCACAGATCATCTCACCATTTTCTACGTACCATTTCTCCGTTCCATATTTATCCCAGCCAGTGAGGTCTTTTCCATTGAACAACTCTACACTTTTCTCTGGTTTACGAGGCAATTCCTTTATTTTAATATTTTTATACCACGCTTTAGCTCCATGATCCTGCAGAACTACATAGCCATAGAGGGGTAATCCATATTCACGCACATCTGCCCATTTTCCAGCATTCTTTCTCTTAAACCAGTCAACTGACCAAGCTTCAAATTCTACGATCTTAGCTCCATTCAGCCAATATTCCACATGACCATTATCAAACACAATCTTCGAGTTATTCCACTTCCCTACCGGGTTCAGTTTCTTTTTACCAGCATCTGCCGCATACATAGCATAATCAGCTCCCGTCAGTTGCCAGTCTTCCAGCTTTTCAGGGAATCCCACATCATCAATCACTTGATATTCAGGACCAGTGACATAAGGGACTTTGTATTGGGGACGTTCCATAACATGGTACAAAACACCGCTGTTTCCACCTTCTGATATTTTCCAATCGAAGACCAGTTCAAAATTTTCATATTGATCTGTCGTAGACAGATAACCTTTTCCATCAGCTCCTTCACCCTGTGCCTCCATCATTCCGTCGACTATTTTCCACGGACCTGTTGCTTCTTTTCCTTGATAATCACGCCATCCTTGCAGCGAATTCCCATCAAACAATAATTCCCATCCGTCTGCTTTCTCTTTATCAGAGAGTGTATTAGCTGGCGGCTCCTGATTGCAACTCATCATGCCAGAAATCACCAGTAAGTAAAAAAATAACATGTGTGTTTTCATTCTTCTAAAAATATTTACGATTACGATAAAATTAAATAATTTATTATTCATTTCCTATTGTCAGTAGGCGATAAGATTATGAGTTGATTCGATGCTCTTGTGGTTATTTGGCTACTAGTATTTATTTTCATAATTCAATACCTCAAGAACTTTGCTACGGTAAAGAATCGCTACATCCTGGAATTTGCCTAAAGCTTTCTCCTTTTTAATGTCAACTCCAATTATCAACCGTCAATTCTTTACAACTCAAATATAACATAAGTTATGAAATATATTTATTATGTATAAGCAATAATACATCTATTTCATATTTCAGCTTATTTATCAATGATTATTCCGCTTCTCCTATTTTCATTGTGGAATAATTAAAGTGTATCCTCCACATTCCTTTATATCATTCTGAGGTTGACGTTGAACACTTCTTCCTTTCAGATTCCGGTTAAGATACAACCATACATTTATACATCAAACAGGCGAGTTCACGGAAGGTCGTTTGACAATCACATAAATCACAAGACTAATATTATTACGACTACATTGGAATATATTTATGTTGACTGTCCCACCAGTAAATAAGCCAGAGAAAACACGATCAGAAAAGGATTGACAGGGAGGATCTCCAGGAATGATATCTCGATTGAATTTATGCTGGCTATTAGGATGGCTATTACTAATCCACCGACCATACCGATGGTGTTTGCCAGCATCGCCATGGGTCTCTTCAAGGACCACAAAAATAATGCTATTAATAAAAACGGGCATACCATCTCCCGGTAAAAACTTTATGTAGACACATAAATGAATTCACCTTGAAATCGTATGCCCGTCAGCATAATTTTAAAGAAATATTTTTTACTTCAGAACTAATTCGAATACTTCATCCAGCGAATTTCATTACTGACTTTAGCTCCTATCCGGCGACCAAGATCGATTCCAGCTTCAGAGTCCATGCGAAAATGAACACCGATCGGTAAGCGGGAATATCCACATTCCACAGCCATTTCCCGGAAACTTCCAAACCGTCGCGGAGTTCCAAGGAATTCCTTACGTCCTTTGTGAGAATTATCAATCATTTCATAATAATGGCCCATGCTTTGAGTCAGTACTTCTGCAGCAGCAGCAGCAAAAGAAGCATGACCTGAAGGATAAGTTGGGAATTCAGGCGTGAAGTATCGTCCTGAACCATCGGGACACATCAGAGTATTCCATTCTGTGTCACCTACTACGGCGCGAATGTATTCAACTGGTCGTATATAATTATACCGGTATTTTTCACCCCAGCATCTTACGCCTGCATCATGCAAAGCCATTCCTAACTTTGCATATAGACCAAGCATCATATCCAGTGGCTGAGAATTATTCTTGAAAAGCTGATTGGTAATAGATACCCATCGTCCTACCGGTGAAAAGGTAAGTATGGGACAGTCATCACTCCAGAAATCCGCTATCCACTTATCTTCATGCAAATTCCCTTTTTTAATCTCATTAACCAGATGATAGGTTTCCAAAGCTTGTTGATATAGCTCAGAACCCCGACTTTCACTATATGGAAGCGGGTCTTTCACTCGATCATTTTTAGTAGCCACGAAGGTTCTTACATCACCCCAATGCGGATGTAAAGCCGCAAGGTAATCAGGATAAGTTGGAGACCATTTCCCTTTACCTCCCGGTGGGATGTAATTGGGATCATAATTACGTAAATAAGACTCATGACCCTCCCGGTCTTTTCGTGACCATTCAAATACCACATCTGCCACTCTCTTTCCGTATTCTTTGGATCGGAATCTTACTTTGGAATCTACACCTCTGTTTACTCTTGAATAGATACTGTTGGCCAGATAATCCATCTTTGCTTGTTGCGCCGTAGGAGCTACCTTGAAAAAATGGCCAAAGGCTGTTTCAAAAGCAGAATTGAGTACGATCTCCCAATCATATTCATACTCTGGTAAATATTTTGGAATTTCCAATCCAGACATCTGCCGGGCCACAGATCCATATTGTTGAGAATAGCCTGGTATTACAGCTTCGTAGGCAGTCAAAGCTATATAGGCAAGACCACGTGCTGCTACAGGAGGTCTATACCCAGGTGTGAACCGTTCCAGATCCATATAAAGTGTGTACCAATCGAGTGCGATATCCCCGTCCAATTTAAGATTGGAATAGTCTACTTCCGTATTAGTGGGTATCTCCGGATCTCGGATACAACTGCTTAAAATAAAAAGGGTAAGCAAGATGAAAATTCCCCAACGTGGGAGCGATGCGTAAAATCGTTTCATGTTCATGTATTGTTTAATTAAAAATAAAAATTATAATTTGCTACTTATTGCATACTGGGTGAACTCTTTACGCCGACTGATATTAAAATAATTAGATTCTGAAATATTTTACGTAGTAATTTATGCATTGTTTAAATCACCTATGCCCAAGTGGATAAAGCTTGGGCTATACGATCAATTCTATAATCTATCATTTCGTGGGAGTGTCAAGTTCTAATCAAATAGGGTCGTTTGTTTTTTAAAACTACTAAATGGATTTGTTCTCATCCATATTTGGCAAACATTTTCCTCTGGGATCTATGTTTTATTTTAACAAAAAGGATAAATTCATCCGTAAAGATAAAGAGCGTAGTTTGAATATCAAAATATAAACGAGGTAAAAGAAAAGATAAAATAGAGAAGTGCTATATATTTATAATAACCATGTCTATCCAACTGTATTTAATAGTGTTGCATATATCGTTAACGTATATATATAGGAATCAACACACTAGAACTTTATAGGTTCGCTTTCAGATCTAATGTGTGTAATTTTACTGTTCATCCCAGGGATTTTATCAAATTTATTAACTATTTATGTTAAAATAAAACAATTTATTTGATGCGAGGAAAGTCAGAAACAGATATTAAAAGTCCATCTGATTATTCATTTCCGACTATTGCCTTATAAATATATGAGATCGGTATAGAAACATAGCGTGATATTCCATATATTTACATATTCCGAATTAAAACTTTGGTCATGGGATTTATTATTCAATTGTTGTTATCTGCTGTCGTCGTACTCCTGATTTCCTGGTTGCTTCCAGGCGTAGAAGTGGCTGGATATGGCACAGCCATTATAGTAGCTTTAGTGATTAGCCTGTTGCAGTTGATTGTTAAACCGATTCTTTTCATCCTTACCTTGCCGGTCACTATTATATCCTTTGGATTGTTTTTGTTGGTCATCAATGCATTTCTCATCCTACTGGCAGATGCGATAGTCCCTGGATTCACAGTAGCTAATTTCTGGTGGGCAGTACTATTTAGCATTCTGCTCTCATTGCTTGGGACATTTTTCTTTAGGAAATGAGACCATATTAGGGAATTCGATCGCTAAAAAGTTAAGGAGTAGTCTAAGAATGAATGAGGAAAACATAGTTCACTACCTTCAATCCAAAATAATCTTATAACTGATATAGGGTAGTACATTGAACAAACTGACACCATTCAATTTCAACCGACTCCCTATTATTCTCTTCCTGTTCCCCATATCATCTTCGGAAATTGCTAAATCTTGACCCAATTCCACATACCACGGATTATTGTGTGCATAGGCATTAAAAAGTCCAAAGGACAGCTCGGTCTTTTTACAATCGTTCTTATACCTCGTTCTGGTCGCTCCGATATTCAGATGGTGAAATGCCGGATAGGTCCAGTTGTTTTTTTCGGTATAATACAACCAATCCGCCCTACCCGTAGGAATGGTGAGAAGATGTCCTGTCCGGTATTCCCATCCGCCAGTCACATTCCACGTTTTATTGATCTGATAATCCAAAAACAGTTCGATATCATGCCGTCGGTCATAGGTGCTGTAATACCACCGACCATGGTTCAGATTTTCAAATCTGCTATTGGGAATTATGAAGGGAATTGCTAGGGATATGAGGGGTGGTGGAAGGCATTTGCAGCGGAAGGAAGAGCGATTGGGTAATGCCTTACACCTGATCCGGCGGTGACGTAATAGGTGTAAGGCACGCTCGAAGGTGCCTTACACCATCCATCTCAAAACGTCACCAACGTCACCCTTTGCTCCCATGGTGTGTGACTGACTTCACACACATGATGGTATTCCCGGAGCTTAGTCCTGACCAACGTCCAAAAGACACCACTATCCTTCCAGTGGAGGATGGGAAGTTTTGAAATATTCTCTGTGGTCGATTCATCATGAAATTGCGGCGATCTAAGAAATGGAACAATCTGCTATTGGGAATTATGAAGGGAATTGCTAGGGATATGAGGGGTGGTGGAAGGCATTTGCAGCGGAAGGAAGAGC
>CAJDXA010000135.1_pt1 | contig 19824 bp, 17 predicted proteins | sample 7391711 | NCBI WGS metagenome assembly CAJDXA01 (sample SAMEA7055748, study PRJEB34461) | soil metagenome | biome: terrestrial ecosystem; feature: Peninsula; material: soil | place: Antarctica | collected 2016
TAGCTGCAAGTTCCTTCCATCACCCCCTTTGGTTCAGTTCTGGCTCCTCGGCCAAGCCGAGGCAAGCTGTCCAGGTTAGAGTTTAGGGGAACTTATAGCAACACACTCATATATAATCTGACCCTTAACTTAAACGAATCAAATCCATGAGAGTAAAAAGGGATTTGAAAAGATCTTCCAAACCCATTCCGTGCCGCAGAACTTGCTCTCCTTATGGAGAATACGGTACATGGGTACAAAGGATCATCCAAACACATTCCGTGTCGGCAGGTAAGGTACATGGGCAAAAGAGTTTTATCAAATACGATCAGTGTCTTTAGAGCCTGTCCCCCTATTGAAGATGCAGTATATCTGTAGCAGATACATTCAGATCACCTTACCACTCGCAAAATGCAGCTGCTATAGATTTTCCAGATTTATGTTTTAGAAATGTCAATTACTTTAAAGCAGAAATTCGAGAAAATTAAGCCTGAAGCCAAAATAATTCTCTTTCAACCTTCTCATGACACAAGGTTGAGCCACCCTCCTATAGCTATCCTAGCGGCATGTACTAAATGTGTTTTACTTTCAATGGATGTTCATTTCAAAACACCCAAAATCAGATTTCAAGATAATTTATCATATCCTGCCATATCATAAAATCATATAAATCCTGTTCAGAAAATTTACTCATAACGATACGATCACAGGAGGAATTCCCGGAACGAAGAACTCTCGTTCAACTTTGTCATGAAACTAAGTTGAACGTGCCTACGCCAAAGCTACATCGGGCAATGCAAAAGTCTAGATGAAATTTGTCTCAAATGATTTGTACAGGCCTAACAGCAAAGCGACCTAATACCTAATACCTAATGCCTAATACCTAATGCCTATATATTATGGAAATATAAAAAATGGAGGATTGTGTTCTATCCCAAAAGGCACATCAATTAGGGAGGCCAAGAAGCAATAGAATACCTTTATTGAGGCCAGTGCCTTCTGTACCCCCAGAAGCAAGGTTGGTTTCAGCAGAGATACGGCACATAGGACATTGAGCCCATGCCTCGGCTGTGGGGTACAATAAGAGAATTCCCAGAACTAATATTCCCAATATTAAAAACCGATATTTTCTACTTATCATCATATTTCAAAGATACAAAATATTAATAACAATTTCTCAACATCAGATAAAGAATTGGGCCTGAGATGGTCACATACAACCACAAAGGGAACACCCATCGGGCTAACTTTTTGTGCCTATCAAATTGAAACGTGAACGCCCGGATAAATGTAAACAGGATGAAAGGCAAAATGACGGCTGCCAGGATTATATGCGTGATCAGTAAGAAAAAATATACATAGCGGACAATACCTTCCTTGCAAAAGGAGGTCTCAGGCATGGTAAAATGATATACTACGTAAGAAATCAAGAATAGGACAGACAATATTATAGCTGTAACCATAAAGAACCGATGTCTGTGTGCGTTCCCATTTTTAATGGCTGCCAAACCAAGAATAAGAGCCACAGAAGCCAATGCATTTAAAGAAGCATGAAATGGGGGTAGAAAGCTAAAATCAAGGCCAGTTTCTATCATCACCCTTCGCATCATCAGTACCATCAGGAATACGATGATACTAATCACAATAGCTCCTATATTTAACTTTTTTTCGAGGGATTTATTTTCAATTCCGCTGCGCATCATCAGACAATTTTTCTATTCGGTAATCTACCATAGGGAAGGCATAAGATATATCTTCCAGAATCTTTTTATACAGATCAGGATCTGCTTTGTCATAGATTTGCAGGATTTGATTAAAAACATCTACCAATAAAACATCTCCGTAAGCTCTGAGAGCATCCTGGTCGTTGACATAATGGTAGCCTATGATCCTGGTTTGAGAAGAATGTTCCAATCCGGGTTCAAAAAGGAGAAATGCCAGATCCGAGCGATCATCGATAATATATATAATATGCTCTAAATGTGACAGATCCAATATATCTTCCTGCGTAGTAATGACTTTAAGAGTATATGGCATTTCAATCAGCAGATCAGTCTTGGGTGCCCCTACCGGTGATAGATATTTCACTTCAAAATTCAAAGATATACTGTCTTTGGGCTGGAGGCTGGCAGATACTTTCATACGATCTGTTTCACCGCGCTTCAGAACAAGATAACCAGCTATGGGTAATATAAAAAGAACTAATATCGCCAACAGGAAATCTTTTCTCACCTTCATACATGATATAATTATGCCTTACTCGGTTATTCCGTAGAGAACAACAACTTAGTAGGAAGGTTCACATAGTTCCCCATAACAGTCTATTAATATTCTTTCCGTACAGCCATCGTGATTTAATGGATATTTTTAATTTTCTCCATTTCAACCGAGGCTGGAATATCAGGTACTACACGATCGGATTTCAATTCGTTTTGCTCTACAATATAAGAACGGTTATTATGCCAGTGCGTTCCTTCCTTTAGGAAGGCAAAAATGGCAAAAATCAACAGAACAAGCGGTATTAAAACCGTCCTGATCAATGTACGGGTTTCCATCCCAAGGTGCATAAAGTTATAAACAATGTAATAAGCTTTATAAAAGGAGAGAACAGCAATGATAGTTCCTGCTATATAATGTACCCAGGTCAGATAGTAAGCCTCGTTCCAGCCCAGATACCCCTTTCCAAATAAAGATATAATAACTTCAACAACCGTAATGGCGGCTAGTATTACCAACCCTTTATACACCATACGAATAGCTTGCTCGTGACTAAGATGTTGCATTTTCCAAATTCTTTTTAAAGTAAGTAAAATACGAGGAATACAAATACCCATACCAAATCGACGAAGTGCCAGTATAAGCCAATTTTCTCCACGGTTTCATATTGTGTCTTTTTCTTGTCGTACAATCCACTGGCCGCATTGATCGTTACGGTAATCAACAGAATCAAACCGATGGTAACGTGAAATCCATGGAATCCGGTAATACAAAAGAACAAAGATCCGAATGTCTGAGGACCCAGCTGGGTCATAGCGATCTTTCCACTGTCCTCTCCGGATGCAATACGGAATCGCTCATATTCCCACTCACCACCAACTTTATGAACCAAATAGGAATCTCCAGCCCGGAAGGTATCACCGTCTGAACCATCCGCATTGAGAAATACACCATCGACCGTGTGCGTACCAAAAGGGTTTTGGAAGACGGTCATTTTTTCCACGGCAATAAGATTATACCACTCATAAGCCTGGCAACTAAGGAAGGTGAATCCCCCTATAATCGTCAATACGAGCCAAAATACCACCCCTTTTCGATTTTCTCGTTTTCCCTCCTGTACCGCTCTAACCATGGTCACGGAGCTTGCTATCAATACAAAACTCATCACCGTCACAAAGATCAACGGCATATTTGTAAATCCTCCCGGAAAGCTCTGAAACACAAAATCCGGAACAGGCCAGGTAGGAACACTCAGGCGTAACGCACCATATGAAACCAGAAAACCGCAAAAGGTAAAAGCGTCAGATAACAGGAAATACCACATCATCAGTTTGCCAAAACTGGCTTTCATGGGAGGTTCACCGCCTGACCAGTCTTCTCTTATGGTCTGATCTTTACTAACTTCTGTCAACAATTTTTCCGACATTTTCAACGATTTATCTTTGCAAAATGAAAAATAGTAATAAATAGATCCATAGGATATCTACAAAATGCCAGTAGGTGCTGGTGAGATCCAGACGGATTCTTCGTTTTTGATTCACACCAAAAGGCAAGGCAAAGGCGTGATATAATGCCACACCCAAAACCACTATACCACCCAATACATGCAGGGCATGAAGCATAGTCATCAGGTAAACGAATGCTCCCGAAGGATTCCCTTTCAGGTCAATACCACTGGCATACATTTCCATCCATCCCAGGTATTGGGTGAGGAGAAAAGAACATCCCAGCAAAAAAGTCAGGACCATATAACTCTTATAGGCTTTTTCATTCTTATGATTGAAAGCCCGAGAACTCATCATCAAGCACAAACTGCTTAATGCAATCACTCCTGTGCTCACAAAAAACATGGTTGGCAATCTAAATTCAAGCCAGTTCCCTGCAGCTTGTCGTACAATATATGCACTCGACAATCCAGCAAAAGCCATTATAAGGCTTACTATACCCACATAAAGCGCAAACTTAAGCGGATGTATTCTGGAATGATTGCCCGCCATTGCTGTCATAGTAGTTTCCATACTAGCTTGTTTTTACAAATAATTATTAAATAGCAAAACACAAAACATAATCGGCAGAAAATACAAGGATGCAAACATGAGTTTTCGGGCAGAAAGATTGGAAGGGATTTTATAAAACCGATAGGCCATAAAAATAAAGTAGATTGTTCCGGCCATCAAAAGGATAAATCCCAATACTCCGATCATCTGAAAATAAAAAAACAAACCAACTACCGGAATAATCAAAGACGTGTATATCAGTGATTGCAATCCGATATTAGAGTCGATCGAGCCATCCTCGTTCACCGGCACGATTTTAAATCCAGCCCGTTTATAATCTTTGAAGGATAACCAACCAATCGCCCAGAAATGCGGAAACTGCCAGAAAAACTGAATAGCAAACAGAAGCAACGCAAATGTCGTGATAGAACCTTCCACAGCGACACAACCCACCAATACCGGTAAAGCACCCGGAAATGCACCCACAAACACTGCTATGGGAGAGTATCTCTTTAATGGGGTATATACAAAAGCATAGCTGATCAATGATACAGCACCCAACAAAGCTGTCAAGGGATTGAAATAAGCCAAAAATAATAATCCACCCACACATAATAAGCCCGCAAACAGTACAGCAACAGGTGTCGCCATTCTTCCTGAAGCCACTGGTCGGTTTCGGGTACGGTCCATCTGATTATCATAATCCTTCTCCAGAATTTGATTCATCGCATTAGCTGCACCTGATATCATAAATCCACCCAGTGCAAAAATTACCAGCGAGTGAAATCCAAACTGCCATCCGCCAACCATGATATAAGCCAGCGACGATGTAAACACTACCAAAAGGGTTAGTTTAAATTTTACTAACAACCCAAAATCATATACGGTATCCCGTATGATATGAACGCTATGTTGTATCGAGTTCAAATTATAGTTTCTTTTATTGTAAGTACACTAATTAATGAGCCTCCTCTCCTTCCCGAAGTGGAACTACCTGAGGAACATACTCATCGCCCTCATCTGTGCTGTAATCATATGCCCATCGTTCTACGGCAGGTATTTTACCAGGCCAATTCCCGTGAGGTACATGTATAGGTGTCGTCCACTCAAGAGTAGTCGCTTTATATGGATTCTTGGAAGTCATCTTACGACCATACCACATACTGTAGAAGAAATTGACGATAAAGATGAACTGTAGCAAAAATCCAATTATCGCACCAATGGTGATAAATTCATTGATGCCTCCAAAATCCTTAAACGCATCAAAAGCATCAAAGCTGTAATATCTTCGTGGAACTCCAAACATTCCGAGATAATGCATCGGCCAGAATACCATGTTTGCTGTTACGATGGTACCCCAGAAATGAATTTGGCCCATCGTTTCATTCATATGGCGTGCAAACATCTTCGGATACCAGTGATACACTCCTCCCATCATACCAAAAATAGCCGCCACTCCCATCACCAGGTGAAAGTGCGCTACAATAAAGTAGGTATCGTGAATCTGAATATCCAGAACAGCATTCCCCATAAACAATCCGGTAAGACCACCGGAGATAAAGACTGACACAAACCCAATAGCAAATAAAGAGGCACTATTGAGCCGTAAATTCCCCTTGAATATGGTGGATAGCCAGTTGAATACCTTCACCGATGAAGGAATTGCAATAATCATAGAAAATGTTGAGAAAATACTGGCTAAGAATGGGTTGATACCAGACATAAACATATGATGTGCCCAGACCAGAAAGGACAAAAATCCAATTGCCATCAATGAATATACCATCGCACGGTAACCAAAGATTGGCTTCCGGGAGTTCACCGCAAGAATCTCCGACACAATACCCATGGCAGGCAAAATAATAATATATACTTCCGGATGTCCCAGGAACCAAAATAAATGCTGATAAAGGATCGGACTCCCACCTACGTGATCGAGAGCCTGACCACCGATAAATATTTCGCTCAGATAAAAACTCGTGCCTATGCTTCTGTCAAAAAATAGCAATATTAATCCGGAAATCAATACAGGAAAGGATAATAACCCAACAATTGCTGTGATCAACAAAGACCATACACTCAAAGGCATACGCCACAAGGACATTCCTTTCGTACGCATATTAAGGACTGTTGTAATATAATTTATCCCACCCAAAATAGTACTGATCACAAACATAAGAATAGCAAATATCCACATCGTCATTCCAGCGCCGGAACCTGTCGAAGCCTGAGGCAGGGCACTCAAAGGTGGATAGGCTACCCAGCCGCCCGCAAAAGGTCCCGTACTAAGGAACAGTGAGAATAATAATATCACGCTTCCAAGAAAGAAGAACCAGTACGACATCATATTCATGATCGGTGAAGCCATATCCCGTGCTCCAATTTGTAACGGAATCAGGAAGTTTGCAAAGGTCCCACTCAGTCCCGCTGTCAAAACAAAAAACACCAAAATAGTACCATGCATAGTCACCAACGAGTAGTAAAACTCAGGATCCAGCGTACCAATCCCGGCACTATCGATATTGATCCATTTGCCCAATAGCGGCTGCAGCCATTGCAAATCCGCTTCAGGAAATCCAAGCTGTATTCTAAATATGATAGACATTGCGCCGCCGATAACCGCCCAGATTATTCCGGTGATCAGGAACTGACGACTAATCATCTTATGATCCAGTGAAAAAACATATTTGGAAAAAAACCCGGATTGGTATTTATCACCTTCATGCAGTTCATGAAAGCCATCATCAACCCCATTCTCCTGGATCAATTCTTCCGCCTGTAAATCGTAGTCTTTTATATTTGTAGTTGCCATTTTTAAAATTTTAATCCTTTACAAAATTTCGATTTGTACCCGGCGATTTTTGGCACGGTCTTCTTCTGTATCATTCGATTCGACAGGAACGGAAGATCCGTATCCTTTGCTAATTACCCGATCCGGAGATATACCCGCTTTCGTTAAGAAACCAGCAACCTGATCCGCCCTGGACTGAGATAAAGCAATATTGGCATCTTCATCCCCTGTGTTATCAGTATGTCCCTGTACTTCGATCTTCAGATCTACATTTTCCTTCATAAAGTCTGCCAAGTTCTGTAATTCATATGCAGACAGATCACTTAACTGAGCAGATCCGGTCTGGAATTGGACGTTATCAAGTTGAAACACTCTATCCTCGCCTTCTCCGAGCTCTTTATACATGACCTCGTACATATCATTCTCAAAGTTTTTCTGTCGGTCTTCTATTTCTGATTCAAACAATTGATCTTTATATGGATCGGAGTCTTTACCTCGTATCGATGAAAAATAATAGGGCGTCTGTTCATTTAACCAGGCTTCGTACTCATCCTCTTCTACAATGCGCACCACTTTCCTCATAGAGAAGTGACCGGCACCACATAGTTCGGCACACGCAAGTTCGTAATCAAATACCTCCCATTTTTGAGGTCCATTCGGTTCGTCCGGATCTGCCGGAATCTGGTATTCAGGGTATTTGCTCAGTTCTTTGCGATACTCTTCGGTCGTCCTGCTTGGTGTAAAAACAAAATAAGTAGGCATTCCCGGAACAGCATCCATCTTCACTCTAAAATGAGGAAGAAAAAAACTGTGAAGTACGTCGCGCGCCAGGATCCTGACACGAACTTTTTTACCGACCGGCAATACGATATCAGTGGGCTGAAAATCATCCAGGTTTTTGGGATCTTCCCACACCTGACCGATTGGATTAACCCCTGTAGTCAGACGAAAATCTCTGGAATACCCATGGCTTCGATTTCCATAAACTCATCATTCCCCTTCACATCAGCCATAATATCATTCCAGGCAATCAATCCCCGGAGCGTCAACATGACAAAAACGATGGCAGGAACGATAGTCCATATCAATTCCAGCTTCATATTATCATGGATGAAAACTGCCCTGTTTCCTTTTTTCTCCCGATATTTCCAAGCAAAGTAAAAAAGCAGAAATTGGGTAATTACAAAAACAATGGCGCAGAAAAACATGGTCAAATGCCAGATACTGTCAACGTCATTTCCATGTTCAGAGGCTGAAATATGCGGCCCATAACCCATCATATAATTTTTATAATAGATGGATGAACCTATGGTCAGTACCAGGAAGGCTATTCCAAATATCAAAGCCCAAATACCAACTCTATTTGAATTGGCCCATTTCCAATCTTCGTCGCCCCGAAGTGATCGCGTGATCTCGGTGATTCGACTGATTTGAATCAGGACGATGATAAATAAGGCAAATATTACTAATCCGATCAACAATGTCATGATCTCTATTTATTTATTGTACGTGATGATGAATACTCTCTCCAATATAAGGATCCCCTACCGGTTCTAACCTGGTTTTCATTAACTGCGTCAAGGCAAAATACATAAAAAATGCTAAAAATCCCAAGAAAACACCGACATCCAGGATGCCTGGAATAGTGAATCCTGAAACAAATGTAGATACAGCTTCTGCCCCATGCGCGCCTGCATCAGACACCAGCCTGGCTGATTGTTCTGAAACATCTCCAAGTAAAGAATGTCCTCCTTCACCATGGCCGGCAAGTTCACGATAGGTAAGTAAAACTCCTGGCTTCACCATCAGGAAAAAATCCATCCAATGTCCGAAAATTACAACGACAGAAGCTACGATTAAAGTTCCTGTTTTTCTTTTTGTATCATTTCTCATTAAAAGAAAGAAAGGGACAACAAAGTTGATCACTAAATTGCCATAGAACATGACAGGATAGTTGGATCGCTGATTGTTAAAATATATGGTTTCTTCTCCTACGTTGCCATACCAGATCAGCAGATATTGGGAAAACCAGAGGTAGGTCCAGAAAATACTGAAACCAAACACAAATTTACCAAGATCATGGAAATGTTCGATAGTTACATTGGGAAAGTACCCAATATTCTTTAGATAAAGCAGGGTCAGGATCGTCATGGCCAGCATGGCTACAAACCAGCTTGACGTAGCATACCACGCAAACAAAGTACTGTACCAGTGTGCATCGATGGACATGACCCAAAGCCAGATAACCACAGCTGATGTAACCGCAGCTACAGGCAGAAACGCGGCTGCATATTTCTTAATTCTTATATAAGCAGAAAAATCACCCGTTTCCAACTGATCTTCTTCGATGGATAAAGCCCGCATCTTCCGCGCAAAGAAATACCAGACTCCTAAAACTACCAGGGTTGCAATCGTATAAAATCCTTTGTTTAAAAAACCAGCTTTACCTTGCAGTAATTCATCAGCTTCTACCGATGCAGCATCTGCCCAATGGTATAGATGATGAAGCCCACCAAACATCCCGATGATCACAATCACCATCAGTATAAGTCCTACAATTAAAAACTGCGCATAAGCTTCCCACACTCGTTTGAAAACGACATGCCATCCTGAATAAGCGGTCACCATGGCCGATATACTAAAAAGGGCTATAAAGGCTATACCTGTAAAGAAAACAGTGTTAAGCAGGAAATTGGACCAAAAACGTGGTGCAAGGGCATCATCTGTAAAAAAGATGATAATCATACACACCAGTCCCAGTCCCATAAATCCATACAGGAAGTTCTTTTGTTTACTGGTAAATTGAAATTGAATGGCTTCTCTCATTATTTCCGTTTCTATCTTTAGAAATGTCCTATAATAACTGTTTTATTAATTATCTCCGGAATCCTCTTGATCTGAAGATTTCATCCCCTCATTTTGTGATTTAATATCAGATCCCATGGATACGATAAGTTCACCGGCTTGTTTCGCGGTAATGGCTTCAGAAGGCACAAATGTATTTATTTCAGGGGTATATTTCTTACCTGCTTTGCCTGCCTGTAATTCACGGATATGATGGATCACATCCCATCGTTCTTTCGTCGAAAGTTTATCCGCATAGGATCCCATGACATTCTTACCATGGATAATCGTAAATATATATAGACCGGCCGTGGTATCGATAAACTTATCCGCGAGCAAATCCGCAGGCGCTACCGGATATTTCCCACCATCCTCCCGGACCAGGTATCCAAGACCGTCTCCTTTCTGGCCATGGCAAATACCACAATATATTCCATATAATCCTTTCCCAGTAGCCAATGCTTCTTCAGTAATAGGGAAAGGGTTTTTCGTTATATCAGCTATGGCATTGGCACGACCTTCTTCCGTATCCGGATAGTGAAATGGTACATGGCCATTAGCAGGTAAATCCACCATGACCTTTTGCATTTCATCTGAATATTGTCCATCTTTCATAGCAAACTGACCAAAAGGCACCGTGCCAGCAACCGGTTTGCGGGGTTGTGCATTTTTATAATACTCCTCCGGACTACTCCAGGTGTTATAGTAATAATAATCGTATAGATTCGCTTCAAAGGCTATAGAGTGAAACATGTCAGGCATATATTCACTGCCCGGATAGTTCTTATTAGCCTGTTTACAGCCACTGAGCATATAAATGCCCAGGCCGATAAAAATCCAATGTATATATTTCAGTCGTTTCATAAAACTATCACTTTATATTTTTCATATGAACTTCCGCTCCACTTCGCTCAAAAAAGGTTTCTAACCTGGAAATTTCTTCATTCGAGGATTGGCTCGTATCAAATGCTATCGCAAATTTATCGTCAGTAATCCGAGGATGCAGTACCTCCGTATGCGCCCTGGGCGATAATCCATTAACCGCGTAAAAAACGACTACCATACCGATGGCTGCAAATAATACCGTGATCTCAAAAGTGATGGGAATAAAAGCCGGTACTGACCAATATGGTTTACCACCAATAATCATCGGCCATTCTTTCGTAAACATCCAAGACATCGATAAGAAAGCCGTTAAAGCACCGACGCAACCAAAAAGAAAGCCAACAATATGCAATCTGGACTCCGAAAGTCCGAGTAATTTATCCAATCCGTGAACCGGAAAAGGTGAATAGACGTCCAAAATCTGGAGATGGTCCTGTTTTGCTTCCTTCACAGCTTCCAACAGTATCATCTCGTCGTCATACAATCCAAATATTATTCTCTTATTTTCCATAATGGATCCTTGTTCTATATTTTAAGCTTCTACAGTTCGTTCTTGCTTGACTTCGCCTTCGATGACTTCTTCGTAATGATGTTTGTTTACCATCAAATACTGATCGCCCGAGGTTTTTAAAATATGCTTGACTTCTGCGATGGCTACAACCGGTGCCACACGGGTGAAAATCAAATAACACGTAAAAAATAAGCCCATCGTACCTATGAAAATGCCAATCTCTACCCAGGAAGGTGAATAATAACTCCAACTGGAAGGCAGGTAATCACGAGCCAACGAAGTGGCTATAATGACAAACCGCTCAAACCACATCCCGATGTTCACAAAAATGGACATCACAAAGGTTACTACTATACTCCGGCGCATCTTCTTGAACCAGAATATCTGAGGTGATAAAACATTACAAGTCATCATAGCAAAATACGCCCACCAATAGATTCCAAATGCCCTGTTCAGAAAAGCAAACTGCTCATAAACATATCCGGAGTACCAGGCAACAAAGAGTTCAGTAATATATGCTGTACCAACCATTGATCCAGTCACCAGAATCACCTTATTCATCGATTCTATATGTGCAATGGTTATATAGTCTTCCAGTCCCAGAACTTTACGCGTAATGATCATAAGCGTCAATACCATCGCAAATCCGGAAAAGATGGCTCCTGCCACAAAGTAAGGTGGAAATATCGTCGTATGCCAACCCGGTATAACGGAGGTTGCAAAGTCAAAAGATACGATCGTGTGCACAGACAAGACAAGTGGTGTTGCAATTCCTGCCAAAATCAGCGCCAGCGATTCAAAGCGCTGCCAATGCTTAGCTGAACCTGTCCATCCGAAAGAAAGCATACTATATACTTTTTTTCTCAGGCCACTGGCCCGGTCTCTCATAGTAGCGAAATCCGGAACAAGCCCCAAATACCAGAATAATAAGGATACCGCAAAATAGGTACTGATAGCAAATAAATCCCATAACAAGGGTGAGTTAAAATTCACCCACAACGGTCCACGGGTATTGGGTACCGGAAAAAAGTAAAACACCAACCATATACGGCCTACGTGAATGGCTGGAAATAGAGCCGCACAAATGACCGCAAATATAGTCATGGCCTCAGCTGCCCTGTTCACTCCCGTACGCCATTTTTGGCGAAATATCAGGAGAATAGCCGAAATAAGTGTTCCGGCGTGACCGATCCCGATCCACCAAACAAAGTTTGTAATATCCCAGCCCCATCCAATTGTCCTGTTCAAATTCCAGGTACCTATACCAAACCAGATCGTCCAGACAATACAAGGTTGGGCGCTTTTTCAGTTGGTGCACAGATGTCTTCTGTAATCTCATGGTAGGTTTTGCTACCGGTGATTAAGGGTTCTCTTACGGGTGAAACAATAGCACTCATACGATTATTCTTAGTAGTTTATGATTCTTGATTGTGTTCTGAAGACGGAATGTTAGACACCTTCATCAGGTATCCTATTGAAGGTCGGGTATTTACCTCCTCCAGCGCATAGTATGTCAATGGACTATCGAGCATTTCATTGACTTTCGCATCTTTATTATTCATATCGCCAAAAACGATAGCACCTGTAGGGCAGGCTGTCTGGCAAGCTGTCTTCACTTCTCCATCGTGCAGCGCTCTTCCTTCCACTTTGGCTTTTAATTTTCCTTCCTGGATCCGCTGAACGCACATGCTGCATTTCTCCATGACACCCCGTGAACGTACGGTCACATCAGGATTCAACACCATCCGCACCAGATCATCCGTATAGAAATTTAAATCGCCGAAAGGCGTAGGTTCATTCGATGGGAAAGTATCCGCTGTAGTATAATCCAACCAGTTGAACCGGCGGACCTTATAAGGACAGTTATTCGCGCAATATCTTGTACCAATACATCGGTTGTAAGCCATTTGGTTGAGCCCTTCCATGCTATGGACAGTGGCCGCTACCGGGCAAACGTTTTCACACGGTGCATTATCACAATGCTGACACATCATAGGTTGATAAACCACACGGGGATTGTCAACCTCACCATAATAATACCTGTCAATTCTGATCCAGGTCATTTCATGATGCCGACTCACCTCCGTCTTACCTACGACAGGTACATTATTCTCTGCTACGCAAGCTACCTGACAGGCACCACATCCTATACAAGCTGACAAGTCAACCGACATACCCCAGTGATGACCTTGTTCGTATAGGTAATCATAGGAAGGATAAAGTGTCTGGTCATTGAGATGCTGAAATTCTGCACGTTCTTTGCCCAGATGCTTGATACTTGTATCCAGATCAGCCAAAGAAGAATGACGGATGATAGATCGGTCAACCAACGCTCCCTGGAATCCTGTAAAAAAATTCGTGATCGCCTTTTCATCGACATTGATCGTTTTTCCACCATCAGACTCATCGGGACCGGTCACACCCATGGTGTGATGATATTGCACAATACCAAAAAGGTCGTCCTTTCCTTTCTTACCGCTAATATCCACAGCACTCAGATAATACTGAGTGTTTCCTTCTGAATCGACCGGGAGTGAAGGATAGAAATCCGCACCCACACCCTGTCCGGCCCGGCCGCATACTTCACGTCCATATCCCAGGGCGGCAGAAACTGTATTTTTAAATTGCCCAAACTGTTTAACAGTCGGCATAGTTCTTTTTAAATCGCCTGCTGTAACTTCCACCAGGGTACCATCTTCATCCAGATTATTGAACACCTCGAAATCATTCGTCCCATTCCAATGAAGAGGAACGTGAAGCGTATTGTCCCACACTACCCGTGTAATAGGATCTGGCATTTCCTGCAACCAGGGATTATTCGCATATACACCATCGCCGACTCCGACTGATTCAAATAGTTTCATCTCAAGTCCCTCGCCAACCGGTTTGGATATAGATCCTGCATTGACCTGGCCACCTTGAAATTCACCATAAGGTTCTGTCAACTCATCATTTATGATAAATCCATCATGGAGAACATTGTCCCAGAAGGATTGGAATGCACTATATGCTGTTTGAGTATGAAATACATTGGTTTCCCAACTGGAACGGATGTATTCATAATAACCTCGGGTTTCTTTATCACTCTTTATGATGGCGCTACTGATTTCATGGTCAGCCCATACCAATAAAGACTCGGCAGCACTCCGCGTATCAAAAATACGCTGAATAGTAGGTTGCACGATGGCATGATAACCGGTCCTTGGAGTAAGATCTGCCCAAGCTTCCAGATAGTGATCCACAGGAGCCAAATAATGGGACGCCTCGGCACTTTCATTTCTGGAATACTGACAGCTTATAACAGTGGAAACCTTTGACAATGCTTCCGCTATTTCTTTGCCGTATGGAGTATCATATAAGGGATTGGCATCATCGAGGAAAATCACCACATCTACGCTTCCACCTGCCAGATCATTTTTGAATTCCAGCAAATCTTTATCCACTCCTTGCTTCACATGAAGAGGCTTTGACGGAAATATAGTAGTGTTATAATTACCCAGTTTCTGGTTAATACGGTTTACAAGTTGTTGCTCTGAGGTATTGTTAGAATCAGAGACAATCAGCGAAGATTTAGATTTCCTGAGTTCATCAGCCATCTTTTCCAGTTGGCCGTTGGCTTTTTCATTTGAAAAAGTTCCAGATACGCTAACAGTGGGTCCGGCTCCCAATAAATTATATAAAGTGGCAATGGCCAGCCCTTGCTCAGAAGGGCGGATCAAAACCTTTTGATCGGCATTACTGCCTGTTAATGACATTCCACATTCTACGGACACCAGTTTGTTCATCACTGGATTAGAAGGATCTTTGATTTTCCGACCTTTACCATATTGATTGGCAAATTGAACCGGAGAAATCCAGGTTCCCAGAAAATCTGCACCAAAACTCACGATATAATCAGCTTTGGAAAAATCATACCCCGGAATTATTCTCGCACCAAAATCCCTTTCATTTGCCAATAGCATAGCTGAACTGGAGATTGGATCATAAACAACAGTCCGGGCATTGTACACAGACTGAAAATGTTCTATCGCACTTTGGTAAGAAGGACTGATTATGGAATTGGTAACCAACCGGATATTGCTGCTGGTTTGCAGCTTCGGCTTGATCTCTTTGTCCAGGTCTTCCCAGGACATTGTCGCCCATTTCCCATTCTCATCTTTCATTGATGGGTTTCGGTACCTGCTTTGATCATACAGATCAAGTACAGACGCCTGTACCCGCGCACTGGTACCACCTCCTGCAAACGGTGACAAACCATTTCCTTCGATCTTAATAGGTCGGCCCTCTCTTGTCTTCACGAGTACAGGGCAGAATTGCCCCGCTCTGAAAAAAGAAGAAGCGTAATAAGTAGCCACACCGGGCACTATCGCATCAGGCTTGGTAACATAAGGAATGGCCTTTCGGATAGGAGTTTCACAGCTCGCAGCAATAGTAGCAGCTCCAACACTGAATCCAACGTACTTCAGAAAATCTCTCCGGTTACTTTGAGCCGATGGAGATTCTGGAGACTCATTAGAAATCTGATTGAGAAGAGGAAGGTTGAAGAATTCTTCGTGCTGTACCTCATCCGATTTCATTTTCCGGGATTCTCCAGCCCCGTTCCATACCATATCTTTATTCTTGATACTCATACTAGAGTGCTTTTTTCCTTGACTATTTGAATTTATAAATTAATTTCCTCTCTTAGTAATGACACTTCTGACATTCTGTTCCACCGACATCTTCCACTGTGACTTTTTCTCTGGTGCCATTTGCCATTTCTTCATGATAATGGGTATATATCTCGTAATACTCATTGTTGAAATTAACTGAGCTTTGACGGTGACAATTTATACACCAACCCATCGCCAAGCTAGAAAACTGCTTGACCTTTTCCATCTCTTCGATGGGACCATGACAGGTCTGACAAGCAACTCCTCCCGCCATCACATGCTGTTCGTGACTGAAGTATACATGGTCAGGTAAATTGTGTATGCGTACCCATGGAATAGGTCCCTGTACATTCTTCTTTACGTCATTGGTCAGAGATTCCACAATGTCATTCCATTGCTGTTCTACTAAAGCTTCACCACGGCTATCCATTTTATCGTTATCGCTGACATATTGGTCAGATATCCATTTGGTGTAAACGGTTTTCACTTCATCCTGAGATAAGTTCTCATAATCATCAATATAGGTATCACTGGAAGGATCGTATCCGATAGAGGCAAAGATCTTGGTGATTTCAGCTGTTCCGTATTCCGAACCCTTTCTGATAGCCTGATGACAATTCATACAGGTATTGGTCGCAGGTATAAGCGAATGCTTACTTCTCCGGGCGCCATCATGACAATACTGACAATCAATTTTATTTATTCCGGCATGCATAACATGGGAGTACTTTATAGGCTGGTCGGGCTCATAATCTTGCTGGCGATTAAGATCTACTGCTCTGTTCACGGTAAAATACCCTCCCAAAATGATGAAAAGCAACACGTAAATTCCGACAGCTGTGCGGCCGGTGAATAAATTTCTGAGTGTCCGTTTCTCGTACGCATGGCCATCCTGAAGGGCTTCCACCTCTCCAAGTTTACCCAATATCCCCCACAAAATAAAGGTCAATAGCAAAAGCGCTACTCCCAAACCACCAATAACCCAATACTTGTTCAATCCATCTCCTCCGGCAGGCACAGCAGTAGTGACTTGTGCCTGACCAGCAGTTCCGCCAATGGCACCGGTATATACACCTTCTATATAGGCTATAATTGACCCAATGTCCGAATCCGTGAGATTGGGATTGGGTGGCATAACGGTCGGCTTCCAGGAATTCCATATTTTCATTGCCTGTGGATGTCCTTCTCCTACAAGTTCCTGCGAATTTCGTATCCAATGGTACAGGTCTGACTCTGGATATTGAGCCCATTCTTCCAGGCCAGGCCCTAGAGCCGGACCGGTCAGATCGCTCTTCATATCACGGTTGTGACACGCTGCACAATTGGTACGGAAGAGGTTTTTCCCTAATTCAACATCACCCCCCTGACCAAACATCATCTCGCTGGAAAACAGTAAGAGTGAGAGGATTACTAAAAGATACTTGAATGGTTGATACATTCTATTTTAGCTTTAAATTTTATAGTAAACTTTTATTAACGGTATTCGAACTGGGGCAAAAGTACAATTAACTCCCTTTTAAACAAACCCATTTCATCGAAAACCATCTATTTAGATCTGTTCTAATCTATACGGAAACCTGTGCTTTGATATGCGGATGCGGATTATATCCCCCCAGCGTGAAATCTTCGTATTCAAAACCAAATATAGAATCCACCTCCGGATTGATTTTCATAACAGGAAGCTCTCTTGGTTCTCGGCTCAATTGCAATTTTGTCTGATCAATATGATTGTGATACAAGTGCAAATCCCCAAAAGTATGCACGAAATCACCAACTCCCAAGCCACACACCTGTGCAATCATCATGGTAAGCAATGCGTAGGATGCAATATTAAACGGTACACCCAAAAAAGCATCCGCAGAACGCTGATACAATTGACACGACAAAGCTCCGTCACGAACGTAGAATTGGAATAAACAGTGACACGGACTGAGTGCCATCTTATCGAGATCCCCTACGTTCCATGCATTGATGATGATACGACGGCTATCGGGTCGGTTTTTAATAAGATCAATAGCCTCGGTCAGTTGATCGATCGCACGCCCGTCCGCAGCTTTCCACGAACGCCACTGTTCTCCATAGACCGGTCCCAGATCACCATTTTCATCGGCCCATTCATTCCATATCCTGACTCCGTGTTCCTGCAGATACTGCACATTGGTATCTCCTTTTATGAACCATAGTAGTTCATAAATAATGGATTTGAGATGCATTTTTTTTGTTGTCAATAGTGGAAATCCCTCGTTCAGATCAAACCTGGTCTGGTAACCAAAAACACTTTTTGTGCCAGTACCGGTCCGATCTCCTTTATCGGCCCCATTCTCCAGTATATGGCTGAGTAATTGTTTGTACTGTTTCATATTCGCAAATATATCATATATACAACAGGTCAAAAACTTATTTAACATTTATTCATTTCGGGGTAGTTTAATATTCCGATTTTATGACGGGGGCAATACACCTGACACGTTCTCCTCACCTTTGGGCCTGAAGCATCAAGTGAAATGTTTTGTGTATAAAAACCGATCGCAAAAAGATTTTTTTTATTTACGTTAAATTATTTCTAATTTCCCGACCTTATAATGCATCACTCACTTAGAATCTTAGATGTTAAAATTCCTTGGTACTTATTATTTTATTAAAGTTGCTTATCAGAGATCGTGTCTATGATAAAGTCTTGTAAACCATTGCGGCTCAAAATTCCTTAAAGAAAAACTTACCTACTATGAAATACTTGTTCTTACTGTCAACTATCCTGGCTCCTATTGCGGCAGGAGCGCAGGGAATTGATAAAAGAATCAATGATATGTTTGCGCCGGTTGCCGATGTATGGGAAAATATAGTAATGACATCAGTGCCGATCACATCGAGTATCTCTGTTCCTGTTGTATTAATATTACTCATATCCGGAGCCACATTTTTTACCTTCTATTTCAATTTCGTGAATATCCGGCGGTTTCCACTGGCTATCCGCGTGGTACAGGGTAAATATGACTTTGTCGAGGAAGGGGCAGAAGACGTGCATCCGGGAGAGGATCTGATCACCCGGGATGAAGATATTGTAGAAACCATCAAGATAGAAGGGCGGGAAGGTGAAGTCACGCATTTTCAGGCTCTTACCGCTGCGGTATCGGGAACGGTGGGGCTCGGAAATATAGCCGGTGTAGCGGTGGCTATCGCTATGGGGGGCCCGGGAGCCACCTTCTGGATGATTATAGCCGGATTGCTTGGTATGTCCTCCAAATTTGTGGAATGTACCTTAGGCGTGAAGTACAGAGATGTGGAAGATGGCATCGTTTACGGAGGACCAATGTATTACTTGTCCAAGGGGATGAAGAGTCTTGGCTTTACTAACTTTGGTAAATTCCTGGCCGTATTGTTTGCTGTGCTTTGTGTGGGAGCATCTTTCGGTGGAGGTAATGCGTTTCAAGCTAATCAGGCTGTAGCTCAGGTAATGACCCAATTTCAAATCGAGGGTGATTTTGTAAAAACGTTGCTTGGATTGTTTATGGCTGCCCTTGTAGGGGTTGTCATCATCGGAGGAATCAAACGCATTGCTACGGTTACGGAAAAGGTCGTTCCTTTTATGGCCGGGGGCTATGTGTTAGCTTCCCTGATAATCATAGGAGTGCACTATGACCTGATCATTCCTGCGTTTAAGCTTATTATGAATGAAGCATTTACTCCTACTGCCGGTTTGGGTGGATTGGTTGGTGTACTGATCACCGGATTCCGACGGGCTGCTTTTTCCAATGAAGCAGGTGTTGGTTCAGCCGCTATCGCCCACGCTGCTGTAAAGACCAGGCACCCCGCCAGTGAAGGAGTAGTCTCACTACTTGAACCTTTCATTGATACCGTGGTAATTTGTACGATGACGGCCCTGGTTATTATTTTTTTCAATATGGATGGTCAGTTTGTATATGGCGACCTCGACATAGCTTCCAATGT
>CAJDXA010000021.1_pt2 | contig 19465 bp, 14 predicted proteins | sample 7391711 | NCBI WGS metagenome assembly CAJDXA01 (sample SAMEA7055748, study PRJEB34461) | soil metagenome | biome: terrestrial ecosystem; feature: Peninsula; material: soil | place: Antarctica | collected 2016
TTTCCGCCTTCTTTCACACGGACAAAAAATGTACCGATGATAGAAGTGACGATTCCCAATCCCGCTAAAAGCAAAGGCAATATCACTGCGTTCAATCCACCAAAGGAATTGGTGAGTTCGAATCCGGATAAACCTAAAAAAGAAGCACCCAATACCATGGTACCAATAATCGAACCCACATAAGATTCGAAAAGGTCAGCACCCATACCGGCTACATCCCCCACATTATCACCTACGTTATCTGCGATGGTCGCCGGATTTAACGGGTGGTCCTCCGGAATTCCGGCTTCCACTTTCCCCACCAAATCAGCTCCCACATCAGCCGCTTTCGTGTAAATTCCTCCACCTACACGAGCAAATAAAGCAATGGAAGATGCTCCAAAGGAAAATCCTGTCAGCACCTGAATTACTTTTGCAGGTTCCCAGCCCATGCTGGAATACACAACATAAAGGACACCTAGTCCAATGACGCCAAGAGCTACAACTGCCAGTCCCATTACAGAACCTCCTCCAAAAGCTACCTCCAGTGCCTCGGTAAGTCCCGTTCGTGCTGCATTAGCAGTACGTACATTAGCTTTTGTAGCAACCCGCATACCAATAAATCCAGCTAAACCCGAACAGACAGCTCCAAAAATAAATGAGAGTGCTATCAAAGGGTGGGATCCTTCAGAAACAGTGCCGCTATAAAACAACAATGCGGCAACGATCAATACGAAGAAAGCCAACACTCGGTATTGAGCCTTTAGAAATGCCATCGACCCGTCGGCGATGCTTTTGGCAATTTTTGCCATTTGTTCTGTACCCACCTCTTGTTTGGTCACCCAGGAGGATTTCCAAAACATATAGATGATTCCCAATACTCCGAATAGAGGGATAATATAAGTAATCGTTTGTCCCATTTAGTTAACAGATTTTGACATTAAATTTTTAAAAGTCGGTAAAACTACCAATTAATTCGGGGTTGTGCAAGGAAATAAAGTTTCTTTGACCAAGTCTTATCCTAAAGACTAGGTGCAAAGAAAAGAAAAGTAATTTTCAATACGCGATTTAAGTATGAACAAACTTCAGCTTACCAAAAGCTTATTGAGAAGAATGGAAAAACAACTGCTGATACGTTAGCCTTGAGTAATTCCTATCCTGATCTGTCTGTCCCAACACCCGGAAAGCGAAATATCCGTCGACGGATGAAGAAAAACTAATTCGTTGTTTCCCGTAATTCAGGACACCTGTTTGTACGGTTCGACCCCAAAGATCCAGTATTTCATATCTCATTTGGTGCCCCTCCTGATTATCCACGACAAGGTCCTGTCGTACAAGTGTATTAATTAGTTTCACATTCGCCTGAAGAGGCTGAAGCCGGATACTGGTAGCCTGGCATAATTTATCCTGTATCAGCATCAATCCCGTATCAAGTACTTCCAATAAACGATCTCGGTAAAGTGGGTTATTATCATAGATATCACTATGTCTCCCATCTTCAAAAGTGTAGAAATAGGATTCAATGCCTTGTGATTTCAATCGTTCATCAATCGGTTTGCTTCCATATAATTCTATAAAACCATTGGCCAGTCCATGGTCATAAAACACCACAGAATCCTTATTGCCGTGAATAGAAATCAAAGGTGGTTCCCCTGCATCGATCCAGGCTGTATCAAATATCCCCCCACTCATATTAAGTCCATAAGCAATAGCGTAATCATCCGAATGGGATTCAAATAATCCACCGTTGTTTTCAAAAGCAACAGCCAGAAAATCAGGCAAACTATCCTTTTCATCAATATACATTCGGTGATTAGCTATGATGGCTCCGGCAGATCCACCTCCAATAACCATATGCTGAAGATCTACTTCCGGGAAAATACCTTTACCACTGTGATCCACCACATAATCAATCGCAGTCTGCAAATCCAGCATGGATTTCACGACGACATCCACTATATTGTTAACAGATGGAATTCCACCCAAAATAAAAGACCATGTCCTATACCCCACAGAAACGACCACAAAACCTTTCGACACCATTAGACGGGCGTATTCTTCCATGGTACTTTTATTTCCCATCTCTGTTATAAATGAGCCCCCATGTAATAGAAACATGATGGGTTGAACGGATTGTGTGTTTTCAGTTGAATAATATAGATCCATCAATAGATTTATAGAATCAACATACCCGGTTGGCTCTGATGCCCTTCCATATTTTAGCTCCGTCTTCTGAATGGAACTAAATTGATTCTCCGTAAAGGTTGTCTCACAATAATCCTGAGAATGGATTAAATTAGGACATACCACCATCAGAAGAAAAAGAACGAAAGAATAAAGTAAATTTTTTTCCATAGTGAATTAAATGTTATCATCATTAAACGGCCTTCAACCAATCATGTACGACCAAAAAGAAATATTTCTACGCTTCCTTCTCTCTCCGTCGCTACAATCCATGCCCGAAAAGTATAAATTATTCTTCAGAATTGGGGTATAATTGTATAGTATCTTTTAATGCCGGGATTTTAATATTTTCAAAACCTCTTTCTTCCAGAAAAGCCTGCCAGGCCAACTGCACATCATACTCTCCATGAACCAGAAAAAGTCCTTTCAAATGAAGCTGATTTTTGATAAAAGAAAGCATCTCCCACCGGTCGCCATGGGCAGATAACGCATCTATCCTTTCAATCCTGGCCTTAACTTGCAGCCATTCACCAAATAGATTCAAGCGCTCCACTCCTGCAATCAACATACCAGCCGGAGTAGATGGCGTCGCATAGCCCACCAGCAATATAGTATTATTCGGATCTTCCAGATTATTGGCAATATGATGCCTTACCCGCCCGGCATTGGCCATTCCTGCTGCGCTTATGATGACACATGGACCTTTCAGGTGATTGAGGGATTTGGATAATTCCACACTTCTTATATATGTCAGGCTATTGAACCCAAAAGGGTCATCATCTTCGAGTAAATACTCATTGAGGTCATCATCGTAACATTCGGGATGGGTGCCATATACCTGAGTGGCATTAATAGCAAGCGGACTATCAACAAAAACCGGAATATTTTTGGGAAGTAGTCCTTCATTGAATAGCTGATCAAGGATATAGACGACTTCCTGCGTTCGGCCCACACTGAAGGCTGGAATAATCAATTTGCCACCGCGTTCTACGCAGGTTTCCCGGATAATTTTCAAGAAATGTTCATCTTCCATCGGCTTACTTTCATGATCCCTGTCGCCATACGTGGATTCACAAATCAGATAATCCAGCGGTGGCATAGGCACGGGGTCCCGTAGGATTGGCCGGTCCGGTCGACCAATATCACCTGAGAACCCAATGTACTTTTCTCCATTTATTCTCAGTGTTACCGACGCTGAACCGAGTATGTGACCTGCATCCTTAAAGATGACTTCCACACCATCGCAAATCGTCAACCATTTTTCGTATCCTACAGACCGGAAGAGCTTCATAGTTTCCGTCACATGCTTGGTTTCATAGAGCGGTGTGACCTTCTTTTTATTTCCTGAGCCATGGCCTCTTTCATTCTGGTATTTCGCATCATATTCCTGTATCATAGCACTATCCAATAGCATAATAGCAGACAGGCTCCTGGTAGCGTGAGTACAATAAATATTTCCTGTAAATCCGGATTTTACCAAAAAAGGCAACCGCCCGGAATGATCAATGTGTGCATGGGAGAGTACAACACAATCTATTTCAGAAGGATTGAAATACCAATTCTGGTTAAAAGCTTCCATATTCTGGTCATTCCCCTGGTATAAACCACAATCCAGCAGTATCCGATAATCGTCATTTCCAGACGGTCCCTGACCAGACAGAGTGAGCAAATGAGCACTTCCCGTTACTTCCCGTGCTGCACCACAAAATTTTATTTCCATGAATGCTATTGTTTTAGTCTTGTCAATGATACTAAAAATATGACAGCAAGTGGAGAAAAAATATTTATCACGCAACGATGTTTCATATCTGACAAATAAATACTAAATTTGCGCTCGGCTTAAAGAAGCCATGGCTTGACATGCCCCCTTCAAATCCAAATTAAAAAGGAGCAGTACGGTCAGCCAAAAACTATTTGATACAAAGTTATATCTGAGGACTTCAAATACGTCCTTACTCAACTTAACACCCAACCCACACACCATACGGGGGATTAGCTCAGTTGGCTAGAGCGCTACGCTGGCAGCGTAGAGGTCATCGGTTCGAATCCGATATCCTCCACTCTTTTTCATTTCAGATTTATGATTTTAGATTTCTTTCCTTTATAAAATCGGCTCCACTTTACGAATGTTTCTCATCCGCCTTTTAGCTTCCTCATATCCAATTAAAAATTCTAAAGTATCTTTGATATTGTGAGGAATTCTATATTTCAAAAGTTTCTTTTTCTTCATAGGAAATTATCGAGAACACTGTGGATGCTGGCTTTGTAATCACAAACGACCACTTCTGTGGCGTTATGAACATCCATCTTTGGAGTAATTAAATCTAACAGAAAGTCATTTGCGCAGAATCAGGGATTCACTGAACAGACCTACCATAACTCTTAAATTATAAGGAGTCGTTTAAATATCAAAATTTGCAAAGCATTCCTTTTAATATAAAAAGAATTTACCTTATTTTTGCAGCAATTTAGTCTTTGTCTAAATAAAAACCACCATGTCTTTCATTACACTGAACCATATTGCATGTCAGGCCAGATTAACTGAAATGGGTTTTCTTCCAGGCCATTCTACTACAGTCATACGAAAGTCTCCGTTTGGAAGTACGCTATACGTGAGACTGAATACCAGTCATATCGCTTTGCGTAAAAAAGAAGCCGCACAGGTGATAATTCAAGATAACAGTTAATAGCCGGATTCCCATGATGACAGCGGAAATGACCGAAACCATAAACCGGAACATAGTACTTGTTGGCAATCCCAACAGTGGTAAAAGTTCTCTGTTCAACCGGCTCACCGGTATGCGACAGAAAACAGGTAACTACCCCGGTGTCACGGTGGACAAAAAGACAGGAAGTATGGATCTCAATGGTCACGGACTTCATAAGGTGACAGACCTACCCGGTTCATACTCGATATTCCCTACCACCACTGATGAACAAATCGCCGCACAGGAAGTCCTGGATAGTGGTGCCCTTGAGAAAGAAACCATATACGTCTATGTGGCCGATGTTACAAAGCTGGATAAGCAACTGCTTCTTTTTACTCAGTTACTTAGCCTGGATAAACCTCTGATCCTCTGTTTGAATATGACAGATCTGATCCAGACTGACCACACAGTATTAGAACGGATCTTTAGTAAGAGATTTTCCATTCCCGTCGTAAGCGTGTCCTCGAAAAAAGGCACAGGAATTGACCGCTTAAAAAATGAAATTGAAAAATTTGAGTTCGACAGCCTACAACCTACAGACATTTTCTATGTTCCGGAAAAAACAAATTTCCTCTCCGGCCATTCTAACGCTGCGGCATATAATTACACTGCTTTTGTTAAGGATATCCACCAAATAAAAAAAATTAATGAACGACGTGTAAAACCAAACAGGCCAGAAGATCAAAGCCAGAAAAGAAAAATATTAGATGCACAGGTTCGGGATACAATGAAAAGATATTCTGTTATCGAACCATTCCTGTATAAGTTAAAACCCCTGATCAATCCTGAGCCATCCAGAACAGACTTTCTGGACCGGTTTCTGACACACCGGATCTGGGGACCGGTGATCTTTTTCTCCCTCATGTTGCTTATATTTCAAGCCATCTTTGCCTGGGCGCAGTACCCTATGAGATGGATTGAAAATGGTTTCGCACTACTTAATGAAGCAATTTTCGCCACTTTTCCATCCGGCTGGTTTACCAATCTTCTCACCGAAGGGATATTATCAGGTATTGGCGGGATTCTGGTATTTATACCCCAGATAGCCATTTTATTTTTACTCATTGGAATTCTGGAGCAAACAGGATATATGGCTCGTGTGGTATTTATGATGGACAGTACGTTGCAAAAATTTGGCATGAATGGCCGAAGTGTTGTGGCTTTGGTTTCAGGAGGTGCCTGCGCTATACCAGCCATCATGAGCACCCGGAATATAGCCGGATGGAAAGAACGGATGATTACGATAATGGTGACTCCGTTGATTAGTTGCTCAGCGCGGATTCCAGTGTACGCGCTTTTAATCGCCATGGTGGTACCTTATAAAAAGATATTCGGCGTATTTAATTTACAGGGCCTGGCCTTCGGATTGATGTATTTCCTGGGGGGATTTATGGCACTTGCTGTTGCCTGGGTGCTGAAGAAGATTTTGAAAGCACCGTCGGAGAGCTTTCTGATGATGGAACTCCCAAATTATCATTGGCCGGACTGGAATACGATCTTTTTCAACGTCTACAACAAAGTAAAGACCTTTGTAATCGAAGCGGGTAAGGTTATTTTTGTAATCAGCATTGTTCTTTGGTTTATGGCGTCTTATGGCCCTCCTGAGAAGATGGCAGAAGCCACCAAACACGCCAGGCAGGAAGCGGTTAACCAAAACCTTTCACCGGAAGAAGCTGCCAATCTGAATGCCACCTATCGGATCGAGAATTCTTATGCCGGCATTCTGGGTCATGCGATTGAACCCGTGATCCGTCCCATAGGATTTGATTGGAAGATCGGAATTGCTCTCATCACTTCCTTTGCTGCGCGAGAAGTCTTTGTAGGGACTATGGCAACGATCTATAGCATCGGCTCGGAAGAAAACATCAAAGGAATCCAGCAAAGCATGGAACAATCTACCTTTTCTGATACAGGAGAAAAGGTCTACACTCCTGCTACCGTATGGTCACTGCTTATATTCTACGCCTTTGCTATGCAATGCATGAGCACCCTGGCGGTGGTAAAGAAAGAAACCAATAGCTGGAAATGGCCTATGATCCAGTTTGTTTATCTGACCCTTTTAGCTTATTTTTCGAGCTTTATTATTTATCAGATTTTAAGTTAGTGAATGAACCACGCTCCCGTCTCAAAGCCGGATGGAAATTATTCTTATTTTTTTTGGTATTGGTTGCGTCTATCCTGGAACTCCTTGTCCGTTTACTTTTCACCCCAAAGAAGCATCAACAGAATGTAAAGTTTCTTGCCCGTAAGCAATTTTGCAAACGCGCCAATCAGGTATTTGGAGTGCGTCTCGTCATTAAAGGAAAATTACCGCCGGTGGGTTGTTATCTGTACATCAGCAATCATCGGTCCTTTTATGATCCCGTAGCTTTATTATCGTTTTTGGTGGCCAATCCGGTGTCGAAAGCTGAGGTATCCCGATATCCAATTATTGGCTGGGGTACGCGGCTGACAGAAGTTCTTATGTTGGAACGCTCGGAGAAGGAAGAACGCCAGAGAATGAAGAATCAGATCTATGAATGTCTCCGGGATGAGACCAGTATTCTAGTCTATCCGGAAGGCACGACATCTTCCGCACTCTATACTGATTCATTTAAAAAAGGAGCCTTTGAATCTGCTGTCCGAGCCCATAGGAATGTTATTCCGGTGGCCATGGAATACCCGAATGAAAGCTATTACTGGATTGATCGCCCTTTGTACAGTCAATTTCTTTACCAAATGGTGAGACAACACCGTGACTCTACAGTTTATCTGTCTGTTGGATCACCCGTCATTGATACAGATCCCATCGAGTTAATGAACAAAACTAAAGAAGCAATTGATTCCCAAATACAGGAATTACGCCAGTTACGCGAAAAGAGGTGATTACTGGAAAGTATCTGAATTACAGCGCAAGTTTCATCTCGTCACCAAGGACAAAAATATTTTACTGCTTACTTAGGCGAACGGTCTTGATCACTTTCTCCTTATTGTCTATCAAACGAATAAGATAAAGACCGCGCATCAGATCGGATACGTTGTATTTGGCTTTGAGGGAAGCCTTGTAGCGCTTCACTTCCTGTCCTACCAGATTGATCACCACCACTTCCTTCAGTTGATCGATGCCATATACAGAGAAATAATCAGTGGCCGGATTAGGAAAAACCCGCACTTCCTCCTGACCGGGAAATTCAAGACTATTCGTTGTAGCATCGTTGATGGTAAATGTCATTTCTGATTTGTTATCAGGAGCAGCTACCTCTTTGATCATCACTTTGTATACCGCATTTCCGGCATTCCCATTAGGATAGTAATGGAAGTCAAAATTACTTGTATCTCCTTTTGCAATGACAAAATCACTTTCATTTTTGGAAGGCAACCAGCATACGACATTATCACAAATCGCTGCTTCCGATACTTCAGGCTTTGATTGGACATTCTTAACCCAGCGCAATTTCAATTCAGAGTCACTGGTATTGATCACGTATCCATGTGTCACGTATTCACTATCCGGATTGTCAACATTTATCGTAGCTGAGGCAGGATAAACTGAAAAACCAGTCTGCGAAAACAACACAGTGATCATAAAAGTAAAGAATGATATAAGTAAAGTTTTCTTCATGAAATTGCCTTAATTGAATTAAAAATACTAAATTTTACCCGCACCGTCCTCCATTTCGAGAAGTTTAACGGTTTCATGACAATAAAGTTAAATCCTTATCCTTGTCATCAGTGCAAATATATTAATTTTTTTTATAATATGATGGGTAAAAATATAAAATGCAAAAAATAGTGATCATCGGCAATGGAATCAGTGGGATTACGGCGGCCCGACATATTCGAAAGCGATCACAGGCTGAAATCCTGGTCATATCCAGAGAAACAGACCATTTTTTTTCCCGAACTGCCTTGATGTACATCTTTATGGGCCATATGCGTTATGAAGACACGAAACCTTATGAAGACTGGTTCTGGGACAAAAACCGTATAGAACTTAGGCGGGCGGAAGTGACCGGGATTGACTTTGAAGCTCAGGTCCTCCAAGTAAGATGCTTGAGTGGAAATCCGGATTCGCCCGATCAGGAAAATATATCTTACGACCAACTAATTCTGGCTACAGGATCAGCTACGAACAAGCACGGATGGCCTGGACAAGATCTCCGCAATGTGCAAGGAATGTACTCTTATCAGGATCTTGAAAGACTGGAAGAGATCAGCCCGGACATAGAACATGGCGTTATCGTGGGGGGAGGTTTGATAGGCATTGAACTGGCGGAAATGCTCCATAGTCGGAATAAAAAAGTCTCCATCGTCGTTCGTGAAGAGAACTACTGGGACACCGTACTCCCACCAGATGAGGCAAAAATGGTAAATGAGCAAATCCGTCGCAATCACATCGACCTGTATTTGGAGACCGAATTGGAAGAAATCATCGGAGATGAACAGGGGAATGTGGTCTCCATTCGGACAAAAGCGGGGAAGAATCTTCCTTGTCAGTTTGTCGGACTCACGGCAGGTGTCCATCCCAACATCCAATGGCTTGGATCTGAGTCGCCTCTGGAAACCAAATATGGTATCCTGGTTGATGAATACCTGCAGACGAATATTGACAATGTCTTTGCCATTGGAGACTGCGCAGAACTCAGGAATCCACCGGAAGGCCGCAAATCCATTGAAGCCGTATGGTATGTGGGGCGGATCATGGGTGAAACAGTTGCTCATACGATTACGGGCAATCCAACCCGGTACGAACCGGGTCCGTGGTTCAATTCCGCAAAATTTATAGATCTTGAATACCAGGTCTATGGCACGGTTCCAAGTCGCATAGTGCCTCCATATGACAGCTTCTACTGGCAGCATGGCAGCAAGGATGCAGCCCTGCGGTTGGTATTCCACAAAGAAAGTCGCAGCATAATAGGGATGAATGTCTTGGGCATCCGATGGAAAATGGATGTCTGCATGGATTGGTTGCGGAAAAAGACTACAGTAGATAAAGTGATCGAAGAAATGGAACAGGCTCATTTCGATCCGGAGTTTCATACAAGACATTATGCCGAAATCAAAGAATATTTCATTGCAAACCATAAACTAACAGATAATGAGACAACCCAGTCTATCTCTCGCTAATCCCAGCCCTCACTTCGTGACATGGCAGCAAAAAACAGCTGTCGCCATAGGAAGCATCGGCCTCCTGTTTATGGTATTATCACTTTTCAATATTTCGCAAGACTTCTATCAACCTTCTTACCTATACGTCGCACTGACTTTAATGATCACAGGAGTCGTATGGTATGCCGTAGAAATTTATAAAAATAAGCCGGCGGGTATTAAAAACAATGGCGTGTGGTTCGACGCACTGGTCAACCGGGGCATGTGGGGATGGATACTGGGTGTCGTCCTGACCGGATTTTATATTGTTCTATATTGGTTTCCGGCGTGGTTGGGTCTGGGCAGTGAAGCGGGAAACACTGGTATGGTACATTTCTTTGATCCACTTAGCATGGTTTTAAAAGGTCAGCCTGCATCCCAGTGGTTTGTTTATGGGGTGTTTTACACCTTTGCCATTCTGTTTTTCGGGATAAAGTTCTTAATTAAATACAGGCATAGTCGTTATCATACCATACGCACCCTTTCGGTCATGTTCTTCCAGTTAATTTTTGCTTTTCTACTGCCGGAGATCCTGGAAGGACTCAATTCCTCGACCCCTTACTACAACAAAGATTTTAAAAATATCTGGCCGCTTCATTATTCCTTTTATTACGAATGGAACCTAAGCAGTATGCTGGAAGGTGGAAAACTTGGAATGTTCACTCTTGTGTGGGGAATCATTCTGACATTCGTACTCACCCCAATTCTCACTTATTTTTATGGAAAAAGATGGTATTGTTCCTGGGTCTGCGGTTGTGGCGGGCTAGCTGAGACAGCTGGTGATCCATTTCGACATTTATCTAATAAGTCCCTAAAAGCATGGCGCATTGAGCGCTATTTAATTCATTCCGTATTGGTATTTATAGTCATTACGACCAGCCTTGTCCTATATACTTTCTTCACAGGAAAGAGCCAGATTCTGTTCCTGGACAGTTATCAGATCCGTGCCTGGTATGGATTCCTAATTGGCGCTACTTTCAGTGGTGTGATAGGTGTAGGCTTTTATCCTCTCATGGGAAATAGGGTTTGGTGCCGGTTCGGCTGTCCGATGGCTGCCATCCTGGGGATCCAGCAAAAATATTTTTCCCGGTTTCGGATCACGTCCAATAGCGGTCAATGCATCTCATGTGGTAACTGTTCCACCTATTGTGAAATGGGAATTGATGTTCGTTGGTATGCGCAGCGGGGTCAGGATGTGGTACGCGCTTCATGCGTGGGGTGTGGAATATGTGCGGCGGTATGTCCAAGGGGTGTACTCAGGCTGGAAAATAAAAAAGATATTTTTGGTCGTGCCAGGAAACTCCGAGCTGAGGTAATTACAGAAGATGTGCACTATTCTGAATGACAATGGACAATGGACAATGGATGATGGACAGTTGAAAGTTGAAACCACTCCAGAAAGTCTTCCACCCCCTAAATCTCCTCAAAGAGATTTTCAATAGATCATTGATATTAAACGATCTCTCCGCCTAGGCGGATTGGGGGTGGAAAAGTTAAAAATCAATGATCTTAGACTTTCTGGAATGGACTCAAAGTTAAGAAATGGACAGCTGACAATGGGAGTATTCATCCATAACTCGCACCGCGTTACGCGGTACAGACTCTTTCGACGTATGCCTGCGCAGGTAGTGGGCAGAGGATTGTGAAGCCCAGTTTGAAGTATTTTTGATCCATGTAGGGAGATATCTAAATAGTTACTCGATTCAATGCAATATTACTATTACAACAACAGAAGTACAACAAGGCGCTGCAACTCCACTGTCAATTAAATTAATATATTTGATTCTTAATGATTTGGATAAAATCAGCTCCCAATTTGGGTCGGTCAATCCTTGTTCTGATCATAGAGCGGAAGTGTTTTTCTTTTTCAACGGCCTGATTAAGGGAAGGATTCAACTGGATCTGGTCGATAAATTCCTTCTTTTGATCGGGCTCCAGAGCATTATCTAAATAAAGTGAAATTTGTTCCTGAACTTCGTTACTGTTTAAATTACCATTATCCATTATATTAGTATTTTATAATATTTCAAAACCAAAAAACTCATTCTTCCTCATCCTTACCAATCTGCTTTCCCTGGGTAATTTGGGCAACATCTTCCTGCCGTGGTCCCCGTTTATCTTCATACCCCATCTTGCGCGCATATGAAGCCAACTTTTCCTTAAGCATATTCCTTGCCCTGTGAAGCCTCGAACGAACTGTACCTATAGGAATATCAATGATCTTTGAAATTTCTTCGTAGGTAAATCCTTCCACGTCACATAGAAGTATGACCGCTCTAAAATCAACTGGCAGCGAATTCACCGCCGAGGTGACTTCATCACCGATCAGATCGTCAAATATTTCCTCTCTAAGATCTGAAAAATCAACAGTCGACTGATCTTCTCTGTCCTGATAACCAATATAGTCTTCATAATCAACCTTTGCCGGCCGTCGGGCTTTCTTCCGGTATTCGTTGATGTAAGCGTTCTTCAGGATTTTGAACAACCACGCCTTAGCATTAGTTCCCGGTTCGTAAGAATCTAATGCTCGATAAGATTTCAAAAAAGTTTCCTGGACTAAATCCTTCGCATCGTCTTCGTTAAAAGAAAGGTGATATGCAAAGGTATGGAGTGCATCGATATTGGGCAAAAGCTCCCCCTCGAAAATTTCATCCTTCCTACGTTTTGATAATTCAGACATCGGATACGATTGATTTGGATCGTGAAGATATAAATTAAAGTTTAAAGTTTAGGGTTTGAAGTTTGGGATTTTTGATTTGGGATTCAGGTCATGTAATTAATACCTAGCAGCGAATCGTTCTAATACATACTACCTATAAAAAAGGAAGCCGGACATCTTTCGACACCCGGCTGACCTATCTTTTTGTTACTTGTATGGTAAATATAGGAGTTTTTTTGTCAATCAGGCAGCTTCACCCAGTTTTTTGATTTTTGACTTACCGAATTCTCGTTCCGCATAAGCTTTATCAATGATTAACTGTTCCACACCCTTTTGGGAAGGCATTTCATACATGGCATCTGTGATAATTGCTTCACAAATACTTCGCAAACCCCGCGCCCCCAATTTATACTCCAATGCTTGCTCTGCGATAAAATCAATCGCATCCTCCGTCAACTGAAGGTCAATACCTTCCAGCTCAAACAATTTTTGATATTGCTTGATTAACGCATTCTTAGGTTTAGTCAATATATCCACCAACGCTTGCTTGTCCAACGGGTCCAAATAAGTAAGGACAGGAACACGACCCAACAATTCCGGTATAAGACCATATTGTTTCAAGTCATGATGATTCACATACTCCAGAATATTTTCTTCATTCCTGATCGTATGTTCTTTCGACTTATAACCGATAACCGATGTGTTCATCCTCCGCGAAATGATTTTTTCAATCCCGTCAAATGCCCCACCACATATAAAAAGTATTTTCTCGGTATTGATGGTGATCATTCTTTGCTCAGGATGCTTTCGTCCGCCGTAAGGAGGCACATTCACCTCAGCACCTTCCAGGAGTTTGAGCAAACCTTGTTGCACGCCTTCTCCAGAAACATCTCTCGTGATGGATGGGTTATCATTTTTTCGGGCAATCTTATCCAATTCATCAATATATACGATCCCCTTCTCCGCAGCCTCCACGTCATAGTCACACACCTGCAAGAGTCTGGACAATATGCTTTCCACATCCTCACCGACATAGCCTGATTCCGTAAACACCGTAGCGTCTACTATAGCAAAAGGTACATTTAATAGTTTAGCTATCGTTTTAGCCAACAGTGTTTTACCAGTGCCCGTCCGTCCAACAAACAGAATATTGCTTTTTTCTATTTCGATGTCATCTTTACTGATCAGGTTCTGTGCAATTCGCTTGTAATGGTTATATACAGCGACAGACAAGTACTTTTTCGCATCGTCTTGCCCGATCACGTATGTATCGAGAAAAGCCTTGATTGTTTTGGGTGTCATCCCCTTGGGGAGCTTTCCGTAGGTTTTGGAAGCACTTCCTTCAGAAGGTTTATCTTCCAGCTCGGTATGAATGATATCATGGGCTTGCTCTACGCACAACTCACAGATATGGCCATTTATCCCGGCAATCAGCACAAGTGCATCCTTTTTAGTTCGTCCGCAAAATGAACACTTTACATTATCATCCATTCCTTCTGATTTATGAATTATAAAATATGATGGTTTGAATCAAATAGATTAAAGCTTATTACTTCAGCTTTGTTCTTTTGACCTTTCAAGGACTTCATCCACCAAGCCATATTCTTTGGCCTCGGGGGCTGTCATCCAATTATCACGATCACTATCTTGTTCAATTTGTTCAAATGTCTTGCCAGTATGATTGGCCATGATGGTGTATAATTCCTTACGCAGTTGCTTGATCAGCTTGTACGATATCTCCATATCCGTAAATTGCCCCTGCATACCACCTGAAGGCTGATGTATCATCACCCGGCTATGTGGCAAACAAGTACGTTTACCTTTATTTCCCGCACAGAGTAAGACAGCTCCCATCGAAGCAGCCAGGCCGGTACAAATCGTAGCTATATCAGGACTAACATACTGCATGGTATCATAAATTCCCATTCCATCGATCACCGAGCCACCCGGGCTGTTAATGAACATCTGAATATCACGCTTAGCATCCGTACTTTCTAGAAAAAGCAACTGTGCCTGCACGACGTTTGAAACATAATCATTCACCGGTACACCAAGAAATATAATACGATCCATCATCAATCTGGAAAAAACATCCATCCCGACGACATTCATCTTTCTTTCTTCGATGACCTGTGGGGTAAATCCATGTATATTGGGCACCATGGTGCCAAGTGTCTTATCCAGGTGTGCTGAATTAATTCCCTGGTCTTTAATTGCAAATTTCTTAAATTCTTCTCCGTAATTCATCGATCTGGTTTTAATGGATAAAGATTGAGCAGATAAATTGTTTATTCTTCTTCCTCAATTTCATCCTTTTTGGAAGCAATCATAACAAATTATGCTCGAAATATTCACAGTGGTCTTACACCTTCGAAGAAACTAATTATTCTTCTTCAGTACCATGCTCGTCGTCGTAATCCTCTATACCTTTCGTTGCTTCTTTCTGACGAGCTTCTGCTAATTCTTTTAATTTCACCTCAAAGTCTTCCTGTGAAATTTCTTCTTTGTCCAGATTCAAATCCCCTTTCAAAGCTTTAAATATCTTTGTAGTCCTTACCTGGTCATGTGCATTTTGGACTTGCTGTTGATCCTGGGCAAGAGACTGGAGGATCTGGTTATACACCTCATTATTCAATTGTTGCCCGGGCATATACTGCTGAATACGTCTTCCCAGGATTTCCAAAATTTCATCCTTCTCTACGGTTACTTCGTATTTTGCTGAAAGTTTATCAGAAATGAGCTGCCATCGCAACGACTTTTTTACCTGGTTTTCATATTCATCTTCGATCTGCTGAAATGAGATTGGTTGAGTTTCTTTTTCGCTATTATTGTGATTGTGAAGCATCCATCTTTTCAAAAATTCATCCGGCATATCTACTTTCGTGTCAGCCATTATCTTATCATGGACTTCCTGAAACATCAATGAATCCGCCTGCTCATCAAAATGATCTTTCATATCCTCTTTGATCATTTCACGTGCTTGCTCTTCTGTTTTTATATCTTCCCCAAACGCTGTGGTCAAAAATTCTTCGTCCATCTCTGCCAGCTTCAATCTTTTCGCTTCCACGATCTCTCCTATGAACTCCGCATTAACCTCCCTGTCTGATTCATCTTCTTCCAAATTCATCAGGTATTTTCTCACCACCTCTTTGGTGGCATTTTTTTCCACTTTATAAATATCGAAATCGAATGAATCACCGACTGATGCTTTCAGGACCTTTTCTTTCAGCTCATCATCCATCATATCAACCATAACCTCAAAAGTCGTTTCCAATCCGTTCTTTTTCACTTCTCCATCCTCCAACTCCCGGGCATTGAAGGAGATTACATCTTCGTCTTCAAAATCCGTTTCGACGGGTTCCTGTGCCCCCTGGTTACGACGTAGATTATCAATTTGTTTATCTAGTTCTTCATCAGATACGGCGGCATTGAAATAGTGATAGGAATCATCCAATCCTGCAATTTCAAACTCCGGCTTAAGACCAATATCAAACTTAAAGGAATAGGATGTGTCTTCTCCGGTATTAAATTCCAATGCCACTTGATCTTCTGAAGGGATAGGCTGACCAAATATGTCCAATTTCTCCTCTTCCAGATAGTCGCTGAGCGCATCCTGCAATTTCTTGGTAACTACATCCATCAATAAGGAAGGACCATACATTTTTCGAATCATCGATTTAGGAGTTTTCCCCTTTCGGAATCCTTTCATACTGACCTTCTTCTGATATTGCTTTAGTTCTGATTCAAAAGAATCTTTGTAGTCCTGTGGTTCCACCGTCACCTCAATCTGAGCGGTATTATCTTCGTTCTTATTGTAATCGATATTCATAAATGAAATTTTGTTGAGTAGATTATTTGTTGAGAAGGTTGATTAGGTTGATAGGGTTTATTTGTTGTGTCGTCTAGAAGGTTGATGGTTAGAAAGTTTAGTTAAAATCTCCCGACCTCAGATCGTTGAGTCCATCTCATCCTATAACTTCACCCGGTCCACCGTGGAAAATTAAAAATCTTCCTCGTTCACCGTCAATCGCTAAAGGTAAGCCTGTGATCAGAATGAATACAATGAAGGAGTTCCTGAAATCAAAAATATGAACACCTAACACCTGCCCCCTAATACCTAACTCCTAAAATGTGCGGGTGAAGGGACTCCCCGATACGTCTCCCACGCTTCCGTGCACGCATCGGGATAAACTTCTCGTCCTTCTCTCCTAAAATGTGCGGGTGAAGGGACTCGAACCCCCAAGCCTCGCGGCACTAGATCCTAAGTCTAGCGCGTCTACCAATTTCGCCACACCCGCATGTTAATTTTCAAAACAGAGCGCAAATATAAGATCTTATCACTAAATATTAAACGAATCTCCTAATATTTTTACTGAGATTCTAAAAGACATTCGCTGAAACCAGAACTGCTTTGGGAAACTACCTATTCTTTAATATTATCTGGTATTGCTATTATCACAGATAAATTCCTTAGTTTTATAATGAAAAGAACAAGACTATTGCTTGATTTGAACTAATCCCCCTTATGGATAGTTCTACTTTAGGTTTATCAGATCAATTATGACCGTAAAAGTCACATATCAGGAAAAAGAAATGGTGGAGGTCCAGGCGGCCTTTGACCGACTAATGCATTCTCTCGAAGGGAAAATGACTGGCGATGACTTCGTACAGATCCAGAAGGCATACGAAATCGCAAGTGAATCCCATGCCGATCAGAAACGCAAATCGGGAGAACTCTATATTTTCCACCCCATCGAAGTTGCCAGAATCTGTGTAGATGAAATGGGGCTCGGTCCTACAGCTGTAGTTGCTGCATTGCTCCATGACACCGTAGAAGACACCTCCATCACATTGAAAGATGTGGAAGAGATTTTTGGCAAAAAGGTCAGTCTGCTAGTCGATGGACTCACCAAGTTGGCGAAGTCCTACCAGACAGATACTCCACAGGCAGAGAACTTTCGAAAAGTACTAAGTACCCTCCTTTTTGATGTTCGGGTTGTACTCATCAAGATGGCTGACAGGTTGCATAATATGCGGACCATCAAAAGCATGTCACGGGAGAAGCAACTAAAAATTGCTGCGGAAACCAGTTATATATACGCTCCTCTGGCCCACAGACTGGGCTTTTACAATCTCAGAACAGAGTTTCAGGACATTACCCTGAAGGTGATGGAACCCGACATGTATAAAGAGATTGCCAAAAAACTCAATCAATCCAAAGAGCAACGAGATAAATACATAAAAGAATTTATCGACCCTCTGAGGCCAAGCATCGACGCTCTCAATGTGACTTACCGAATTACCGGCAGGCCAAAGTCCATTTCCTCCATATACAACAAGATCAAAAAGAAAAATGTACCGTTTGAGGAGATCTTTGATTTGTTTGCCGTCCGGATCATACTGGATGTACCGCATGAACTGGAAAAACAAACATGTTGGCAGATTTATTCCATTGTCACCGATGTGCACACTCCAATTCCTGAGCGTTTAAAGGATTTTATTTCAACACCCAAATCCAATGGGTATGAATCTTTGCACACCACGGTCATCGGCCCAAAAGGCAGGTATGTGGAAGTGCAAATCCGATCAGAACGAATGGACGAAGTCGCTGAAAGGGGATTTGCGGCGCACTGGAAGTACAAGGGTATTATCAATCACAATCACTTTGATCCCTGGCTTGATAGCATTCGTGAAATACTGGAGGATAATGAAAAGGATGCTATAGAATTCATTAATGACTTCAAAAATAACCTGTTCAGCGAGGAAGTATTCGTATATACTCCGACAGGTGAAGTCAAAGTTCTTCCGAAAGGTGCCACCGCCCTGGATTTCGCTTTTAGCATTCATACGGATATAGGATATCACTGCATCGCCCTCAAGGTAAATAAAAAACTGGTGCCAATGGGCTATGTACTCCAAAACGGAGACCAGATCCATGTAACCACCTCCAAGAACCAAAAGCCCAGTGAAGACTGGCTGAAGCTTGTAATAACATCGCGGGCACGAAGCCGGATAAAATCGTCCATCAAAGATGAAAAGAAGCGCATCGGCGAAATAGGAAAAGAAGCGCTTCAGAGAAAGCTAAGAAACCTTAAACTGGATTATGAGCAAAACATAGATAAAGTAGTCGAAGAAGCCGGATATAATAACCGCATAGACTTGTACTACGAAATAGCCCAGGATAACATCTCCGTTCAAAGCATCTTTAAGAAATTAGAGGTTGAAGATGGTGAAATCCACGTAAAGGAAAAGAAAGAAGAATCAAAACCACCTTCCCCGCCTGTATCCAGAAAATCAAAGAAAAAACGGGAGGCTCCGGTCATTCTGTTAAATGAGGAACCCGGTGAAAAATTCCAGTATTCATTTGCGAATTGCTGCAATCCCGTCAACGGCGATAACATTTTTGGGTTTATCACAACGAAAGAGGGTATAAAAATCCATCGATACACCTGCCCCAATGCCCAGCATCTCCTGTCCAACTATGGATATCGGATAATGAAAGCGGATTGGGCGAACAATATAGACAAAGAGTTTGTTGCAGATTTGAAAATAGTAGGCATAGACCAAGGCGTAGGAGTTATCCAAAACCTGACTAAGCTGATTTCGAATAAATTCAATCTTAATATCCGATCCTTTCACATCGAAGGTGAGGAGGGATATTTCGAGGCAAAGGTCAGCATTTTGGTACATAATACGAACCAGTTACAGCTCATCATTCATTCACTAGGCGACATGGATGGCATATCCAGTGTTAGTCGCATAGATTAAAAAACATCGTTATGGTTCATGAAGAAAAAAGTAAAGAGAT
>CAJDXA010000009.1_pt1 | contig 19193 bp, 18 predicted proteins | sample 7391711 | NCBI WGS metagenome assembly CAJDXA01 (sample SAMEA7055748, study PRJEB34461) | soil metagenome | biome: terrestrial ecosystem; feature: Peninsula; material: soil | place: Antarctica | collected 2016
TTGCAAAGATCGTATCCAGATCAGAGATTGAGTGTTCTCCTGGCGTCTCATTGAAGGTCACGTGATCACTTTTGCGAACGCCTTCCGTGAGATTATCGGCCTGTTCCGATGCTTTATCAGGGTTTTCTTTCACGTATTCAACAATCTGTTTCAAAAACGCTAGCCACCGGTCTTTAGGGAAATAGGTTCCCCCGTAAAATGGCCGGCCATCCGGCAAAGCTATGCAATTCAGCGGCCATCCGCCACGACCAGTTATGATCTGGACGGCTGACATATAAATTTGGTCAATATCCGGCCGTTCTTCCCGGTCGACCTTTATGCAAATAAAATGCTCATTCATGTACCGGGCTACCGCTGTATCTTCAAAGCTCTCCTTTTCCATTACATGACACCAATGGCAGGCCGCATAGCCAATACTGACAAGGATCAACTTATTCTCATCCTTAGCTTTCTGCAATGCTTCGTCGCCCCATGGGTACCAATCAACCGGATTATGAGCATGTTGCAGAAGATATGGACTTGATTCATGGATCAGGTGATTTGAATATTCAGATTTCTGGTTCATCGTTTGTTTTTCATTTTCTCCAACCCGGTGACAGGAAAATAGTATAAGTAAAATACTTGCAGCTGTAATTCCCTGATTAATGTATGAAAAATGCATACGAAACGGATTGGAAGGTAATTCGAAAAATTCGCACCTGAATCATTTCAAGTGTTTGCGAGGTAAACATATCACGCTTATAACAGTTTACTGAAGGATCAAATAAATACAATATGAAATTATGAAACCAGATTCAATAATCCGTCCTATACAGAGATGATTGTGGTCTTTAGCTTTTCTCTAGCCAAAACCGGGTCGCGCTAATTGACATACTGAGACGGGATCTGGTAGGATAAACTCAATGTTAAAAATTAAGACGGTACAGCGGTCTGATTAGATTAACAATGAACACATTAACAAAGTCACTTACCCTGCCCGTGGATGTGGAAATCAGGCGTTTCGAGTATACAAGCGACTTTTAATTTTCAAATTATAAACAGTTTTAGAAAGATATAAAACCAGAGGTGCGGTTAAAAAAGCCGCCAAAACATCGACTACATAATGAGCCTTTATATAGACTGTCGATAATATTAGAAGAATAGTAAAAGGCCATGCAATTCTGAAAAATTGTGGTGCTCGATCTTTAGAAATCATCAAAATAATCAACGATATTCCCACGTGTGAACTGGGGAAAGCCCCGGTAGGTTGTTCGCCAACTGCCTGAATAAAATGCATGACCTTATCAAACAAATACGCCTTTGGCAAGTTGTTGAGAGGCGCTTCGAAAAAAAATTGGGGTCCCTGAGCAGGTACCAGAGCAAATACGTAATAGTAGATGTAGAGGGATGAACAAAGTATAAAAATTGATTGATCATATAAAGTGGTTTTCTTGAAATAAGTATAAACCGTAAACCCTATAATCAAAAGATAAAATGAAAAATAGCCAATATACATCATCTCGCTAAAAAGCGGACTGCTGAAATGTGATGAGAAGTCTATACTGGGCTGAGAAGAAAACAATTGATACTCCAAAGCTATGAGAAAAGGATCAATATCATCGAAGAATGGCTTATTGTAATGAACGGTTTCAGAATAAAAAAACCCGCTAAATAAAATTGGATAGACATTTCTTAAGAAGTTCAAAGCCCTATTCTTGATCTTTTGATTGCAATAAAGCAGAGCTACTACACCGATTACAATTACAAACCTTGGCAGAAGTATGTTCATAAGTGCTTCCTGGTCGGTTATAACCATAAGAATCTGTAAAGTGGTCAATACAATAAAACCAAAAAAAACAAAGTCTATTTTCTTTAAATTCCCCATCTTAAAAGCCTTAAAGAGATTCCGCTATCTCACGCACTTCATGTAATGGTTCAAAACCAAGTTCCCTTCGCAGTTTCTCTGCCGAGCATTTCCAACTGAGAGCTGTTAGTTCCAGGGCTTTCCCCTTATCACACAAATTGGTCTTCATCTTAAAGAATCGCTCCAATTGTCGGTTGAGATATATCAAACCAAGAAGAAAAGAAAAAGGCACTCTAAATTTGATTTTGGTTTGAACACCTAAAGCCTCTTCCAAAGTGGAATAAAATGAATCAAGTGTATAATCACGACCGTCGGTAGTATTATATGTTTTATTCAGGCATTTTTTGTTTACAGCCAAAAAAATTGACTTTGCTAAATCTTCCGCATGTATAAAGGATAATTTTTGGGAAGGAGACGTCAGATGAATGGCGATACCTTTTTTTGCCATTTTCAATAGTAGATTGAAATCCTCAGTGCCCTCCCCGTATACCGTGGTAGGGCGAAAAATGACGTAGTCAAGACCAGAATGCTGAACCAGCATTTCCGCCAATAATTTGCTTAAACCATAATGAGATAATGGTTTTTGTTCAGATTCTTCTGTAATATTTTCCTGGGGGATATCATCTCCGGGGCCAACAGCCGCCAAACTGCTGATATATATAAACCTTCCTTTCACTAAGTTATTCTCCTGCAATACCTCGCAGAGATTACCGGTAAGTTTCGCGTTGTTCCTATAGTAATCCATAGGATCAACACTTGACTTCACACCAGCATTGTGTATCACTTCATCAAACTTACAGGAATCGATAAATGCCCTGGCTATCGTTTCCTTTGTAGAATAATCAATAAATAAAGGATGATATTCCAAATCATGAATCCGTGAAATATCGCTATTGCTGCGAAGAGCGGTATAAACCCGAAAATTATTGGCTAAAGCTTCCTCGACAATATATCTTCCTATGAAACCTGTTGCTCCTGTAATAAGAATATTTTTCCTGGGGACTGTGCTCATGATCATATTTCTTTAATATAGCAGCGCCTCCTCTTTTGCAATTCTCCTCCAAAATGTTTCCACATCCCCTGAACTTTCACGTTGGTTTCAAGCTCGATATTTGTTTCTATATTTTTTATACCAAACCTTTTTGCCCTCGGGAAAAGTTTATCCATCATAATGGCAGGCACCCCTTTATCCTTATATTCGGAACTAATGGCTATAATATAGAGATCAAGGGTGTCATTGGATTTCAAAGATTTTAGAAGGTAATACCATCCAAGGGGAAAAAGACGTCCCCTTGACTTCTGTAGTGCTTTGGTGAATGACGGGAAGGTAATACCGACCCCGACGATCTTATTCTGTCGGTCTACAATAATGCTGATGAACTGCGTTACCACAAGGCTAAAGTAATTTTTGCTATAATAGGCTATTTGCTCTTGCGAAAGCAAAGTGTAACCATACAAATCTCTATACTCGTTATTAATGAGTTCGAATATTTCGGGTATTAAGGCTTTAAGTTGTTTTCTTTTGGTTATTTCCATACTCTTTAAACCGTAACGCCGCTGAACAAGAGCTGAAATCTCACTTATTTTTTCCGGTAATTGCCTATCATCTATGGAAAAAGTGTACTCGACCCAGTCTATTTTCTTCTCGAAACCCAGCGCGGTCATATGCTTCGGGTAATAATCGTAATTGTAAATGGTGGCCATGGTACCCATCCTTTCGTAACCCTGTATCAGCATACCCTGCCTGTCAAAATCAGTAAAGCCGAATGGGCCGTGAATACGCTTTATCCCCTTTGATTTTAGCCAGTCAATTGCGGTATTCATTAATTGTTTCGAGACTTCCAGGTCATCGATAAAATCAAAAAAACCAAACCTGCCTATTGGTTTTTCAGCTTGTGTGTCCTCGATATCGTTGATTATAGCCGCAATACGGCCCACGATTCTATTGTTCTCGTAAGCCAGCCACAATTTATGACTGCAATGATTATGTGCGGGATTTTTTTTTCTGCTTAAGGTCGATCGTTCATCATAATCCAAAGGATAGGCGACATAAGGACAATTTTTGTATAAGCGGTTATAAAAATATATAAATTCATTAACCTTACTCTTGTTTTCTACTTCTTCAATACGAATAGGCATGCTGCGGTGTTGTTTTCGTAAAAAATTCTACCGCTTTGACAACTTCCGTCACAGCGAATAATATCTGTTCTTTGCTATGGGCAGAGGTTAACGAAAACCGTAATAAGGCATCGCAGTCCTTTACCGCCGGGGCAACGACGGGATTGACGTATACACCATTGTCGAATAAGCTTTTTGCTATCTTGAACGTAGTTTCGCTATTTCGGATGTAAATCGGGATTATCGGGGTTTCAGTATTTCCTGTGTCCAATCCGTAGTTATCCATCAATTCCAACGCGTACCGTGTGTTTTCCCACAGTCGTTGATTGTAGCTATTATCACTCCTGATAATTCTCAATGCGGCCAATGCGCTGGCTACCGAGGCAGGAGGCAGGCTGGCACTGAACATAAAGCTTCGTGAGGCGTGGCTCAGGTATTCTATCATATCGGCATCCCCGGCGATGAATCCGCCCAATGATGCGAGACTCTTACTGAAGGTACCTCCGATCAAATCTACCTGATCGGTAACGCCAAAATGCGAGGCGGTACCGGAGCCTTTATCACCGATTACACCTATGGCATGCGCGCAATCTACCATGGTAAGTGCACCAAATTTTTTGGCAATCGCTACTATCTTGTCCAGTTTGGTAATATCCCCATCCATAGAGAAAATACCATCGGTAACGATAAGGGTTTTTGAAGATGAAGGAGCACAGATTGCTATTTTTTGCTCTAAATTCGTCATATCGTTATGCTTGTACTTCATTCGCCTGGCATAACTTAGTTGGCACCCGTCCATAATGGAGGCGTGATTCAGTTCGTCTATAAGAATACTATCGTTTTTATCTGCAACTGCTGGTATCACTCCCAGATTGACCTGAAAGCCTGTGGGAAAAATGATAACGGCCTCTTTTTTCAGAAAGTCTCGCAACTCGTTTTCCAATTGGATATGGATGTCCAAAGTCCCATTCATGAAACGGCTTCCGGTGCATGACGTTCCATATTTTGTGATGGCATCTTGCGCAGCTTGTTTAATTTTTGGGTGATTGTTCAACCCAAGATAATTGTTGGACCCGAACATGAGCACCTTTTTATCTCCAAAGTAGGCGATATCCATCTGAGGCGAGGTTATTTCTTTGAAGAAGGGATAAAGGCCTTCATTCTTGAGATAATGTGTTTTCTTAGTAACTTCAGCTCTTTCTATAAAACTGTATTTCCCCATACTAACTTATTTTTGCTCACTTAGGAATGTTAAAATTAATTAATTTGATTTTAAATCAGCCCACATTTAACTGAGACATTATCGAAATAGTCCCGGAATTTACTCTTTTCGCATATTCTACAATGTAATATGCAACGCCATATAAACCACCATAGTATTATCCGCCAGCCCATTATCTTCCAGGTAGTCCAAGACCTGGGTTATGCTTTCATCTACATCCATGTGCGTTTCGTTATACCTTCTCGAGATTTCTTCCACATTCCTGGCATGATCTGGTTTGTGATGACACATAAAATCCACACCGTGCCAGCTGAAACACTGTTCATTTACCCAGTGAGGTTTGTCTTCATAGTTTTGTTCGATATTTTTCATCGAATGTAGTATATCCAACTTCGAATCCGCATATTATATCTTCGTGATACTTAGCCGGTTCTAACTCCTCATGAACTGCCTTATGAGACAGATATACAAAAACCGGCTTACTCTTATCGTGCGCGTTCCCCAGCCAATCGACAGTATAGTCGTTCAGCAGATCTGTGATATAACCATTCACCCTTTGCCTCTCTTCATCTATATTGATCACAGTGTCATAGTACATGCCCTGGTCCCGTAAACTCACTCACCTATCAAATCCCAGTTTGGGTTTGTCATGGGCATCCCGATGTGGCGAATGTGGGATCTCGGAGGTTTAGAATTTAGCAGTAGTAGCACGAACTTCGTTCTACGTGCACTAATTAATCGTATTGAACTCACCCTGAGACAAGTCTCCGCTCTCAAATCCTTTCCGGAACCAATACATCCTTTGTTGTGAAGTACCATGCGTGAACGCGTCAGGTACGACATAACCCTGTGTTTGTTTCTGAATAAGGTCATCACCGATGGCATTGGCGGCCCGGAGGGCTTCTTCCAGATCTTTCTCATCCAGTTTCAACTGGGAATCCTTGGCATAATAGCCCCATATTCCTGCGAGAAAGTCAGCTTGAAGCTCCATTTTAACAGATAATGCATTGTAATCTTTCTCAGATAAACGGCCACGCATCTGATGGACCTGATCCGTTATACCCATTAGTTTTTGAACGTGATGTCCGACTTCATGCGCTACGACATAGGCTACGGCAAAATCGCCCGGAGCTGCAAATCGGTGCTGCAAATCGGAACAAAACGACAAATCAATATATACCTTTTCATCTCCAGGGCAATAAAACGGTCCCATAGCGCTGGATGCCATACCACAGGCACTCGCAGTCGATCCGTCAAACATGACCAGACCAGGTGCATGATACCGGGCATTCTGTTCGCTAAATAATTCTGTCCACACATCTTCCGTACTCGCCAGTATAACACCGACCATTTCCGCCAGATCATCATCCGGCCGCGGACCACGATTAACGGGTTGCTCCGTCTGAACGCTGGTCCCTTGATCAAAAAAAGAAAGAAGGCCAGTCAGATCTTTACCTGTAAAAACAGACAACAGGACTAAAATCACGGCAATGATCCCTCCACCTTTGACAACTCTTCCTCCGGTACTGCTTCCTCGTCTATCTTCGACTCGCTCGCTTTGTTTATTTCCTCTCCATTGCATGATAATGCCAATATATATTTTTAAAGAATTACAGGGATTCGGCTCCCTATTTCAGCCAGTGATTTAATAACTACCAATCAAATATAATATAAAAACGCTTTTGATTGCCTAGAGAAAGCAAAGAAAACAGACAGTTAATCATATGTTAATAAATGGACACGAAATATCTTTTACGTGATGTGATCGTCTTGTAGATAAACCTCCAAGTATGAAATACCCATGGATCATTCTTTTTATCTATTTCTTTTCTATCACGGGTCAGCATGCATCAGCACAAAATCCTGATCTGCAAAAAGTTGTCCAGGGAGTCATTGAAAAATATCAGGATGCACCATCACTCAAATTGGATTTTCAATTTCAGTTGACTTTTCCCGAACAGGACCCTCAAATTTATGAAGGCATATTCTATAAGCTCAATAAAGTGTACAAAGTGGATCTGGATGAATATACCATTTATTCTGATGGAAAGATTCAACATACGGTACAAAAAAAGGCCAAGGAAGTTCAAATCACAAATATAGACTCCGAAAGCATCGAGCTCGGTTCACCTGCCGGCATTCTCAAATATCTAAACGACCAGGAATTTAAATATTTTGACAAATCGGCACTCAACCAGGGAGCAGAATCCCTTCGGATTATCGAACTGGTACCTACCGATAAAACCAGTGAGTATTTCAAAATCAGATTTAGCTTTATCGAAGCTGCAAAGCAATTGAAGTACATCGAAATATTTGCCAAAGATGGCCATCGCATCCAGCTCACCATCGGAGAAACCTCATTTTCAGGTAATTTCTCCCGCAAATCCATCGAATGGAATTCTGAACCATATAAAGATTACTATATTGAGGATCTAAGAATCGATTAATTCATCTATTTTCACGAAGTAAGCCTTATTTATTCTAACAGGTATTCTTCTGGAAACTAATAACATAACTCTTCTTTATGGGTTGGAAATCTACGCTGATAAAGCCCTTTGCATCATACATATCAAAGCAAATAGACAAGATGGCCCTAAATGCCATCAAAGACCAGCATACTATACGTGAAAATCTCATCCAGAAAGCCGGGGATACGGCTTTTGGAAAAGATCATGGTTTTAATACTATCAAGTCCTATGAAGATTTTCGTCACAACATCCCCATTAATGACTACGAAGGATGGCGGTCCTATTTCGACCGGGTAAAAGAGGGGGAAGAAAACATCATGTGGCCAGGACAGCCAAAATATTTCGCCAAAACTTCAGGCACCACTTCAGGCACCAAATTCATCCCTATCACCGCCGATTCATTACCCAACCATTTTAACACGGCTCGCAATGCCTTATTCCACTATGGTATCAAAACCGGCAATCTCCGCTTTCTGGATGGGAAACTGATTTTTCTATCGGGATCACCTGAACTGGATAAAACCAACGGTATCTTAACAGGCCGGTTATCTGGAATAGTCAACCACGAAGTACCTGGTTGGTTAAAAAAGAGTCAGGTTCCTTCTTGGGGTACGAATTGTGTGGAAGATTGGGAAGAAAAGGTAGATCTCATTGTCCGGGAAACAAAGAGGATGGATTTAAGATTAATCTCTGGGATTCCTCCGTGGGTGCAGATGTACTATGAGCGGCTGTTGACAGTAACCGGGAAAGAAATCATTACAGATATTTTTCCTAACTACTCCGTCTTCGTATATGGAGGTGTGAATTATGAACCTTATCGCAATCAACTGGAAACGTTAGTGGGACATAGAATTGATAGTGTGGAAACTTACCCGGCGTCAGAGGGTTTCATTGCTTTTCAGGATACATACCCACATGAGGGCATGTTGCTCAATACCAAATCTGGAATTTTCTTTGAATTTATTCCTGCCCGCGAATTTGGTCAGGAAAACGCCAGAAGAATGGCCATTGATGAAGTAGAAACGGGAGTAGAATATGTCATTATCCTCCATAGTAATGCAGGGTTATGGGGATATAACCTCGGTGACACGGTTCGTTTTGTCCATACCAATCCTTACAGACTCGTCGTCACGGGTCGCATCAAACACTTCATCTCGGCGTTCGGAGAACATGTCATAGGAAAAGAAGTGGAAGAAGCTCTGAACATAACCGTTTCAAAGATTCCAGCTGATGTCGTGGAATTCACGGTGGCTCCGCAGGTGAATCCCGTCACCGGACTTCCTTACCATGAATGGTTTATAGAATTCGGACGTCCGCCAAATAACCTCGCAGCTTTTGCTGACGAACTCGACCGGCAAATGGTTTTGCAAAACAGTTACTACGAGGACCTGATTTTAGGAAACATTCTCCGGCCATTGAAGATTACTATGCTCGGGAAGAACGCATTCAGAGAGCATATGAAAACCAAAGGGAAATTGGGTGGTCAGAATAAAGTGCCACGTCTGGCGAATGATCGTGAAATAGCGTCCAGTCTGGAGGAATTTAAAAAACCAGGTGTTTAAGCTATTGTTTCATTCTGTACCAATAGCCAGGAACAATGCACAACAAGACTTTTACAGGATAACAATAATGTGATCACAGTATGTTGTTCCAAAAATTCCATTGCCACACGCCCGGAAGAAACGAAAAGTCTCTCTCACACGTTCTTATTAATGGATTTGAATATAGATGAATGGATTTTACCGAGTTAATGTCGCTCTCGACCAGGTGAGTCACCAGAATAATTTATAGATTTTCCACGGACTATATTAATTAAATAAATGTACCTTTGCGCCTTATGAATAAATTCTCCTTGAATTTGATTTTCAGGACAGCATTGTTTTCGGCCTTTTTGGGTTTGTTTATAGGATGTAAATCTGAGTTTGAACAGGTAAGAACCAGTGGCGAACCGGATCGTATATACACGAAATCAATGGAATATTATGAAAACAAAGATTATTCCAAGGCTATATCCTTGATGGAGCTCATTCTGAGTTCTTACCGGGGCACCTCCAAGGGGGAAGATTTGTATTTCAAATATGCCTACGCTAATTACAATCAGGGTTTGTATATTTCCGCAGCTAATTTATTTGAGACTTTCAGTACTTCATTTCCGACATCATCACAGCGGGAAGAAGCGGATTTCATGGCTGCCTATTCATATTACTTACTTTCTCCAAACTTCAAATTGGACCAGCAGAACACAAACAAAGCAATTGATGCACTCCAAATGTTTGTAAATACTTTCCCCAATAGTGATAGAGTAGATGAGAGCAATGACCTCATGGATGATATGCGTAAAAAGCTGGAGAGAAAACGACTGGAAGAAGCTCGTTTGTACACCAATCTACAGCAATATGAAGCATCCGTGCAAGTCATGGAAAATTTACTGAAGGATTTTCCGGAAACAAAGAATGCAGAAGAAATACGACATATGATCGTCAAAGCTCAGTATAACCTGGCTTCGAATAGCATCTATGAAAAGCAAAAAGAACGGTTTTTGAAAACTAATAAGATCGCTCAAGCGTTTATAGATCGCTATCCCAAAAGCACATACCTGAGTGAGGTAGAAAAATATTTAACTGTTAGCAGCAACAAAATAAAACAATTGTAACTATGAGTGATATCAGATCTAGAGTTCAACATATTGAGCCAAGCATAGAGCCTCTTGACGTGAGTAGCCTGGTAGAGAAGACAGGAAATATTTATGAAGCATTGGTAATAATTTCCAAAAGATCCAATCAGCTGACTCATGGAATCAAACATGAACTTCGCGAAAAGCTGGAAGAGTTTGCGGTTACTTCAGATACCATTGAAGAAATACAAGAGAACAAGGAGCAAATTGAGATTTCAAAGTACTACGAAAAGCTTCCTAATCCTGCTATTATTGCTACCAAAGAATACCTCAATAATGAACTAACTGTGAAAACTTTTGGTGAACCATTAGAATCCGACGAAGAATAATAGAATCCAAAAACCAACACGAGGTATTGGATAACAGGTGTCCGTATGATCAAATAGCTTCAGCGGACAACAATGACCCAAAGTCATAAATCTTCCCAGCCGTCATGAAATCATCACCTTTCTTCGCGAATTAATAACTGATTCGCACCGAGTGGATAATGAATTTATCGGAAAACCTCGCAGATTTACAAAATCAATAGATATTCCAAATCTGTACGATAGCGTTATAATGTGGTATGACTATTGAATGCATATGAATATGCAGTTAGCTAATTTAAAGAACAAGAAAGTAATTGTCGGGATCACCGGTGGGATTGCGGCTTATAAAACCCTTCTCCTGATCCGATTACTTATTCGTTCGGGAGCAGAAGTGCAGGTGATTATGACATCAGCTGCGGCAGACTTTGTCACACCACTTTCACTCTCTACCCTTAGTAAAAAACCAGTCATTCAGGAACTCATTTCCGGAAGCGATAACTCCATATGGAACAATCATGTGGAATGGGGACTCTGGGCAGATGTGATGATCATAGCACCTGCCACAGCCAACACCTTGTCCAAAATGGCACATGGTCACTGCGACAATATACTCCTGGCAACTTATCTTTCTGCACGATGTCCCGTTGTGGTCGCCCCGGCCATGGATGCTGATATGTGGGAACACCCAACCACACAACGGAATATAACCCAATTGAAGGAAGACAAAGTCCATATAATCCCGGCAGGACATGGAGAGCTGGCGAGTGGTTTAACCGGCACAGGGCGCATGGCTGAACCAGACGAACTACTTATCGAACTCGAACAAATCGTCACCCTACCTATGCCCGTCATACCCCGCCTACATGTGTTGGTCACTGCAGGGCCCACCTATGAATCATTGGACCCTGTGCGGTTTATTGGCAACTGGAGTACAGGTAAAATGGGAATAGCGATCGCAGAACAATTTCACCTCTACGGAGCTAAAGTCACTCTCGTACAGGGTCCTGGTCAACTTGGTGTTCGATTCGCTGGCATCCAAACTATTCGTGTGAGATCAGCCGAAGAAATGAACACAGCTTGTTACAGGATATGGCCAGAATGCCATGTTGGAGTTTTTGCAGCAGCTGTAGCGGATTATAGACCCCGAGAATACCACGAGGAAAAGATGGCCAAAAAGGAGGAAGACCTGATCCTTGAATTAGAAAGAACTCCTGACATTGCCGGTGGATTGGGTCAACTTAAAAAAGATAATCAGATGATGATCGGTTTTGCTATGGAGACTGAAAATGAAATAAATAACGCTCAAAGAAAGTTAGATAAAAAAAATCTGGACCTTATCGTTCTCAATTCACTGAAAGATGAAGGCTCCGGTTTTGGAACGGACACCAACAAGGTGACATTTATTTCAAAGAGCGGCAGCAAAGATCAAAAGAAATTAAAATCTAAAGCTGAGGTCGCCAAAGATATTGTAACTTACGTATCAAACAATTATCCGATATGATCAAAAAAACAGCAGGTATCTGTATAGCATTATTCTTTATGACCCTGCATCAATTGCAGGCACAGGAATTTAACATACGAATCACTGTCAACGCCCCCACTGTTCAATTAGCCGATCCGAGCGTATTCAAAACACTGGAGGCTCAACTCAATGAGTTTTTCAATGGTCAGGCCTGGACAAACCATAATTTAAAGAATTTTGAAAAGATCAATGGGAACATCAATATAACGATTACCAAAGAAGAGTCAGCCACATCGTTTACCGGTGAAATGGATGTTGTCATAAGCAGACCGGTATATAACAGCGACTATGCCACGACACTCCTGAATTACCGGGACAAAGATATTGCATTCTCTTATGATCCCGCCAGACCTATCACCTATAGCGAGAATTCCTTCACAGATAATTTGTCTGCAACATTAGCCTATTATGCTTATTTCATTCTAGGTCTTGATGGAGATTCCTTTTCGCTCTATGGTGGTGATCCCTATTTCAATAAGGCCCGGGAGATCTCGGACAGAATACCTGCTTCTATGCAGGTTGATCAGACAGGTTGGGGGCGCAAGGGAAATAGCCGGAATAGGTACAAGATGATCACAGAGGTTTTTAATCCAGCCTTGCGATCATTTCGTAAAGCCTGGTACAATTACCATCGGTTGGGTCTTGATGAAATGTACAAGGAATCCGAAAAAGCCCGTACTGTGATGCTTCAATCACTTTACAGTCTTCAGGAAGTCAATAACAACGAACCCAATTCCATGCTGGTCAACGTATTTTTCCTGGCGAAAGCACTGGAACTCAATGAGATTTTTGCTATCAGTCCAAGAGCCGAAAAGATAGAAGCTTTTAACCTCATCCGAAGTATGGATGCTGCCAATTCTCAGAAATACGACAAACTGCTCAGATAAATGGTACGATTAGCCATCCTGGCTTCAGGATCCGGGAGCAATGCAGAAGAAATTATTCGTTCTTTCAAAGACGATATAAATATTGAGATAGCTGCCATTATTACTAATCGTCCCGGTGCCGGAGTAATCCATCGTGCGAATTCACATGGCATTCCCACGAAGATATTTACAAAAAAGGACTGGCAAGATGCTGATGAAATTCTGTTCTACTTCAAGGAGATGAAAATAGATTACATTGTTCTGGCCGGATATCTGCAGAAGATCCCTGATTACCTCATCCATTCTTATCCTGATCGAATCGTGAATATTCACCCCGCTCTCCTACCCTCTTATGGTGGTAAGGGAATGTTTGGTATGAACGTTCACAAGGCCGTCTTTGCAAATCAGGAAACTTACAGTGGAATTACGATTCACCTCATCAATGAAAATTACGATGAGGGTGAGATTATTTTCCAGGCAAAATGTAAGGTTCATCCAGGCGAATCTGCCGAAGAAATTCAGAAAAAGGTTCTGGTCCTGGAACACCGGTATTATCCGGTGGTGGTAAAATATCTGGCAAGTGGGATAGCGGTTTCGTGATTTCTAATCTTGGGGTTTAGCAATTAATTTTATCGAAGAATGATAAATATGGTCCATTAAAATAGATGTCGTGAAAAACCCACTACTTAATTTCATCACTCTCTCCCTTATCCTTTTCCTTGGGTCGACCATAAATATTGATGCACAAACTGTTTACATCACCAAAACCGGAACAAAATTCCACATAAGTACATGTAGATATTTGAGTAAGAGTAAAATCTCTATATCCTTTTCAGATGCTCAAACTAACGGTTATACTGCTTGTGCGGTTTGTAAACCTTCAAATAGAGCAGCAGCAAATAAAACCGTCATCCCAAATCAAGGAGGCAATTTGAACCCCCAGCAAGCAACTACAAAAACCACCGACAAGCAATGTGCTTCCATGACTCAATCAGGCGCAAGATGCAAAAGAAAAACTACGAACATTAGCGGTAAATGTTGGCAACACGAATGAAAGGAATGGTACATGCGCTAGTGTTGTGTTTGAAAAAATGATCTGCTTTATTTCGGCGCTTCCAGAACTTGTGCGGCCTATTGCGGTAAATAAATTCCTATAAATTAATTGCGAATCTGGCGGAAGAAACTTGCCAGGAATTTGTCCACAAGGGCAACAGTTGGATGAACGTTGGGGTAGTGCGGTATCTGACTAAATGACCTCAAGAATTATTTATATCATTTTATCAAATACGATAATAGGGAAAATAGTATACATGGTACCAAAGAATGAGAAAATTTGACAAGAAAGTACTTCAACGTAATATTTACCTGAAAAAAGAAATGAGGAATCAAAAAAGGTAATGAAAGATCCATTCAGAATCTGATATATGTTCAAAGTAAAAGAAGAATACTTAGAGTAATTTCAATTTTCATTCTAGCTTTCATCGAGACTTTCCAAAAAGAACTACCTCTGAGATGATGGGTGTAAATCTGCGTAAATGATTTGTTATGGATTACCAATTTATTATTATCTTCACGTAGTCTTATCTATAAAAATAAACAATAATGAGTACTTTAAAACCACATACACCCAAAGAAAGTACGGTAATAATTAGCGTTGTTATTGTCCTTTTGGGACTCTTTGGCGCTTTTATTAGCCCAGTAATCGCCAGTAATGGTGATTGGTTTTTATTAGCCGGTTTTGTTCTTCTATTGGCAGGTGTGTATGTAAAAGGGTTATAAACAATGGGAAACCATTGATTTGTACGCTACCCATGTATCGTACATTACTTGCATTATGCAGGAGATTTTAAAGGTTTTATTAATATATCCATGATGGTTGTGGATATATTTAAGTAGCTATATCATGCTCTTGAGGGATATCATAGCAGCAAGCCCTGTTGATTTATAATCTGAAAAGACCAGGTAGAAGAAAGACTATTTTAAAATATACACTATCACGACAACTCATTTCTTCACGAACCCCTACATTGGTCACAACTGCAGAAAGATGTGTCTTACCAGCCCAAAATAAGAGAAATTCCCATTCAAGAAAATGAGAATCCAATTGCAGCAACTACTGTACAATACCATTTTACTTTAGTCTCAAGAGACCAACATTTTGATAATATCAGCGGCTTAAAGTTTGGAAAGATGGTGATTATCAAGGAGCGGTTTCTACATATCTCGTGGCATCAACAATTCCAGGGCTGTATAATTTAATCCAAATTTCGAACTCAGGTATTGATTGGTTACACTTCCCTTGTACAGGTAAATTCCATGAGCTAATCCATCACATTCCAGTATAAATCTTTCCACGGCATGAGTATCTGCCGCTTGCATAAAAATAGGGCTGAGAATATTACTTATGGCGCGGGACGCTGTCTTTGGATAGTTCGATGAAATATTAGGGACGGCATAATGGACTACACCATGTTTTTCATAAACCGGATCTTTCAGAGTGGTAGGCATGGAAGTTTCAAAACATCCCCCCTGATCAATACTCACATCGACAATAACAGCTCCCTCTTTCATACTCATGACCATATCCTCACTCACCACCATCGGTGCACGACCTCCCGCCGAATGAATGGCTCCGATCACGATATCTGCGTCCTTTAGTTGAGCGGACAGCGTAGTAGGGTCCAGTGCCGAGGTTGCCAGTCGTTGCCCAAGGACATTCTGCAGCCGCATGAGTTTGTAAATATTATTGTCCATAACAAATATCTGAGCGCCAAGACCTAAAGCGGCGCGGATCGCATATTCAGCCACGATGCCAGCACCCAATATAAGGACCTTCGCAGGAGGTACACCTGAAATCCCACCCAGTAAAACACCAGCTCCGTTACTCTGTGCCGTCATCCAGTGAGCCCCTTGCAATATCGCTCCTGTTCCCGCTAATTCACTCAGTATCCGGACAATGGGGAAACTGCCGTTTCGGTCTTTCATATACTCCATCGCCATTCCAATGATCCGGTTTTTTCTCATGGTCTCAAGCAAGTCCAGACTCATAGATCCCACATGAAGTGGAGAAATCAACATCTGATCAGGCTTCATATGTTTGATGGACTCTCTGTCTGGTGGAAAGACTTGCAAAATTATATCTGCCTGGTAAAGTTCCTTTTTGGAATAAGCTATAGTACCTCCATTTTCCACATAATCCCGGTCTGTATAACCTGCCTTTTCACCTGATTTGCTTTCAATACTTACTTTGTATCCCAGGGCAGTCAACGCCCTCACCGAAGAGGGAATCAAAGGTATTCTGGACTCTCCTTTGGGAGCCAACGGCAAACCGATGAACCAGTTTTTCTTTTTCTGTGGAACATCCAGTTTTTCTTCCTGGGTCTTGAATTTCGTTTCGATTGCAAAACTCATAGCTTAATCCCTTTTAACCATTTTATCTTTCTGCGTCCATCCGCTAAAACTTCAATAAACAAAGTTGTCGTACCTTTTGGCTCATAAAAACTCTCTCCGAGTTCCGGCCATTCAATTAAACAAATGGCCTTATGATCCAAATACTCTTCAAATCCTATTTCTTCCAACTCCGATGGTTCTTCCATTCTGTAAAGATCAAAATGATAAACTTTTCCTTCCGGATATCTGTACTCATTTACCAGGCTAAAAGTAGGACTGGATGCCTCCTCTCCCTTGAGGGCTTTCATCAGGGACCGCACCAGGGTGGTTTTCCCACTCCCCATAGCCCCCTTTAATAAGACCGTATCATTTGGGCCAATCAGATTAGAAAAAATTTCAGCCCATTGATCAACGTCCTCCTCGGAATACAAAGTCCATTCTCCCAGCATAGTGGATGATTCAACCGATGAATCCACGACAGAAAGTATTGAGTTCACATATCTCACGTTCCAAATATTTCATCAAAAAGTATATAACTCCGTAAATTAATAAAATTAGACCAATATTAAATAATATATGCAAAAATAACAATAAGTCTTCTTGAAAACGAGCCAAGTTTTCAGAACATGTCTTCTTGCTCTTATCAATAAGTCGTATCTTTGTACACTGATTCAAATTAAAAAAATTTATGACACAGAACACATTGGATTCCAGCGATTACGGTGCGGATAATATACAGGCGTTAGAAGGACTTGAGGCGGTCAGAAAACGGCCTGGAATGTATATTGGTTCGACAGATACCAAAGGTCTCCATCACCTTGTCTGGGAAGTTGTTGACAACTCAATTGATGAGCATTTGGCGGGACATGCTGACCGGATCGATGTTATAATCAATGAAGATAATTCCATTACGGTCAGTGATAATGGGCGTGGAATCCCTACGGGAATGCACGAGAAGTTACAGAAATCTGCTCTCGAAGTAGTGATGACTGTTCTGCACGCCGGAGGGAAATTTGATAAAAACACGTACAAAGTATCAGGTGGTCTTCATGGAGTTGGTGTGTCAGTGGTCAATGCACTTTCCACTTACCTTGAGGCTGAAATTCACCGGGAAGGAAAGATCTTCCGACAAAGATTTGAGAAAGGAAAACCGGTCACAGAAGTAACGATCGAGGGTGAAACAAGCGAACGTGGAACTATCATAACTTATGATCCGGATCCGGAAATATTCGAGTCCAAAGTAATTAAATATGATACACTCGCGCATCGTTTGCGGGAGCTGTCTTACCTAAACAAGGGCCTTTACCTATCGCTGACTGATAAGAGAGTGAAAGAAGAAGACGGCAGCTTTAAGCTAGAAAACTTCCACTCCGAAGGAGGACTGTCCGAGTTTGTCCGGTATTTAGATGGAAGTAAGACCTCACTGATCGAGGAACCTATTAATGTAGAAGGGAAGGAAGATAATGTTGAGGTCGAAGTCGCTCTCCAATTCAACACCTCATTCTCGGAAAACATCAGTTCATTCGTGAACAACATTAACACCCGCGAAGGTGGCGCGCATGTGAATGGATTCCGAATGGCCGTCACCAGAGAATTTAAGAATTATGGACAATCAGCAGGTATGTTTACCAGAGCTAAAATCATCGTCTCCAGTGAAGATTTCCGGGAAGGTCTGACAGCGGTCATATCTGTCAAAGTACCTGAGCCTCAGTTCAAGGGACAGACCAAGGGTGAACTCGGAAACTCTGAGGTCACCGGGATTGTATCTCGTACCGTCGGTAATGCACTAAAAATATTTTTGGAAGAAAACCCGCAACAGGCCAGACGTATCATCGATAAGGTGATTCTTGCAGCGACAGCACGTGAAGCTGCACGAAAAGCCCGCGAGATCGTCCACCGAAAGAATATATTGACCGGCGGAGGATTACCCGGCAAATTATCAGATTGCGCTTCCAAGATTCCCGAAGAATCAGAAATATTTCTGGTGGAAGGGGATTCGGCCGGAGGTACAGCTAAGCAAGGCCGGGATCGTCATTTTCAGGCTATCTTACCCCTTCGTGGAAAGATACTCAATGTTGAAAAAGCCATGGAGCACAAGATTTATGAGAATGAAGAAATCAAGAATATGTTCATCGCTCTGGGTGTGTCCATTGAAGAAAAGGATGGAGCCCGGATCCTGAATATAGACAAACTGCGATATCACAAAGTTGTAATCATGTGTGATGCTGATATTGATGGGAGTCATATTGTCACTCTGATCCTGACATTCTTTTTCCGCTATATGCGTCCTTTAGTAGAAAAAGGTCATATTTATATTGCTGCTCCCCCGCTCTATATGGTTAAGAAAGGGAAGCAATTCAGCTATGCCTGGTCGGAAGAAGAGCGACAGGAGCAGACTGCGAATTACGTCGATGGAGGCAATCCGGATTCTGTAAAGATCCAACGATATAAAGGTCTGGGAGAAATGAATGCAGATCAGCTTTGGGAAACAACCATGGATCCCTCAACAAGGATGATGCGCCAGGTCCATATCGAAGATGCAGCTGAAGCAGACCGTGTATTCTCGATGCTGATGGGCGAAGATGTGCCGCCACGACGAGCATTTATTGAGGCAAATGCAAGGTATGCAAAGGTGGATGCGTAATGTAGGTATTAGGTAACTTACCAGTCAAGTTCTGCCAAATTTTGGCAAGAGTTTGCTGGTGGAAGGAACCTATGCCTCGTGGGAAGCCTGTGGGTGCCTTACACCTGGGAATATGTAGGTGTAAGGCACTACGCTCGC
>CAJDXA010000056.1_pt1 | contig 19075 bp, 18 predicted proteins | sample 7391711 | NCBI WGS metagenome assembly CAJDXA01 (sample SAMEA7055748, study PRJEB34461) | soil metagenome | biome: terrestrial ecosystem; feature: Peninsula; material: soil | place: Antarctica | collected 2016
TGCAGTCCCGTAATTTTTTATTGTGGACGGCTGCAATCTTGGCTTTATCCCTGGCTATCTTTTTGATGCCGGCAATTTCTTTTCGCTCTCTTTCGGATTGTTTGATTTTCTTGTGAATGATATCGGCAATATCCTCATTCCGGTAAAGAAAATTCTCTAGTTTGTCGCTGATAAAATCATTCATAAAGGTCCGGATGGTTTGTCCGTCCGGCGCGATATGGGTAGAGCCCAGCTTAGTCTTGGTCTGAGATTCAAACACAGGTTCCTCTACCTTGATGCTGATTGCAGCTACAATCGATGTGCGAATATCTCTCACATCATAGCTTTTGTTGTAAAAATTTCGGAATGTAGCCACGATCGCCTCGCGAAAAGTTATCAAATGAGTACCTCCCTGGGTCGTATGCTGGCCATTCACAAAAGAATAATACTCTTCGCCGTACTGATTGCTATGAGACATAGCCAATTCAATATCTGAATCTTTCAGATGAATGATCGGGTAAACGAGTTTTTCGGACTTGGTCTTATTTTCCAGCAAATCCTTTAGTCCATTGTCCGACTTGATTCGTTTGTTGTTGTAGTGAAGTGTCAGCCCCGTATTAAGAAATGCATAGTTCCATAATTGTTCTTCTACGAATTCGGGAATGAACTTGAAGTGTTTAAATATATCACGGTCGGGATAGAACTCGATATATGTCCCATTTCGCTCATCAGTCTTTTCAGTCTTCCCATCATTAATCAGGACTCCCCGTTGAAAGAGTGCTGTCTTTTTTTGACCATCCCGAACAGAATAAACTAAGAATTCTTCTGACAGTGCATTCACTGCTTTTGTTCCCACGCCGTTGAGCCCGACAGATTTTTTAAAAGCTTTCGAGTCGTATTTGCCTCCGGTATTAATTTTTGATACGCAATCCACCACTTTGCCAAGGGGAATACCGCGTCCGTAATCCCGTATTTGCACACGACCTTCATCGGTGATTTTGATCTCGATCTTTTTCCCGTGCCCCATGACATATTCATCAATGGAGTTGTCAAGGATCTCCTTGATCAGTATATATATACCATCATCAGCAGCATTTCCATTTCCCAGCTTTCCGATATACATCCCCGGTCGTAGCCTGATGTGTTCCTTCCAATCCAGTGTTATGATGTTATCCTCGTTGTATTTTATATCTGTCATTTTCTAGGTTTTAGAGCGCTATGTTGTTAGTCGTCTGGATTTATTTTCCACTTGGAACATAGGCATTCCGATTCCATTCGCCAATATCGGATGGGTACAACATCTTTGGTCTCCACTTTGTTCGAACTGTCTTTACCGGCAGCCACATTGCATGAAGACATGCTGTTTGATGTTATGTTTCCGGACACTGCATGAAATAGCAAGTCCACTTTAAAATAAGTAAAATCACAGAACAAATATAATGAAATTTATAGATATATTCAGGATAGTGTATTTTTCGGAACCGGTTATAAAGAGCTGATAGGACAGCTGCGAATTGTTGAATCAGAAATTTCAAGTGGGGCTTCGTTGAGGTTGCTTAACTGCTCTTTGTTAATATCCTTTACTTATGGCGTCACCAAGTCAGTCTTGTACAAAACAACTATACGAACGTACTTATCACCTATGGAAGAACCTTATTTGGATCTCCATGTCTAGTGATCTCCTTTCCGCACCTCCATAGGTGAATGCCCATAGGTAGGAAAACTGCCACTACCCGAATGATTGAAATTTTCATGAGCATCTATGGATAATTGGAAATTTCGGATAAATGACGTGAAAAAAGCAACAAGTTCTTGATTATCAATATTTTTGGAAAGAGGTTTTTGAAAGAAAAGAATGTGATCTATTTTTCCTGACTGATTAAAAAATACCTGAAGCCAGATTTTTATACCCTTTAAATCGTAATTGATTTTATCCGCATGTTCTTCCATAGCATAAAGCATTTGAAGCCATTTTTCAAAAGCTTTATCCATATCGTTCTCAGTCTGATGTAACAATATGCCTGGATATTTTTCATACAAACTGGTATACAGATCTTCATATTCTCCAATCATAAAAACCTTGGGGAGTTCAGAAATAGTACGCGGCTCCTGGGCTGGTGTTTGAGCCATGACTGTTCCTAGAAACATGGAGAAAATGATGGCGGCTATGTATCTTTGGGTCTTCATAGAGCACTATTTGATGATTTTAATGGGTAATATAGCATATAAACAATGAACGGTGATAGTAAATTCCCGAAAATCGTGAAGCTTCAAGAAATTTTATGATTATCGATGCCATTTTGATTCTTGTATTTGTCATGAGCCTTTGGATCGGCTGGTCCATACGCATTTATATTGATTGGCGTCGTATGGTATGGTTGATTATATTTGGTTTGGTCATTAGAATGGTGCTGCCTTATTTTGTGAATTTCGTAGAACAAAGTTCTGCAAACCTGACAGTTGCGTTTTATTATACTTTTGCGATAGGGATGGCCACACTGATCTTTTTATGTTTTTATATGTTATTCCGAGGTAAGGACCAAGCATCCGGAGTTAGGCGGATTGCTGGAAGTATTGTCCTTGCTATTGTTTCATTTTATTCTCTTGTTATCGTCCTTTGGACAATGGGAAGTTACAGATGGATTGATGTCGGTCACAGCATGTTTTTCTCACATTTTCCAGAATGGTTTTTGAAACCATTTGATTAAGTATGCTGAAATACCTGAATTCGTAAACAAAATTCATATTTTTATAGTTATCTAAATAATGTACAGAAGAAGTAGTGTAACAAAGTGAAAAAAGTGTGAAATGAAATTAACCATATACTGGATCATTGGGTTCATAGCCCTCTCTATAACGGCTTCAGCTCAGAACGATACGCTGATTTATTCGATTCTGGACGGTATCGTGGTTACAGGTTATGATTCAGAACAGTCGTTGCTTGCCGTACCGGGTGCCATCCACGTTCTGGATGCAAAGAAACTCTCTGCATTTGACGATGAAAATATACTGACCAGCGTGAATGCACTACCGGGAGTACGATTTGAACAGCGATCTCCGGGCAGTTACAGAGTAACTATTAGGGGGAGTACGCTTCGATCTCCCTTTGGCGTAAGGAACATCAAAGTGTATTGGAATGGTATTCCTTATACGGACCCTTCAGGAAGCACGGCGCTCAATCTACTTGATAATATTAACATGTCACAAATCGAAGTCATCAAAGGACCTGCGGGAAGTGTCTATGGAGCAGGCACAGGAGGCGTTTTAAATATAAGCAGTATTGATAGAAGTACTCAACGTAATATGCTCTCGGGTGGAGTTCAGGGAGGGTCTTTTGGTTATTCCAAAGTGAATTTGGAAACAAATTTTCATTCTCAGGGAAATAATACTACGATTAAAATGGCGCGGCAATCCGCTTTGGGATACCGTGATCACACCAATTTTGAAAGATGGGTAGGGGAGTTTTCGGGAGATTATAAGTTGAACAACCGACATTCTATCCAGAGCCACTTATTGTTTTCAAATCTCGATTATCAGATACCGGGTGGATTGACAAAGAAGCAATATGATGAAGAACCTACTTTGGCTAGACAACCATCGAAGTTTGCACTGGGAAGTGAAGAGTCCGATTCCGGAGTCAGGCAATCACTTTGGCTTGGTGGGATCACTCATGAGTATATACGAGCACAATTTCGGAACAAAACGACATTGTATGGTAATTTTTCTCCTTTCGACAATCCATTTAACCTGGATTATAAGAAGGATTTAAGAACTGCTTTTGGCGGACGCACCAGGCTGGATTATTATTTTAGGAAGACGGATGATCGTCTGAAAGCTACCTTGGGTTCTGAGTATCAACATGGATTTAATGTAGCCAGAAATTTTGAGAATAATTATGGACGTCCCGGGAAACTCAATTTCGATGATGAATTGACATCGGATCAATTCTTATTATTTGGAAGACTGGAATACATATTCGCAGACAGCTCATTCATGACTCTGGGAATGAGTAGGAATTTTCTGGAATATGATATCAACCGATTGGTTGATACTGAACTGGACACTTCATATCAGGTCAATAAAGCATTTGATCCCGTTTGGGTTCCACGAATCGGATTCTCTCAAATGAAAGGCCGGTTAGGATGGCATGCCAGTGTGTCCATGGGGTATTCACCCCCTGCCATTGAAGATGTGAGAACCAATGAAGGATCGATCAATTTGGATCTCAAACCGGAAATTGGCATCAATTATGAAGCCGGACTGCGTGGGTCGTTTTGGAAAAATCGAATTTCGATTGACTGGACAGCCTATTATTTTAACCTAAATCACACTATTGTCCAACAATCCACCCCCCGGGGAACTGTGATTTTTGAAAATTCTGGATCAACGAATCAATATGGGATGGAGACGTTGATCAAAGGAGTTTTTCAGAGTGGGCGGTACCAAAACCAGCTTTGGAATGTCATGTTGTCTCATTCTCTGCATTTGTTTTATTTTGATGAATACTCAAGGTTGTCAGATGGTGAGATCAGAGATTTTTCTGGAAATGAGTTGACCGGCGTGCCACAAAATGTAATATCCGGAGAGATTAGTTGGGAACCGGGGAAGTCATTTTATATGCATGGGATGATTCAGGCTATAGGAGAGATTCCCTTGAATGACGCGAACGACGTGTATTCAGATTCTTATCAGGATTTGTCTTTCAAGGCGGGTTACCGATTCACCTTAGCGGGTGATTTGGCTTCTGAGCTTTTTATTGGCATCAGAAATGTTTTGGATCAAAAGTACAGTCTCGGCAATGACTTAAATGCAATTGGAGGCCGGTATTACCAGCCAGGGAATCCACGGAATTATTACGTGGGGTTTAAATTTAAGATCTGATAGAATACGCCTGAACTAATCTAAGGTTGACAACCAGAATGTGCAATTAAAGGAGTTTGTACAGCTTTAGAGATGCCGTGAATTTGTATTCCTTTTCTTAACGCCAAATGTCTTAACCTCAATCTTAACCTCAATCTCAACCTCTACCTTAATCTTATCACCAGCAAACAACTATACTCCCCGGCTATTTCTCTTCCATAGCAGAAGAAGAGGCAACCCGTCGGTGCATCATCCTCCAAAGTTGGTCTTTGAGTTCCTGGAGTCCGCTTTGCGCTGCGGCGGAGAAAAAGAGATGTGGTGCATCCAGATCCAATTTTTCAGCAATCATGGACTGTAGCTCCCGATCGATCAGATCGGATTTGGAAATTCCGATTAATCTTGGTTTATCCAGCAGTTCAGGATTGTAAGCTTTTAGTTCTGAAAGCAGAATATGATATTCATGGTTTATATCATCTGCGTCACTGGGGATGATAAACAAAAGAACGGCATTGCGTTCTATGTGTCGCAGAAAACGGATGCCAAGTCCTTTTCCTTCGCTGGCTCCCTCAATGATTCCTGGAATATCTGCCATAACAAAGGAGCGTCCATCTCTGTATGATATCATCCCAAGCTGAGGAGTCAAGGTCGTGAATGGATAGCTGGCTATCTTGGGTTGAGCAGCAGATATTACAGAAAGAAGTGTTGATTTCCCGGCATTAGGAAAACCAACGAGTCCGACATCGGCTAATAGTTTCAGTTCCAGTATTATCGTTCTTTCAATGACTGGCTCTCCTGGTTGGGCGTACCGGGGTGCTTGATTGGTAGGAGATTTGAAATGGCTGTTACCCAAGCCTCCGCGACCACCAGGTAACAAGATTACCCGGTCATCGAGGTGATTTATTTCGGCTAGGATTTCACCAGTATCTGCATCCCGGGCAATAGTTCCCGGGGGAACTTCAATAAGGACATCTTCCCCATCAGCCCCCGACTTGTGGCTACCACCTCCCGGTCGGCCGTGGCCTGCGCGGATGTGTCTTTTGTATTTGAGATGCAGTAACGTCCACTTGTTATCATTCCCCTCTATGATCACATGCCCGCCACGCCCACCATCGCCTCCGTCCGGTCCACCTCTGGGTTCGTATTTTTCCCGACGAAAATGCGCGGAGCCGGCTCCTCCTTTCCCACTGCGGGCGTATATTTTTACATAATCAATAAAGTTCTCATTCGCCATCTATGTTGTTGTTTTCTTCTACCACCAGATCTATGGTTTGCGTGATGAGTTCGAAAATATCGTCGATCGATCCTGTACCGTTAATGGTGATGGCTTTGTCTTGTACATCATAGTAAGCATATACGGGTTGAGTTTCTTTTTTATATACTTCTATACGATCTCTGATGATGTTTTCATCCTGGTCATCTGTCCGACCGTCTGTTTTGCCACGCCCCAATATCCTTTGAGTGATTTCCTCATCATCCACTTTGAGGGAGATCAGAAGGTCAATTTCATCCTGATCTTCTTCGAGAAGGACATCCAAGGCTCTGGCTTGATCGACCGTTCTGGGAAATCCATCGTAGATCACACCGAAAGTAGTACCGTGACGTTCAAGAGCTGCTTTGAGCATTCTTATAGTGACCTCATTTGGCACCAGCTCGCCTTTGTTTATGTAATCCATCGCCAGTTGGCCAAGCTCTGATTTGTTTCCTATTTCTTCGCGGAATAAGTCCCCGGTACTAATATGAAGAACATCATATTTTTCTGCTATTTTCTTAGCCTGTGTTCCTTTACCAGATCCTGGAGGACCGAAGAGGATTAGATTTATCATAGGTTGAGATTTTCTTTAACTTGTTTTTAAAAATGTAAGAGCACTAAAAGTACGTATTTCATGGAATTAACCAAAATTTTTTCTTTGCCCACTTCATTGAGATTATTTTATCCAGAATTAAGATCTCCTATGTTGTTATCTATTATGTATTAAATGACAAAGGCTGTGTGGTATTTATCCACACAGCCTTTGTTTTATTTGTTACCTGATATATCCAGGAGGTTATTTATTCAGCAGCAGTTCCTTCTTCACCTTCTGTTCCTTCTTCACCTTCTTCTTCGTCTTCATCCAGTTCAGCTGCACCAGGTGTAGCTGTTTTGAGGATACGCGGAATCTCAATTGAGGCAATAGGTGTATTGGGTGCATTGAGAATCTGTATGTTTTCAGGGACCTTAATGTCCTTGATCCTTTTTGTCGCTCCAATGTGGAGATCAGATACATCTACGGTCAATTCGTCCACCAGGTATTGCGGTGTAGTTTTGATGTCGATAGTTCGCATCTTGAGTATAAGATTTCCACCTTCTTTTGTTCCTGGAGCTTCACCTACGCTTCGCAAAGGAATTTTAGTTTTGACTTTTACACCTTTAAATAAGGCCAGGAAATCCATGTGCGTAATCTGGTCCGTTACTGGATGAAATTGCACATCCTTTACTATACAACGGTATGATTCACCGTCAATAGTCACAGATGCGGATTTGAATTCTGGTGTGAAGACAATGTGTTTCACATCATTGGGGTGTAGTGTGAAGTATATATTTGTATCACTTCCACCATATAAAACACAAGGGATTTTGCCGTGTTTACGGACATCCCTGGATGGTTTCTTTCCGAGCGAGGATCTCAGCTCACCCGACATCTTTATTTCCTGCATGACTTAAATCATTTTAATGGAGCGCAAATATAGGTATATAATTTCTTACGCCAAAGATTAACTTGTTTATTTCTGTAGAAGTATAGTTTTCCTCTTTTTGACACGTGATTTCTTTCATGCTTTTCCACATGAAGACGCATATCTGTCTGATATTAATTCATTTAGCTGGGAGTATTATGAAGTTGACACTATAAATCTTCTTTTACCCGAAAGCATTTTTTGAGATCTGTCATCCGGGTTTCCGTTCATAATGATGTATATTTTAAATAATTATAACCAACTTGTGTTTGAAATCTACAAGGTACTCTACGAAGTGGCACAGTTCTTCGGCATTGAGTATTTTCAGTGAAAGCTTTCGGAAAATTATATAATCATATGAATTTTGAAGTAAGAAAAGGTCTGCAAGAAGATATTGAGGGAGTGTTTCAACTCGTCCATGAGTTGGCTGAATTTGAAAATGCCCCCGATGAGGTTGTAACTACCGAAAAAGAATACAAGCACCTTTATGAAGATGGCCTTTTTGAGCTTTTGGTTGCTGAAGCGGATGAACAGATTGTGGGCATATCTTTGTTTTATTATACATTTTCCACCTGGAAAGGTAAGATGCTATATTTGGAGGATTTTGTGGTCAGGAAATCATTCCGTGAGCAGGGGATCGGGAAGGCATTATTTGATGCTACTATCGATGAAGCCAGAAAGACCAATTGTGCCTTAATGAAATGGCAGGTGTTGGACTGGAATGAAAAAGCAATTCAATTTTATGAAAAGTACGATGCCACATTTGATAAAGAGTGGTGGAATGGAAAATTGTTTTTTAGGTAAGGTGGATAGCAGATTCAAAGTTAAATGTTCAAGTCATTCAGCATCTAGTGTCAGTAATTAAACCTCCAAACATGAACCCCTAAACTCTAAACACCAAACTATTCCTTAATAATTCCTCCCCAATATAGATTGGCTGTAATCGGCCAATATTTTTTTACGGTTTGCGGAAATGGGGATTTTTTCAAGAGCTGAAAGTGATTTGTTGAAATATTCCTTTTCTTTCTTTTGAGCATACTCTTTAACCTCTGCGTTTTCAAAGTATTCTAGTACCCTGGCGACTTTGTCACTGTCAGAGCCATGATAAAGTTTGGTGAACTTTTCCTGCTCCTCTTCTGGAAGAGAAAACCAGGTACGGATATAAAGAATTGTTTTTTTGCTTTGAATGATATCGCCAGCTTTGACTTTTCCGATTTTTTGAACCTCACCATAGCAATCCAGCAAATCATCTCTAATCTGAAAGGATATACCGAGGTTTATACCATATTCATACAGATATTCAGCTTCTTCCCTGGATGCTCCTCCGCAGGAACCTCCTATCGACAAGGCTGCAGCCAGGAGGACGGCTGTCTTCTTAGTAATCATTTCAAGATATTTATCCATCTGGACTACAGGGAAAGATTCAAAATCCATATCCATTTGTTGTCCTTCACAGACTTCACGGGCGGCGCGGGTAAAGACGGGCAGAATTTGAGAATGCACACTCACAGGACTTTCCAGAAGTGATTGGTAAGCCAGGATCATCATCACATCTCCGCTGAGTATTCCTGTGTTGGAGTCCCATTTTTCATGGATAGTTGGTTGATTTCGACGAGTCTTCGCATCATCCATAATATCGTCGTGGATCAGCGTGAAATTGTGAAATACCTCAATGGCCATAGCAGCTTCAACTGCTGCTCTTGAGTCACCTGAAAATAATTCACATGCTTTGAGTGTCAGGAAAAATCGGATTTTTTTTCCGTTTTGTGACAACATGTACCGTGCTGGTTCATATAAATTGGCTGGCTTATCCGGAAGCAGATTGTCAATGTAATGAGTTATATAACTATGATGATTCGTATCCATAGAAGTGATTTAGAGCTGGGAGCAAATATATCAATTACAAAAATCTTCCCCACATATACGTGAAGAAAGCGAAATTAATTATTTTTGATAATCTTCAAGAACAGATCTAACAAATTATGAAAATCGGAAAACAACAATTGGGATGGTTATTCATCGTCTTTTTAATGACTGTGAACCTTGTGCATGGTCAGAATAAAGACCAGGCTCGCAGGGATGCGTTGCAAAGTACGATAGATGAATTTAAATCTAACCGTGAAAATGGACATTACGGCCATCCTGATGTAATATTAGTAGGGAGTAGTAGTTTTAGAGCGTATAAAGGGTTTGAAAAAGATTATGAAGGGTTGAATGTAATTAATCTTGGATTTGGTGGATCCCTGCTATCTGATATTCTTTATTTTTTTGATGAATTGATAGTGCCTTATGATCCAAAGCAGATCATCGTCTATGAAGGAGACAATGACCTTAATACTGGAATGACAGTAGATGAATTTATGGCCGATGTTCATGCATTTGTACGCTTGGTTAATATCAGAAAACCGGGTACACATATATCATTCTTGACACCTAAGCCCAGTCCGGCCCGGCGAAATCTGACCTCAAAATATGAAGCTGCCAACCAGGCTTTGTATGAATATGCTATAGGGACAGATGGCGTAGATTTTATAGATGTCAGTCAACCTATGTATACACTTGATGGTCAGATACGCAAAGAAATATGGACTTCAGATTCTTTGCATATGAACCGGGCAGGGTATGAAATATGGGGTCCGATTATCCGGTCATACATTCGGAAGTAACCAAAGTTTGAAGATAAGGAATCCATTAGGAACAAAACATGAGATATTCCGTTTTAATTTGTACATTGGCTAATAAATACTTTTCAAAACATGGATTTGACAATTGAAAAGCAAGATAATTTAAATCCTGGCATGAGTGACAAAGAGTTCAATTATTGGCATGATCCATTGATTCAAGATTTCTATTTAGATTATTATCAAAACCTAGATTCGAAGGAACTCGAAGGAACTTGATAAAGAATTTAATAGAGATATTAAAATGCTGTCCAATACATTGACCAAACTACCTGATTCGGAGAGGAATGTGTTTATTCATGTTCTTGCGAGATATATTGAATTTTATATAGAAAATAAAATTGAGAGAGAAATAGATAGTTCACTACTTAAAATTTTAAAGTTCTAGTGCCAAATAATAAAGAAAAGGAAGCTGATCAAGGAAACAGTGGAAATGAAAGTTCATCATCTGAAGGATTGATTCCTGACGAAATACTTGAGGCAATCCCGGAAGCAGAAAGAGGTAGAGTAGCGAGTATTATTTAACAAACAATGGTATCGGGAGTGATGAGGCGGAGTAATCCAATCGCTGACAAGATCACTACTGAACATATTACTCAACTTATATCGAAATCTGACGTACAAGATAAACGGGATCGAGAAGAAAGAAAAGGAGAACGGAATTACAATCTTTATTTAATTGTTATCGGTCTTGTATTTGTGGGGTTTTTAATAGTTTTTCTTCAGAAAAATGAAGATCTCCTAATTAAAATTGTAATAGCTATTATTTCGTTCGTTGGGGGTTTTGGATTTGGGCAGTCAAGAAAGAAAAAAGAATAATTAAGGGAAGAGAGTATGAAGTTCATTTTGCCAGACCTCTTTAATTTGAATAGAATTTACAAAACTAATTACATCACTTTTTCACATAACCAAATGAAAAATCAACATTGTTGTATTTTTTGAATCTGGTTCCCCATTAATCAGAGCTTAATTCTACCCGGTAGTCTTGATGGTGAAAATATCATAGTCGAGGGAATATTCGGAAAGAATATGTGGTTTAAAATAAATTTATTTTAAACGTTAAGAGCAATGTTTCTTTCAAGCACTTACCTTGCATAACCGCTTCCTGAACACTTTATTCTTCCTTTTTGATTGGTTGGCAACAAGTTTCGCCCGTAGATATCACAATAAAAAAACCCTGATAACAAAACTGTGTTTGATAGTTTTGTTATCAGGGCTGGTGTAACCATTTTTTATGTGATTGCCAGATTAAGCTCTGACCACTGCTTTTCTCATTTTATGATACTGCCAGAAGCTAATCATCTTCTGCTGTTCTTCATCCCATAGTTTGTTGAAGATGCAGAAAAAGCTCTTTCGCATACTTAATATAGTGACATGTTTTTGGAAAATGGGATTTTCTCTAGCACATTTTTGCAGGAAATAATTGGGTATGCGTGGACTTAAGTGGTGTATGTGGTGCAGTCCAATATTACCTGTTAGCCAGTTGATAGGCCGGGGCACCTTGTAATAGGTACTTCCTTTGATCGAAGCTACGATGTAGTCCCACTTGTCCTTCCATTCCTTATAGGTTTCTTCATGCTGATGCTGTACGTAGAAAAACCAGAACGCGATTACGATAAAAAAGAAAAGGATTGTCATCTGAGCTATCAAGAAATACCATCCGAGCAGTAGAGTCAGCAGAGCATAAACCCCAAGGATTAAGAGATTGTTAGCCAAAAGGGGTTTATGTCCCTGGGTAACCATTTTCTCTTTTACCAATGGTGTTCTGACTACGAACAATAAGTAACCCACTGGCACAAGGAAATGAAGTACGAACGGTGACCGGTAAATACGGTAACCCAATCGTCTCCAAAATGATAATTCATCATATTCTTTAACCGTCAACATGGGGACATCTCCGATGTGGCGCGTTTCCAACTGTCCATTATGGCTGTGATGGAAATTATGAACCCGGTACCAGTAGTCATAGGGAAAGGTGCTAAACACACTGCAAATCCATCCTACAACCGTATTTTGTTTTTTTGAGCCCAAGAAGGATTGATGACCGCAATCATGCTGGATAATAAAGATTCGGGCCATGAAAAATCCACCTAAAATAGCTAAAGGAATCCCCAGCCAATACGAATATTTCATAGTGAAAAAGGTCAATACCCACAAGCCGATAAAGGGCAGGAAGGTATTTAAAAGTTGTATGGTGGCTAGCTTTTTACTGTGTCCTTGATATGGCTTGATTAATTTCCGCCAGTCTTTAAGATCAGCGTTTATTTTTATTTGATAGTTATCCATTTATTAGAGTGGTTTTATTTTGATTGATTGATGTGCTTGTGGGATTTAGGCGCAAATATACGATTTCGGGAGCGATTCAGGGTATTGTGAACTATAAATATATCTTAACAAACAAAGTTCTATGACCATAAGTTTATCCACCAGTCGATATAATTTATTTGGTGGTTTTCTGTGGCTATAGTGTCTACGATTGGAAGAGTATTGATACAGGTTCTGACTAATTTTGATGAACTTACGTAGTGTTAAAGTATTAATCTCTCTATTATTACTAGGCGCTGCAAACTTTCGACTTCAAGTCTGAAGGGATAATTCCAGTCAATCTTAGTACAGCGAACTAAGACGAGGAGAAACTATCCTGTCAATGGAATTTATAGAGGTTGTTAGTCCATATAATCTTATGCAAGATTATATGGACTTATACGTATCTATAACGTAAAACAACGTATACTATAAAAAAAGTGGAGCTGCCGGGGTTCGAACCCGGGTCCAGTCAAAGTACTCATTAGCCTTCTACATGTTTAGTCACAGATTGAATTGTCGGGAAAAGGCCAGGTTCTGTGACATACCAGATCTTTTCCGTAGTTCCTTTAATTTTGGATCCCAATCGGAACAGGTTCGGATCCTAAGCCTGAAATTTTATGATGTGCGACAAGCTGTGTATCAGGCATCAAGCGAGCAGCACACAAGCATCTCTAATTCCTAGAATTAGGCTGCGAGGGCAAAGTTGTTATTGCCAGTTAAATTGGTTTCAAGATTATTTGCTAACGGAGTAAATCAAGATGCTCCGACATGCTTACTAACCAGAAATCTCCCCTGTCAATTCCAAGTCAGCCCCATAAGTAAAAGAACTTTGTACATCGTACATATCTAAGAACGAAATGAAGTTTGAAAAGTTTCTAAAAGGTTCAAAAATATTTCACCTTCAAAAATTGAAAGAGGATGTTTGATTATTAAGAACCAAACATCCTCTTCTAACAAATTTTAATAACCCGATTCTTCATTTTTTGACCTAATGGGGTTAGGCATTTGAGGTTAAGCTTTGGGGCTAGAAAACGTCAAACCTGTGGTTATAATCAATAGATCAAATCTATAGCTATCCTATGCCACTTCCAATACGTGGTTACACGTAATTATCTACGTAGATCTACGTAGATTTGATGATTTTTAAAGGTATTGTATGTTTTCCTTGGCCCAAATGATCAAGGAAGATGGGGAAGCCTGGAGCGAAAGCTTTTCAATAATGTTGCTACGGTGTTTCTCCACGGTTCTTATTGAGACGCCATAGGCATCTGCTATAGTTTTGCTCGTCATATCCTCTGAGATCAATTTTAGAATTTTTTTCTCCGTAGGAGTAAGTTCTTCAATTACAGGAGAAAAATGCTGTCTGGAATTATTTCCTTCAATATTGGGACTGAAATATCTATCCCCATTCCATACGATTTGAATGCATTGTTCTAGTTCGGACATGGAATCCTCTTTGAGAATATAAGCTGAGACATTTAGTTTGTCAGCCATTTTTATTATCATAGAATCCCCTTGATAAGAGAGTATTATGAATTTGGTTGGCAATCTTTTTTCCCGAACCTTTTGGGCGACTTCGAGACCGGTTAAATAAGGCATTTCAATATCGAGGATCGCGATATCTGGTTTGTGATCGATTATTTTTTGAAGAGCCGTTAGTCCATCTTTCGCTGTGATAACGTCGTAATAACCAATCTGATGTAGGAAATCGGCGATTCCCCGCAAATACAATGGATGGTCGTCAGCTATTAATATACTGGGTTCAGCCATCATATGGAATTTTAAGATCGATTTCAGTGCCCTTGCCCTTTTCAGAATGAATATTGAGCTGTCCCCCAAGTAACCGGGTTCGTTCTTTAAGAGTCTTCAGTCCGAGACTTGATACTGTGCTGAAATTTTCTGTTACATCAAAACCACAACCATTATCTTTCACAGTCAATTTCGCGTATTTTTTGTGTTTTTTAAAAACGAATTCCACGGCTTTTGCCTGACTGTGTTTCAGAATATTACTTAGAACTTCTTGGGTGATCCGAAAAATATTAAGAGCAGATTTATCACTAAAGTGAACATCTACGAGGTCTATATCTGTATCAACAAGGATGTCGGTCTGATCATCAAAATCACTGACAAGTTTTGTTAAAGCTGCGGTCAAACCAAGCTTTTGTAAGGTGAAAGGATGCAATGCCCGGCTGATGGATCTGATTTCATCTAATGTATCACCCACCATTTTTGCTGTTTCTCCATCGTGATTCAGTTGGACCTTGTTTTTAATCATTATGAGACTCTGTCCTATTCCATCATGTAATTCTTTGGAGATCCGCTCATTTTCATCTTCTTGAAACTGTATTAATTTTTGATTGTAGTTGACTTCGATTTCCTTTTCCCGTTTTAGTTGATTCCGGTGTTTCCACTGGAAAGCTGAAAATACCAGTAGGCTCAAGCCTACCATACTGGCTGTGAAGACTTTCATATTGGATTTTCTTTGTATGATTTCTTCTTGTACCTGTTTTTCTGTTTTACTTATAATCGCTTGTTGCCGATCACTTTCATACCTCATTTGGAGTGAATTGATCAGTTGTTCATTGTTTACGGAATCCATTTCATTCCGCACACGTATTTGGATAGCAAAAGCATCAATTGACTTTTGGTATTCACCTAAAGCTTTGTAGGCATCAGCCAGGTAAGAATTGGCTGCTATAATTAATTCACTCAGTCCGGAGTCTTTTAAAAATTGGGACGCTCTTTCCAAATATAGTTTTGCTTTCTCAGGATTGCCTTGGAGCAAATGAGCTCTTCCCATCTGTATCTGGGCATCTGCCACAGATTCTGTCGCCTCATAGACTTTAAGACTATCTATATAATCCGGGCCATTTAATAATGTACTATCTGTCTGGCCGACATCATTCCATAGGGTTAGCTTGTTAGCGTGTATGATTGCTCTGAAATACCGGAGATTCCCGTCATTGAATGTTGAGTTGGTGTCCACGGTAGCTAAGGCGTCATTGTAATAGGCAAAAGACTTTTGATAATTCTTTTGCTTACGTTGGTCAATAGCATTGTTGGCATAGATGAAAATTAGCTGGCCAAATTCTCCCGTTTCTCTTGCAAGTTCGATGGCCTGATCTCTTTGCCGATGGGTTTCTTCAAATCTATTTTGCTTGGCAAAGCAGGTTGCCATCAGGAGTCTAGAGGAAAGTTCTCCGGATTTGTCACCTCGGTTTAAATTTAGTTCCAGGTTTTTTAAGGCGTATTCTGAAGCTCCCTGATAATCCGTAAGACTGATAAAGTTGTTTGAAATTTCATAATATAAATTCTCCAGAAATTCGGGATAGTGTGTTGCGATATCATTTTCCGCATCCAGCATGTGTCTCACAGCAATCTTTAATGCCCCCTCCGAAGACTGGTTAAGGCCATAAAAATACTGAAATAAATAATGCTTCTGAAACCAGGTGTGGTCTTTACTGTACTCCACATAAGGTTCAAAATCTACACCCCATTTCCGTGTATTTGAACGGTAGATATGATATGCTTTCCATTGTACATGTTTAGTGAAAGCCTGAATGGTATCACCACCAGCTAAGAAATAAAGTTCTTGATCTTTAAGCTCCAGGGCTGAAGAGTCGTTTGGAAGAGTGTCCGTCGGAATATTTTCCAGGCTTTTATGATGGATCTTAACGTCAGATTGCGCAATTGATTGGCTATTCGTTATTATGATGAGAATAATAATGAATAGCCAATTATTTGTTTTGCTCCAATCCGGTAGTTTGGTTTGTAAAATGTTCTTTACCACAATAGGACTGGGGTTTCGTTAAAAAGAAAAATATTAGAACAGGGCAATCTCAAATGATCTTTTACTTAAAACTCAACAATAAAACTTTATTCATCAAGTTTTTGATGGCAGTGTAAGACATTGAAACAAATATTACCATCAACGTGTTCTTAGTTTCAACAGGCTAAACTAACCATTAATCCGGAATCATGGCTATAAGTCTGAACAGATACTATGATGGAATTTATAAGTTCGATTATTTTTAATTATTTTTGAACCCGAAAAGTAGAGATTTCATAGTATTCTGATATTGAATGAATTCTTTTATGATAGAAATAAAAACGACCAGATCATTTTGGCAGCGTCCTGAAGGCAGGACTGGAGCTCTGGCGCTGGCTTTGTTTCTAGCTGTCATCATTTTCGGAGCAGTTAGTTTTTGGCCTTTTATACTCAATGTTTTTTCTTCAGGTGTTGGATTGGCTGCTATACTGATCATCCTGGGATTGGTCCTTTATATGGCCCTGGATCCGAAAATGAGGAGCCTGATATGGTATTTTTACAAAAAATCTATGAGGTGGGTTACAAGTTTATTTGTAAAGATAGATCCAATTTCTATTCTCAAAACGTACATCAACGACTTAAAGAACAATGTCAAGAAGATGCACCGTCAGATAGCTCAATTGAGAGGTCAGATGCATCAACTTCAGGAAATTATATACATTAATAACAAGAACATAAAGGCTAACATAGAACAAGCCAGCGAAGCAAAGGAAAGGGATAAGAGAAATGTGATGATCCTGAAATCCCGAAAGGCTGGACGGTTGAAGGAATCCAATATGCGGCTGGAGGATATGTATAACAGAATGGAAGTTCTTTACCGTGTGCTCCGTAAAATGTATGAAAATTCTGAAATTTTATTGGAGGATATAAAAGATCAGGTTTTTCTTAAGGAACAGGAACGGATGGCTATTCTTGCCAGTCATACAGCGATGCGATCTGCCATGGATGTAGTCAAAGGAGGAGGAGATAAAAAAGAAATGTTTGATAGAGCACTGGAAGCGGTAGCTAATGATGTCAGTCAGAAAGTAGGAGAGATGGAAGAATTCATGGTTATGTCAGAAGATTTCATGAATTCCATTGACATACAGAATGGAGTTTTTGAAGAAAAAGGTTTGCAACTGCTGAAAAAGTGGGAGTATGAATCCGATTCTTTGCTTTTGGGAGGTGAAAAAGAAAATCTCTTATTGAATTCTCTGGATAATGACAATATTTTAGACCTTAACGAGCCTGTACAAAAACCAATACGGGAAGAGAACCACAAAAACCAATACGACTCATTTTTTGATTAAATAAAATTAAATTATTATGAAAAAAGTTTTCAGTTTTGTTCTTTCGGCATGCCTGTGTGCGCTGTCGGTTCATTCACTGGATGCGCAGGTGCAGGCACCTTCTCCCAGTCCTACTTCCACTCTAAAACAAGAGGTGGGATTAATTGATATTACTATTAATTATTCACGTCCGGGAGTTAAGGATCGGACCATTTTCGGTGAGCTAGTGCCTTATGGTGAGGTTTGGCGTACGGGTGCCAACTCCACCACTACAGTATCCTTTTCGGGAGATGTGATGATCGGTGGTAAAAATCTTAAGCAAGGGGAGTATTCGCTCTTTACTTATCCGGGCAAAAATGATTGGACAATTATTTTTAGTAACAGCATGACTTCACCTGATGCTAATGGATATGATAAGAGTAATGAGGCTGTTCGCTTGCAGGTCAAGCCTGAAACACTTGACAAGAAAGTCGAAACGTTTACCATTGACGTCAATAATATCCGGAACAATACCGCTACTATTGATCTGAGCTGGGAGAATACCAGAGTAAGTATTCCTATCTCTCTCAACACAGATGAAAAAGTATTTGCCAGTATTGACCAGGTGATGAATGGTCCAACAGCAAATGATTACTATGCGGCATCCACTTACTATCTGACTGCCGGAAAAGATTTGAATCAGGCTCATAAATGGGCGACCAAAGCCGTGGAGATGACAAATGCTAAATTTCCCTGGATCATTTACAATAAGGCACAGATCGAAGCAGAGTTAGGTCAGAAAGATCAAGCGGTCAAAACAGCTCAGCAAGGAGTTTCAGCAGCTAAAGCAATGAAGAATGACCACTATGTGATGCTCAATGAAAACTTGATCAAGGAACTCAAAAAGTAATTTTTATAACTCTTCGATTGAAGGGTTTGTAATTTATAATAAAGCAGGTTCTATTGGATTATTCCGGTAGAACCTGTCTTTTTTTCAGGAATTGTTAGTTGGATTCTGTCCGGCTTGTTCTTTCATCAGGTTTCGTATCTCCGTGAGGAGTTGGATATCTTTAGGCGTTGGTACTGTTTTGTCATCTGTATCTTCTGACTTGGTTCGGATCCGGTTGATCATCCTTATCAGCACGAAAATCGTAAGTGCCACAATAAGGAAATCAATGGCTGCCTGCAAAAACATGCCATACTGAATGACAAGAGCTTCCTGGATGATATTACCAGAGGTATCAGTTTTTGCTGCTCTCAGCGTCCATTTCAATGAATTAAAATGTACGCCTTTTGTCATGAAGCTCAATGGCGGAGTAAGTACGAACTTTACCAGACTATCGACGATCTTACTAAAAGCTGCGCCGATAATAATCCCAACTGCCATGTCTATCATATTACCTTTGACGGCAAATTCCTTGAACTCACTCCAAAATTTCATCTATTGCTTTTTAGTGTTT
>CAJDXA010000011.1_pt2 | contig 18988 bp, 14 predicted proteins | sample 7391711 | NCBI WGS metagenome assembly CAJDXA01 (sample SAMEA7055748, study PRJEB34461) | soil metagenome | biome: terrestrial ecosystem; feature: Peninsula; material: soil | place: Antarctica | collected 2016
CTGTCAAACTGCTGTTCAAGTACAAAACCGACCAATTCATTAAAATCATCCTCGGTTTCACCGGGAAATCCTACCAGCATGGTTGTACGGATCGCAATCCCAGGTACCTGCTTCCTCACGTTGTCAAGTAGCTGTTCCGTTTCGGACCGCGTGATCTGGCGACGCATTCGCTTCAGAACGGAATCAGCAGCATGCTGCAAAGGAATATCCAGATAGTTACACACTTTATCCTGTCTCGCCATAACCTCCAAAATTTCTAAGGGAAATTTGGAAGGATAAGCATAGTGAAGCCGGATCCATTCAATACCATCCACTTCTGACAAAGCATCCAGCAGCTCAGGCAATGCCCGTTTCTTATAGATATCCAGACCATAATAAGTCAGTTCCTGAGCGATCAAAACCAGCTCGCGGACGCCGCGACGTGCAAAATGCCTGGCTTGGTCGACCAACCGTTCGATCGGTTGCGAAATATGTTTGCCACGCATGAGAGGAATAGCGCAAAAAGCACAGGTGCGATTGCAACCTTCCGATATCTTCAGATAAGCATAGTGATCGACGGTAGTCAGAACTCTGTCACCAATCAAATCATGTCTGTAATCAATTTCAAACTTTTTCAGTAAAGCGGGAAGTTCCATAGTGCCAAAGTATGCATCGACATCCGGAATCTCCTTTTCAAGGTCATCTTTGTACCGCTGACTCAGACATCCGGTCACATATACCTTCTCCACCATTCCATTCTTCTTTCTTTCCACATAATCCAGAATGGTATCAATGGATTCTTCCTTAGCCAGATCGATAAATCCGCACGTGTTGATAATGGCTATATCGCAATCATCCGTACCTTCATGTACCGCGTCAATGTCATTCGCATGGAGCTGAGTCAGAATATTCTCCGAATCAACCAGATTCTTGGAACAACCCAGTGTAATAACCTTAACCTTCTGCTGATGAATTCCTTTCGTCCTCACAATGTACCGTCTTTATAAACTTGAAAGGACAAATTTGACGTTTTGTTCAGTAAATGACTACAAAGTGAATCGATTTTTTCTAATATTTATTTTTTTCTTACTTAGCACTTTATCCGTTTTTGGTCAGTTTAGTGCGCAGGTACAGTACCATACCGGTTTACAGAAGAATCAATCTTCCTGGCCTTCTTCGTATGTGATGGACGGTTCCATCCATTACTGGACCAGGTTAAAGAAGTACCGGCTGGAACTCTTACCGGGGTTTTTATTCCAGTCGCTAAGCACAGATCAGGATAATTTCCAGAATGTGGGAGTGACAGTTCCTGCATCTTTCTATATTCTGGATTTTGTAAATGATTGTGATTGCCCCACCTTCTCCAAAAGTTCATTCTGGTTCCAGAAAGGCTTTTTCATCCGATTAACACCTTCATGGACTAAAAATATTAATCAATCCAAATTGGATATATATGATCAACTTTTTGGAGCAGGAATCTCTCTCGGACTGGATTTCGGAATATCTGACCTCCTAACCCTGACACCTTTGATAGGCTATGATCAGCTCCATTCTATATCTAGCCAGTCTACCCATGGTGATTATTTACATTTTGGGTTATCGGTTTTAATCCGGCATGATTATGGCAGAAGATACAGGTAGATTAGACTGCATGCCGACTATGATCGATAAAGTTCATTGAAAGTAACATAGGACAAATCTTAAGCAAAAGAGTTGAAGGCAGGAAAGTATAAAGCTTTACCGACAATTAATTAACACTTATATCATTCTAAAGAATGTAATTACAAAAAATGCACTTAACTGAATATGAATTAATTACATCTATTGAAAGGCGGTAGAACGCTGTAAGCCAATCTCAATTAATCCCAATCACAGTCTAAGATCTTATTATCTTCGTATAGAAAGAGCAAAATAATAAAATGAGCAAAGAAATTAACAAGTATAGCCGACACCTGACTAAAGACCCAACACAACCCGCTGCGCAAGCAATGCTGCACGCTGTGGGATTGAAAAAAGAGGACTTTGACAAAGCACAGGTAGGTATCGTAAGCACAGGCTGGGAAGGTAACCCCTGTAATATGCATTTGAATGATCTCGCTAAGGAAATTAAAAAGGGCATTCAGGCAGAAGATTTGATAGGCCTTATCTTTCATACTATTGGCGTGAGTGACGGAATATCCATGGGTACCGACGGAATGCGTTTTTCCCTGCCTAGCCGGGAGATTATAGCTGATTCTATAGAAGCGGTGTGTTCAGCACAATACTACGACGGTCTTATTACCGTCGTCGGGTGCGATAAGAATATGCCTGGAGCTATGATGGCCATGTCCCGAATCGACCGGCCATCCATCATGGTATATGGTGGTACAATTGCACCCGGAATACTGGGTGGTAGAAAACTGGATATAGTTTCTGTCTTTGAGGCATTGGGGCAATTCAGTGCCGGGAATATCACGGAAAAAGAATATTTCGATGTCATCGAAAATGCTATCCCCGGGCCCGGAGCTTGTGGTGGCATGTATACCGCTAACACGATGGCTTCAGCCATTGAAATGCTGGGACTTAGCCTGACCTACAATTCATCGATTCCGGCTAACAGCCCGGATAAGATCAAAGAAATGTCCAGAGTCGGGAAAGCTATCCGCATTGCTCTGGAGAAAGACTTAAAACCTTCTGACATTCTCACTAAAACATCATTTGAGAATGCCATTGCACTGGTTACAGTGTTGGGAGGTTCCACGAATGCAGTTCTTCATTTACTCGCCATGGCCAAAACGGCAGGTATCGATCTAAACCTGGAAGACTTTCAGCGTGTAAGCGACCGTACGCCACTTCTGGCAGATCTAAAACCCAGTGGAGTGTATGTAATGGAGGATCTATATAAAATAGGAGGTGTCCCGGGAGTCATGAAAATGATGCTACGCGAAGATTTGATCGATGGTAATTCCCTTACGGTAACTGGTAAAACCGTTGGTGAAGTGCTGGAAGAGGTAGAAGAACTAGAGGCAAGCCAGGATATCATCCACTCTATTTCTCATCCAGTGAAGAAAACAGGTCACCTTCAAATCCTTTACGGTAATCTGGCTACTGAAGGAGCTGTGTCAAAAATCACCGGAAAAGAAGGTACTCATTTCCGTGGTCCTGCCAAAGTGTATAATTCCGAAAAAGACGCTAACAAAGCCATCATTGATCGGAAGATAGTAGCAGGTGATGTGGTAGTGATAAGGTATTGCGGACCAAAAGGTGGTCCGGGTATGCCTGAAATGCTGAAGCCTACATCAGCGATTATGGGAGAAGGCCTCGGCGACAAAGTAGCACTTATTACTGACGGTCGTTTCTCTGGTGGTACACATGGATTTGTCGTAGGACATATCACACCAGAAGCACAGTCAGGAGGAACAATAGGACTATTAGAGGATGGAGACATCATCGAGATTAATGCAGAAAAAAATCTGATCCGTGTAGAACTTTCAGATGAAGAAATAGAAGAAAGAAGGAAAAACTGGATTGCTCCGCCGCTTCGGGCAAAGAACGGTTATTTAAAGAAGTATGCGGCTCTGGTATCAACTGCCAGCGAGGGGTGCGTTACAGATCAAAATTAAAAAACTATAGTATGATAAAGGTTAGAGATTCTATAGAGCTGGAAGATGTTATATCACATGAACAAGGGCAAAACATAACTGGTGCTGAAGCCGTCATAAAATGTTTGTTGGCTGAAGGAGTAGACACCATCTTTGGGTATCCTGGAGGCGCTATCATGCCGGTTTATGACGCTCTTTATCATTACATGGACGTCTTGCGCCATATTCTTCCTCGTCATGAACAAGGAGGTATTCATGCTGCAGAAGGCTATGCACGCGTGCTGCGAAGGACAGGAGTCGTGATGGTGACTTCAGGTCCCGGCGCTACCAACCTGATTACCGGGCTGGCTGATGCTATGCTGGATTCTACCCCGCTTGTATGCATTGCTGGTCAGGTACCCAGTGCTTTACTAGGCACCGATGCGTTCCAGGAAACAGATGTAATAAGCTGTACAATGGCTGTGACAAAATGGAATTACCAAATCACAAAAGCGGAAGAAATCCCGGAAGTATTTGCTAAAGCATTTTATATCGCAAACAGCGGCCGTCCGGGTCCTGTTCTTATTGACATTACCAAAGATGCACAAATTGGCACCCTGGATTTTATCTATAAGCACGTCAAAAAGATTCGATCATACAGTCCGCTGCGAAAACCGCTTGACAGCCAAATCGAAGAAGCAGCCGAATTAATCAACAATGCTAAACGTCCGTATATTCTAGCGGGCCATGGAATACATATTTCCGGAGCACAGGATATTTTCAGGGAATTTGTTGAAAAAACAAACATACCTGTTGGATGGACCGTACATGGAATGGGAGTTCTGCCATACGATCATCCTCTCAATGTAGGAATGTTGGGCATGCATGGGAATTATGGTCCCAATATCCAAACAGCCAATTGTGATGTACTTATCGCTATCGGGATGAGGTTTGACGACAGGGTAACGGGCAATATCAGTAAATTTGCCACTCAGGCGAAAGTCATCCATATTGAAATCGACCCGGCAGAAATCGATAAAAATATAACTGCTGATGTCGGCATCTGCTCCGATGCAGGTATGGTCCTCACAAAGCTGATCGACCGGGTAAACGAAAACAACCATCAGGAATGGATCAACGAATTCCATTCGTTACACGAAACAGAGAAAGAAAAGGTTATCGTGAATTCCACAACGATCAAACCCGACGACAAGAATATAAAAATGGGTCAAGTCATAAATATGCTTTCAGACTTGACAGCCGGTAATGCCATCATCGCAACCGATGTAGGCCAACACCAGATGGCCGCTGCCCGCTACTACAAAGCCATGGACCGTAACATGTTCGTCACTTCAGGTGGCTCGGGCACGATGGGCTTCGGTCTTCCTGCTGCTTTCGGTGCTAAGGTTGGTCGCCCGGATAAAGAGGTAGTCCTTATATGCGGGGATGGTGGATTCCAGATGACCCTGCAGGAACTCGGTATGTTATCCCAGTACAATGTCGGAGTGAAAGTCATCATACTCGACAATGAATATCTCGGGATGGTAAGACAATGGCAACAATTATTTTTTGATCGACGATATTCTTCAGTAGCTTTGCAAAATCCGGATTTCATAAAAATTGCGGATGGATTTGGTGTGCCGGGTAAAAAAATAACGGAACCATCTGAGTTAAAGGAAGGATTGGAGAAAATGCTGTCTACTGACGGTCCCTATTTACTTCATATCATGGTAGAAAAAGAAGAGAACATCTTTCCGATGGTACCCTCTGGCTCTACTCCGGCCGATATGATCCTGGAAAAAAATTAAACATGGAAAAGCAAGAATTTACCATATCGATCTTCACTGAAAACTTTCCTGGTATCATCCAACGAGTCGTAGGGAATTTCACAAAACGACATATAAACATTATCAGTCTGACGACGTCTCACTCTTCAGTCAAAGATATTCACCGGTTCACCATTGTAGTGGAACTGGAAGAAGAAAAAATCAAAAAGCTGGTAAAAGCGCTCGAACGGTCAGTCGATGTATTGAAAGCATTTTATTACTTCCCTGATGAAATTGTTTTCCAGGAAATCGCATTGTTCAAAGTCCCGGCCAGTAAATTCAATGACAGTCAAAAAGTAGAACAGCTTTTACGGAAGCATCAGGCACATATCCTCTCTTTGGACAGCGATTTTGTCATGATCGAGAAAACCGGACATGAAAAAGAAATTGACAACCTGCTGGCAGATCTTAAGGAAATCGGTATATACGAATTTGTAAGATCAGGTCGCGTAGCGGTAACCAAACAAATGGAACCACTCAACAGGTATTTAGAATCTATTCAGGAATTAGCAATAGAAAACCATTAAATAAAAACAGCAAAAAATGGCAAAAATGAATTTTGGCGGCGTTGAAGAAAACGTCGTTACCAGAGATGAATTTCCACTCTCTAATGCACAGGATGTATTGAAAGACGAAGTCATTGCCGTAATAGGCTATGGCGTGCAAGGTCCCGGGCAGGCACTGAATCTGCGGGACAATGGTATCAATGTAATTGTCGGACAACGAAAACCTTCCAAATCCTATGATAAGGCCATCGAAGATGGTTTTGTACCAGGTGAGACACTCTTTACCATTGAAGAAGCCTTGGAAAAAGGGACCATTATCATGTATCTATTATCTGATGCGGCTCAGATCCAGCTTTGGCCTACAGTCAAAGAAAACCTGACACCAGGAAAAGCTCTTTACTTCTCACATGGGTTCGGAATAACTTACAACGATCAGACCAACATTATACCACCGGAAGGAGTTGATGTCATACTGGTAGCTCCTAAGGGATCCGGAACTTCATTACGCCGGTTCTTCCTCGAAGGACGCGGACTAAATTCCAGTTTTGCCATTCATCAAGATGCTACCGGCCGGGCTAAGGAACGTGTGGTTGCATTGGGTATCGCTGTAGGATCAGGATATCTGTTCGAAACCACATTTAAGCGGGAAGTGTACAGTGACCTCACAGGTGAACGAGGAAGTCTTATGGGAGCTATACAAGGCTTGTTTGAAGCTCAGTACAACGTTCTCAGAAAGAACGGACATTCTCCTTCTGAAGCCTTCAATGAAACAGTTGAGGAATTGACCCAGTCACTTATGCCACTCGTTGCTGAGAACGGCATGGACTGGATGTATGCCAACTGCAGCACCACTGCGCAGCGTGGTGCATTGGACTGGAAAGATAAATTCCGTGATGCAGTAGCTCCGGTTTTTGAAGATTTATATGCCAGTGTAGCAGCCGGAAAAGAAGCAAAACGCTCTATTGAAACCAACAGTCAACCTGATTATCGGGAAAAACTGGATAAGGAACTAGCTGTTTTACACGATTCAGAACTTTGGCAAGCGGGTAAACAAGTCCGTACGCTAAGACCGGAAAATGAGTAAAATGTCCAAATTGAAAGTGGCAAACTCACAATTACTGGATGTAAAGATGATTGAACAGGCGGCAGAAAATATTTCTGCCGTCGTTCAATATACACCATTGATCAGGAGTGAAGTCCTGTCTGAGCGGTATGAATGCAATGTGTGGTTAAAGCGTGAAGACCTCCAGAAAGTCCGTTCTTACAAGATCCGCGGAGCTTATAATAAAATGGCTTCCGTAGACCGGGATATCCTCGCCAATGGGATCGTATGTGCGAGTGCCGGTAACCATGCTCAGGGTGTAGCATTATCCTGCCGGATGATGGAAGTACCGGGTACCATTTACATGCCCACTACAACCCCTAACCAAAAAGTAAAAAAGGTAGAATTTTTCGGTAAATCCTTTGTGAAAATCCATCTGATTGGCGACAATTTTGACGATTCCTACCGTGTGGCCATGGAGGACGCTACTAATAACCACAAAGTATTTATTCATCCTTTCGACGATCCATACATTATTGCCGGTCAAGGTACAGTCGGCCTGGAAATACTACATAAGTCGGAATCATTTGATATTGACTACCTTTTCCTTCCTGTGGGTGGAGGAGGTTTAGCCAGTGGCGTTGGCTCTATATTCAAACAGCGCAGTCCTCAAACCCGTATTATAGGGTTGGAGCCGGAAGGAGCTCCGGCGATGTATGAATCACTCCGCCAAGGCCATCTTGTCACCCTGGATCACATCGATCCTTTCATAGATGGTGCTGCAGTCCGTAGCGTAGGAAAATTGACGTTTGAAATCTGCAAGGAAGCATTGGATGACATCATTCTCATTCCGGAGGGGAAGGTATGTACGACCATTCTGCAAATGTACAATGAAGAAGCCATCATAGTAGAACCTGCCGGGGCATTGAGTATATCAGCATTGGATCTGTACAAATACCAGATTAAAGGTAAAAACGTCGTCTGCGTAATCAGCGGTGGCAACAATGACATAACCCGTACAGAAGAAATCAAGGAAAGATCCCTTATTTACGAAGGGCTCAAACATTACTTCATTATTAATTTTCCGCAAAGAGCTGGTGCTCTAAGGGACTTTCTAAACAATGTTCTCGGACCGAGGGACGATATTGCCTTTTTTGAATATGTCAAGAAAACAAGTCGGGAATCAGGGCCAGCCATTGTTGGTATTGAGCTTAATGAAGTGAATGATTATGACAGTCTGATTCAAAGGATGGCAGAATTCGATATTGATTTCCAACACATTAATGATGATTCCACCTTATTCGAATTACTGATAGGATGATGAGTGATAAATGGTGAGTGGTGGCATGTTCGCTGTTCATTGGGTTTATTGAGTTGATAAGGTTTATGAAGTTGATAAGGTTTATGAAGTTGATGGAGTTAGGGTTGAGAGTTTAGAATTTCTAACCACACTGGAATTTGCAGACTTGGAGAGAGACTGTTCAATCTTCGTGTTCCTCTGTGAAACTCTGTGAAATCCTTTGTGGCTATTTGTGTAATAATCTTCGTGTCTCTCTGTGAAATCCTTTGTGGCTCTTTGTGTAATAATCCTCGTGCTATCTGTGAAATCCTTTGTGGCTCTCTGTGTAATAATCCTCGTGCCCCTCTGTGAAATCCTTTGTGGCTATTTAGCTCAATTCTCCGTGTTCTTTTCACAATCAGAAAACCACAGTAACCTAAAACCTGCAGACTTTAACAGCTTGGTTGTACCTAAGAGTTCAACCATTCTCGTTTCATATTCATGAGATTTATTTGTAATTTCAGTTGCAAACCTAAACCATCTTGTTATTTAACTTTTTGGTAAACCTTCGAACCTATTTAAAATCGTCTATAAATAAAAGAGAATGAAAAATCTACTCCTACTTTTCTGCTTGATAATGCCTTTGGCATCCTTTAGTCAAAAAGAAAATGACAACTATAAGGCTATTTCCGATGGAATAGTGCGTATGCTTAATCAGGAAGATTATAGCGGTATATACGAAATGTATTCGCCAGTACTGCGCCGTTTTCAAAATCAGGAAGAATCAAAGAAATATCTGACTAACATCCGAAAGAAGTACGGAGTAATAAAGGAATCTCAGTTCTTGAAATTCCAGCAAAACTATGGTGTCTATGAGGCCACTGCAGAAAAAGGTGCCTTGCTGATTCGCATTTCTCTCGATGATCAGCGACGGCTGGTAGCTCTTAATTTTTCTCCTAAAGAATAAATAGTTCATTATCCATATTTTAAGCAGTATCGATGTTACATTTGATACTGCTTTTTTTTGTCCTATATTAGCCTGTATTTCAATATGGATCGATATGAAAAGCAAACAAATCTCATTCCTGAATCAATATGGAGAAACCCTATCCGGTCGCATAGAATTCCCACCTCAGGGACAAATCAAAGCCTATGCAATCTTTGCGCATTGCTTTACCTGTGGTAAGAATCAATATGCTTCACAGCACATTGCCAAACAACTTGCCCTGAACAATGTCGCTGTTTTGCGATTCGATTTCACGGGAATAGGTGAAAGTGAAGGAGAATTCAGCCGTACCAATTTCACTTCCAATGTGTCCGATATCGAAGAAGCTGCGAAGTTCCTATCTACGCATTACGAACCTCCTTCCCTGTTGATCGGTCATTCCTGGGGTGGCACTGCGGTTCTTATAGCAGCTGGAAAACTAGCTCACGTGAAGGGCATATGTACGATCGGTAGTCCTTACGATCCAGCCCACATTGACCATCTGTTGGGTAATAAAATTGATGAAATAAAGGAGAAAGGATTCACTCAACTTCAGTTGGGCCCTAACACTATTAAAATCAAACGTCAATTCCTCAACGATATTTATGAGTATTCGAAAAGCCAGGATATTCAAAAATTGCGAAAGGCACTTCTTATTTTTCATTCCCCGCAGGATAGGATTGTGGGAATACAAAATGCAGCGGAAATTTTCAAGGCTGCTCATCATCCCAAAAGCTTTATCTCGCTTGATCAGGCGGATCATTTACTCACTGATAAGCAATTTGTCCATTTCACAGCCAATATGATCAGCGAATGGGCGGAACATTACCTGAATCTGGAGCCCGAAAAAAAACAGCCCGTCAAAACGCCCTATCAAACTGTATCAAGAATATCCGACGAAAAATACACCACACAGATCTGGTCAGGCAATCACCACTGGATAGCAGATGAACCAAAGAAGATGGGTGGCGACAACCTTGGACCTTCACCATACGATATGCTCTCAGCAGCTTTGGGTACCTGCACAGCTATGACCCTTCGAATGTATGCAAATCGAAAAAAATGGGATCTACAGGAGGTAGAAGTGCATGTGGAAAATCGTAAAGAACACCAGGAAGATCTAGCCGAAGAGGGTAAGCCAACAGCTAAAATCGATATTTTCCATCGCTTTATTGAAGTGAAAGGAGATCTTGATGAAAAGCAAATTACCCGTCTATTGGAAATTGCTGATAAATGCCCTGTCCATAAAACGCTTTCTTCTTCAAGTAAGATCGTAACGAAATTACTGGAGGATGAATAATAATCAGACTATTCCCCGAGCTTTCTACAAAATAAAAAAACATGGCTCCTCCCGTTTTTCGGAAAGAGCCATGTTTCATTTCATCCTTAAGGATGAAAATTAATTGCCCAGGTAATGCTTAAGCAACTTGCTCCGGGAAACCGAACGCAATTTATTTATTGCCTTATCCTTGATCTGTCGCACTCGCTCTCGGGTCAATCCAAAGCGGTCACCGATGTCTTCCAGAGACATAGGATGTTCCTCTCCGATTCCAAAATACAGCTTCACCACGTCACATTGGCGCTCTGTCAGCGTATTCAGTGATCGTGCAATCTCCGTACGAAGAGACTCATTGTACTCCAGCCTTTTATCTGTAGAATGGATGTTGTCGTTTTCTAACACATCCAACAATGAATTGTCTTCCCCATCTACGAAGGGAGCATCCATGGATACATGCCTTGCGGCCACGCCAAGTGTCTTCTCCACCTCTTCAGCGCCAATTTCCAGAACCTCTGCCAATTCATCCGAACTGGGTTCTCGCTCAAATTCTTGCTCAAGCATGGAAAATGCCCGGTTTATCTTATTCAATGAACCCACTTTGTTCAGTGGTAAACGGACAATTCTGGATTGCTCCGCCAATGCCTGAAGAATGGACTGTCTAATCCACCACACGGCATATGAAATAAACTTAAACCCACGTGTCTCATCAAACCGTTTTGCGGCCTTGATCAAACCCAGGTTTCCCTCATTAATAAGGTCACTCAACGACAACCCTTGATTCTGGTACTGCTTAGCAACAGATACCACAAATCGTAAATTGGCTTTAGTAAGATTTTCAAGGGCTTGCTGATCGCCCTGCTTAATCCTTTTAGCCAAATCGACTTCCTCTTCCGGTGTCAATAAATCTACTTTCCCTATCTCCTGTAGGTACTTTTCGAGAGACTGACTCTCTCTGTTCGTAATCGATTTCGTGATTTTTAACTGCCTCATGTAAATTTTTTCTTATAGTAAATACAATTCTCGCCTCGAATAAAAATGCAAAGATACGACAATGCCATTCAATTCATTCTCTTTAACCGCCACTATTGACAAATGTTCAGAACACAAAATTAGTTCCAAAGAATACAAAAGGTTGAAATAATTTGGTAATATGCGGAAATTAATCTTTCTTTTGCCCTTAAAACAAATTACAATGCAAAGAGTTTCATTCGATATTGAGTTTTTATTCAAAGCTTCGCCTACTATTTTGTACAAATTCCTCACCACTCCTTCCTGCCTAGTTCGCTGGTTCTGTGAGGTTGTGGACATTACCGGAGACACCTATACGTTTGAATGGAACGGATTTGAGGAGACGGCTTTTATGATCGATGACATCGAAGAAGAGCGCGTTCGGTTCCAATGGGAAGATTATCCTGAAGAATATTTTGAATTCCGAATAACCACTTCTCCTGTCACCAACGAAACAATCCTGATGATCACAGATCATTGTGATCATGATGAAGTTGAAGAACAAAAAGATCTGTGGGAATCTCAGGTGGAAAAATTGAAGAGAGAAACAGGTGGGTAATTATCCACCCTCCGGCGCCAGTTTCACGACCAAACCATCCATGGTGTCGCTTATTTTAAGCTGACACCCCAGGCGACTATTGTCCTCTACGAAAAACGCCTGATCCAACATGTCTTCTTCGGCATCATTTGGTTCAGGCAGGTCATGAGGGCTTAATACATATACATGACAGGTCGAACAAAGTGCCATACCACCGCATGTACCTTGTACAGGCAGATCGCTGGCTTTGCAGACCTCCATCAAATTCAGCCCCATGTCGGTGGGTACCTCAATGGTATGTTTTGTATCTTCGCGATCAATGATGGTTAATTCTATCATGGGAGTATTTTTCAGGTGCAAATATACAATCCTGACATCTTTATCCACATTATTAATAGAAATTATGAGAAATATTCAAATGGTTGATCTCCAGACTCAATACAAAGCCATTAAGGATGAGATTGGAAGTGCCATTGATGAAGTATTGGAAACAACCAGCTTTATCAAGGGACCTCAAGTCAGAGATTTTGAAAAAAACCTCGCGACATACCTGAATGCGAATCATGTTATAGGTTGTGGAAATGGAACAGATGCGCTTCAAATTGCCCTTATGGCTCTTGATCTGCCGGAAGGAAGTGAAATCATAGTGCCTGACTTTACGTTTATTGCCACCGCAGAAGTTGTTTCACTGCTGGGATATATCCCGGTAATAGCAGATGTAAACAAGGACTCCTTCAATATAGATCCGGAAAGCATAAAAGAGAACATCACTGAAAACACATCGGCTATCATCCCTGTCCATCTTTTCGGACAAAGCTGTGATATGTCAGCGATAATGGATATCGCGAGATCACACAATTTACGTGTCGTGGAAGATAATGCACAGGCCATCGGATCGTACCACCAGGATAATGCACGAAAATCTGCTCTGGGCACTATCGGAGATATAGGTTGTACTTCCTTTTTTCCTTCTAAGAATCTGGGAGCATACGGGGATGGCGGAGCCCTTATTACCCAGGATGAGGAGTTGGCAAAAAAAATTCAAATTATTGCCAATCATGGGATGGAGACACGTTATTATCACGATGTCATAGGAGTCAATTCGCGTCTGGACTCCATTCAGGCTGCGGTGCTAAATGTCAAACTAAAATACCTGGACCAGTACAATACAGCAAGGCACGCAGCAGCTCAAAAGTACAATGCCCACTTTCAGAATATTTCCGGGATTATTACACCTCTGGAAGTACCATATTCCCACCATGTTTTTCACCAGTACACACTCCGTATTCCGGAGGGCCATCGGGATGGAGTAAAAAAAGCACTGGAAAGCCATCAAATCCCACACGGTATTTATTATCCGGTTCCGCTACACAAGCAACATGCTTTTAAGGGTAAAGTATCGAAACATGGAAATTGCAGCCAATCTATAGAATTAACAACCGAAGTCATTTCGTTGCCCATGCATACGGAATTGACAGATGAGATGATCGACCATATTGCCGGAATAATCATTCAATATTTCAATTAAACGAGATGGTCCGTGATAAGGAATATGGTCAGCTGGTCTTTGATCTGCCTGAAAAGCGGAAAAATATAGCGCGCTATATATGGTCGGTATTTACTGAAGCTACAGGATTCCGGCTCAGTGACTTCCCGGAAACTCCCTTCATCATCAGTTCATCCGGATTGGTACCCGTGTCAGAATCTTTTGATGATTTTCTATCCGGCCAAATAAACAAGGTAGCCTTGCGGTATAACTTACCCGAAGGATTGGATCTCTTTCGACAAGAAGAACCTCTGGCATGCGCATTTTATCTCTTAAATAGCCTTCATGAGACCTTTCTTACTCCTGACAAGTGGGACAAATATGGGAGATACCCCTATCAAGAGTCCATTCAATACAAGAACGATCTGATAGAAATCAATTTCGTCCAGGACATCTTTGATGATATGTATGAAAAGATCACCGGCCAGATACCAGAAAAGAATGAAAGTAAGATAATGTGGTCCCATGATATAGATTATTTATATAGTGCATGGAAGAGTAGTCTGCTGATAGCCATAGAGGATCGTCGTTTTAATAAAATTCCCAAAATTCTATGGGACGCAATCACCCAGCCTCCTCGTTGGAATAATCTTGAGAAAATCCTGAGTATTGAAAAAGAGTACGATCTTAATTCTGTATTTTTCTGGTTGACAGAACAAGGAAAATCCCAAATATCAGACTCCATCCATATTGATCACGCTGATTACACTTTCCGCATGAAAGCTATTCGCCATTTATGGAAGAATATCAAGAACGTCGGATCACAGAATGGATTACACAAGAGCGCATTCTCAACCACCTTTCAGAAAGAGCTTCTAAAGCTTCCAGAAAATGTATCTGTGAACCGCAATCATTTTCTGAAGATGCAACTTCCTGATCATTACAATTATATTGAGCAGTCCGGATTAAAATACGATGCTACGTTGGGCTTCCCTGAGCATTATGGATTCAGAAACTCCTTTGGCCGACCGTTTCAGCCATACAACCTCCCGAACGACAGGACGTATAGATTTACGGAATTACCTTTACATCTCATGGATGCTACCCACTTGACCTACTTGGGACAAGACATCGAAGAAATGGTAAATGAGATGATCCGTTTTGTAAACATGCACAGTAATTCCAGCCTCATAGGAATTCTGCTGCACAACTCTACCTTTAATTTTCAGGATAAAAACGAAATGAAAATTTGGCATCGTCTTTTCCGATCCACCCAGGAATTTGAAGTTTTCCTACCCCAATAAATTGGTTCTTTTTTCCAAATCCTGATTATTGAATATGGATGTTTTAATAAAAACTGATTATTTATAAAAAGGAAAATAAAAAGGTATCAAATCAGGCATAAGCTAATATTCGATTAAAACCTTCAATAGACACATTAACATTATCCAACTAATTACTAAGTTTTTGCGTGAATATCCTGTAAATACTACGTTAAATAACCTTTATCCCCTATATTCACCATGTTTCTTTTGGGGTTTAGCACAGGAGGAGTCTCATTTATAAAATAAGGGCTCCTCCTTCTTTTTCGACTAATCAACATACGTAAATACTTTTTATCCACAATTTTCTGACTGTTCTTCTATATCATTTATATAATATAATATATAAGAGATAGCATTTAGCATACTCAATAATGACACATTCGGGAAATAAGCAGAAAACTAAAGAGACTTAATATTGTTAGTAGAAGATAAAATCTAAATCACTCGACACGCATGGAAAATGCAGAAAATAAACGTCTCAGGGAAAATTTTAATCATGAGAAATATTGGCATAAATGGGGTCCATATCTCAGTGAGAGACAGTGGGGAACTGTCCGCGAAGACTATAGCTCCGATGGATTATCATGGGCGTATTTCCCTCATGACCACGCCCGGAGCAGAGCTTATCGATGGGGAGAAGATGGAATAGGCGGAATCACCGATACCCGATGCAGAATCTGTTTTAGTCCAGCCTTTTGGAACGGAAATGACCCCATCCTGAAAGAACGCTTATTTGGTCTGGACAACACCGAGGGAAATCATGGTGAGGATGTTAAAGAACTTTATTTCCACCTTGAAAATAGTCCTTCTCATGCTTACATGAAATATCTTTACAAATACCCACAGCGTGCATTTCCTTACAATGACCTTATCGACACGAATCGTTCCAGATCAGAGGATGAAAAAGAGTACGAGATCCTGGAAACGGGCATTTTCAATGAAAATGCTTATTTCGACATCTTCATAGAATATGCCAAATCAGATGTGGAAGATATTCTAATCCGCATCACTGCATACAACCGGCATCACGAAGCAGCAGATCTTTATGTTTTGCCCACACTTTGGCTACGGAATTTATGGTCGTTCCACGAAGTCATGGGTGAATACCTCATTGAAAAAAGAAAAAAAGAAGGAGACTATGGAGCTGTAGAGATTTATCAGCCAGAGCGCGGACACTACTATTTTTACTTTGAGCGAGCCGATCGATGGTTATTCACCGAAAATGAAACGAATACAGAGCGGTTGTTTAACACACCCAATAAATCACCTTTCGTAAAGGATTTATTTCACCACATGGTAACGAATGATGAGTACTCACTAATGGAAGGTAAAGAATCCGGAACCAAGTTTGCTCCGTTTTATAAAAGGTCGATACCCGGTGGAGAATCGGCTACCTTCAAAATGAGGTTGAGTAATAAAGTCCATTCAAGTAATCCTCTAAAAAAGGAATTTGACGGTGTATTCGAAAAACGAATAGCGGAATCAGATGAATTCTTTCGTAGCATTTCTAAAACAGACGATGAGGAATTGTTTCAGATTCAAAAGCAGGCTTTGTCCGGTATGATGTGGAACAAGCAATATTATAGCTATGATGTCATGCAATGGCTAAAGGGTGACCCTGAAAATCCTCCTCCTCCGGATGATAGACTAAAAGGGCGTAATTCACAATGGATCCACCTGCACAATGAAGATATACTTTCCATGCCGGATAAGTGGGAATTCCCCTGGTATGCTACCTGGGATTTGGCTTTCCATACGATTTCCATTGGGATGATAGATATTGAATGGGCTAAACTTCAGCTCAATAAGGTATTGCGAGAATGGTATATGAGTCCACAGGGTCAGATCCCCGCCTATGAATGGAATTTCTCAGATGTCAACCCACCGGTACATGCCTGGGCGACCTTTGAAATATACAAGTATGAAAAACAAAAAACTGGCAAAAAGGATATAGCATTTTTAAAGCGTATTTTCCACAAGCTCAACTTGAACTTCACATGGTGGGTAAACCAGAAAGATCGCCGGGGGAATAATATCATGGAGGGTGGATTCCTTGGTTTGGATAATATTGGCATATTCAACCGGAGTGAAGATATACCAGGAATCGGATTTTTAGAACAGGTGGATGGTACGGCCTGGGTTTCCATGTTTGCTCTGAGGATGCTCCAAATGGCTATTGAAATAGCCGTTGAAGATCCCTCTTATGAAGACATGGCTACAAAATATTTCGAGCATTTTATCTATATATCTGCTTCACTCAATAAAATAGGAGAAGACTGGGTCGGTTCATGGGATGATGAAGATGGCTTTTTCTATGATTTGTTGGTCAACCCTGAAAAAGGAAGCTACCGTCCGATTAAGATACGGTCTCTGGTCGGTTTATCAACTATTTTTGCATCCTCCATATTACGAAGAAAGGATCTCGATCGCTTACCGACATTTACCCAAGGGATAAAATGGTTCTATGATTACAGGAAAAGGCATTACGACTATCAGGTTCTGGAGGAATACGATGAAAATGAAGATATTCTTCTTTCACTGGTGCCTAAAGCCAGATTAAAAAGATTGATCAATGCTATGATCGATCCGGAAGAATTTTACAGCCCGTTTGGCATACGTTCCCTTTCGAAACGATATGAAAAGGATCCCTATACCTTTGATGTCAATGGCAGCCATCATTCAATAGATTATAACCCGGGCGAATCCCGGTCAGATCTGTTTGGCGGCAATTCCAATTGGCGTGGGCCCATCTGGTTCCCCATGAATTACCTGGTATTGAAAGCCCTCCGGGAGTATTATGCCTACTATGGGGATTCCTTCAAGGTCAATCATCCTTACGACAAGGACAAAAGCATCACTCTCAAAGAGTTGTGTTCAATGATTCATCAAAATCTGATTTCGATATTCCAAAAAGATAAAGATGGCAACCGACCTGTCAACCAACAAACAAATGATTGGTACCAGGATCCACACTTCAAAGATTTGATTCTGTTCTATGAACATTTCCATGGAGACAGCGGCCGCGGACTGGGTGCTTCTCATCAGACAGGATGGACAGGATTGGTGGCTAAAATGATCAATGAGGTTTGCGATTTGAAGAGGGAATAAAGAAAGTCCGCTTCTAGCGGAGTATCTGTGAGCAAAGAGATAAGAGGTTTATAGAAAAAACACATATACTTGGCAGGCTAGATGTCTGGATAAAGAAGTAATCCGAAACCAAACTGGCGTTCCGTATGCAAGTGAGCACCTACTCCGACCCAAAGTTCATTCTATACCCAGAGGAAGTGATAGCGGAATCATTGCCACCCCTCCTTAATCAAAATAGTGCCTGATTTTCTGAACTTATCAGTATAAAGTTGTTATATCAATGGTACTTATACCATCGATGCCTCTGCATAAGCTACCTTGCATCAGAATCAAAAATAAAACGCATGAAATTTGTTTTGGGTATTTTAGATAGTTTCAATCAGTGGATTCTCGACAAAATATCAGCCTTTGGGTTTACAGAAACAGGAGCTATCTATATTCATTTTTCTATCCTTCTCCTGTTGATAATCATAATTATTTTCATCATTACACCCGTTATCCGAACCTTGTTGAACAGGGTGTTTTCCCACTGGGCTAAAATGACGAAAACCAAATTCGATGATTACTTAATCGATAACAAGTTTGTCTGGAACGTGACACAGCTCATCCCGTTTCTCATCCTATTAGCATCCATACCGATCGTTTTTCAAAACTTTCCAGAGTGGATTCCTTTTATGAACATTGTCATGCAGATTTACGGTGTAGTACTTACGCTGTGGATTATCCGGGCATTATTGAGATCAGTGGTGGATTATGCACGCACAAAGAAATCTTTATATGACAAGCCGCTGGAATCCTACCTTCAAGTCATTATGATCGTTCTTTACGCAATGGGAGGCCTGCTGATATTCTCAGTTCTGACTGGTAAATCGTTGTGGACATTTATCACTGCAATGGGAGCTGCATCTGCCATTTTGCTTTTGGTATTTAAGGATTCTATCCTCGGGTTTGTAGCCAGCATCCAGGTAGCCACCAATGATATGGTCCGTATAGGTGACTGGATTCAGATGGACAAATTCGGAGCTGATGGTGATGTGACTGAAATTACCCTGAATACAGTAAAAGTACAGAATTGGGATAAGACTATA